>Ga0210019_1001871_pt1 | contig 21369 bp, 21 predicted proteins | sample CryGeyCG2114_020_2_FD_183969 | JGI IMG/M metagenome (GOLD analysis project Ga0210019, IMG submission 183969) | Groundwater microbial communities from aquifer - Crystal Geyser CG11_big_fil_rev_8/21/14_0.20 (SPAdes) (version 2) | ecosystem: Environmental > Aquatic > Deep subsurface > Groundwater ...
AACTTTCAACAGTTGATTGAATAATGTCACTAATGGCACCGGCGGCCAAAATCAAAACCCCACCAATAATGGCATAAGTGAGGGCCCGAGTCGCTTCTTCGACTTTAGTGGAATTACCACGAGCGGTGACGTATTTGAAACCAGCTAAAATAATAAAGAAGACGATGACGGGTATCATCAGAATTTCCACGATATTGAGAATGGCCACCAAAAGACCTTCGATAGAACTGACGTTTTTAAGAGGGTTATCTAGAGTGACGGTTTGAATTTCGGGAGCACCTGGGGTTTCATCAACAGCTGCAAAACTAACCCTAGTAAAGATTGTAATGATTACCAGAAGTAGATAAAATTTTATTAGATAAATGATTTTCTTCATATAGAAAATATTAATACACTTCCCTCAACCTCCCCACCGCATCATTAGCAGCTTCCCCGGGACGGTGGCGGTTGGCGAGGACATCTTCTACCATTTGGGTAAAGATGTCATTGGTGATGGTCGGCTTGGGACTGAGCCAACCACGCGCCACCGTGGCCGAACTGTAGATAATTCTACCATATTGGTCGTTACTACCGGTTGAGAGTGAAGAGCGATAAGTTGGTGCCATCTGCAAAGCATTAGCCAATGCCTCCACGTTGGTCACATTACCCAACTCCTGCATAACAATCTGCGCGCCAGCACTATTACGAGATGATCGGAGAAGAGCATAGCCATAAAAGGTGCCGTAGGTTCGTCTGATGGTGGCTATAGCTCCCTGTGGTACCTCGGCCATGGCAAAATTAAGATTGGGATTTTGGGTTGCCAAACTGCTGGCTTCACTTCCCTTGCCAAAATACAGAACCAAGTCCTCACTCAAAAACTGCAGGCGGTCATTCGGCTGAGCTCGATTCCAGCTATAAAGAGGGTTGCTCGGACTAGCAAAATTAGTATAGAAGGTTACGGCCGATTCAAAGGGTTGACCTGCCCCACTTCTAGATTGATTGAGATAAAGTTTGTAAGTGTCATTTTCCTCCATCACCAGCTTACTACCGCCTTGTAACAACAACATGGAAATGATTCCAAAACCGTTGGTGACGTTGCGGTATTCACCAAAGGCCAGAGGACTGCGGATAATAGTTTTGTCAAAGTCGCGCTTAACTAAGGTCGGTACCGTTTCGTTTACCACTGTTTCCCAAGTAGTGGGCGGAGTAATAAAATTGTAGGTGCTAAGAATATCACGATTCCAATACATCACCAGCGGATCAACCACGGCTGGAAAAGCATAGACGCCATCATTCATGGCAAAAATCTCTGTCCCATCAATGTAGCGGTTCTGAAAATCCGGTAACGGAAATTGGGTGTAGGAAAACGGCTGTATTTTTGTCCGATACTGAACTAATTGTTCATGTGATAAAAATAAAATGTCTGGACCAATTCCGTCAGCCAAGGCATTGAGTAATTCATCATCGAAGGTGCCGGGATCTTTTTGTTCATAACTAACCACACTATAAGCGGGAGTGGCTTCAACTAATGGGCGCAACATTTGCTGAAAAGCGTTTTTATCAACAGTGCCCCAAATAGTAACTGAACTTCCCAGTGAAACAGCGGTGGTATCGGGATTTGGTTTGTAGGTTGATAAAAGAGCCAAAGCAATCAAGCCAAAAACTCCAAAAATGGCAATCAAAGCTAATTCAAAAGGACGTAATTTCATAATTTTCTAAAAGCTAAACCATAATGATGGTCTCCAGCTGGGTACTCACGCTCCAACATAAAACCATGTGATTCCAATAAAGCAATAGTGGCGGGTTTGGTAATCACACTGGCAGGAGCGGGGCCAAGACCAGCGAAAGATTCAGTCCAATCAATGACATGTAATACTCCTCCCTGACGCAAAGTTCGACCCATTTCAATCACAGCCGTGTCTTTATCTTCAAGCTGAAACAAGGTGTTAACTAAAATACCAGCATCCAACGAGTCATCGGCGATTTTGATTCCGCCAGCTACTTCAAGGTCACACCATAAGGGATTAACATTTTGAAAGCCCTTTGAGCGGGCAAAGTTACCGAGTTTTTCTACCAACGGTCGCTGAATTTCACAAGCGAAAACTTTACCGGCCTGACCGACTGCTAAGGATAGGATAGGAATGAAGAAACCGCCACCGGCGCCAAAGTCTGCCACCTTATCACCCTCTTCCAGTAAAAAATGTGTGCCGACCACTTCCGGCATCACAAACCGTCCTAAGGTTGGTAAATTCATTACTAATAGTATACCGCAGGTAAGTTAGAAAAAGTGTCGGTGGGGTGTAGAGAACCTGTTTATCCTTAAGACAAACGGTTACGTAACGGACGCAAACGTGGATTGCTTCCTATACAGGAACTGTCCACTCATTGGGTATTTTGCTTCGTTACACTCACAAAATCCCTCAATGAGTCTTGCGAAATGTCTCCCAGACATTTCTCACCTATACAGGAACTGTTCAGGTTGTCACTATTCTTCCTAGCGTCAGAATAGCAGGCAACCTCTTGCGAAGCTCCAAGTGTTCGCTTCTCACACTGCGGTTCGAAAAGACGGACGGTGGTGGCGTGGATTGCTTCGTTGCGACTCGCCTGTCTGCGCAGGCAGGCAAAGACGAAACTTTTCCATCTTCAATCTTCTCTATTTTTGTTTTCTCTCTAGACAAACACGATACTGGCAATAGAGTCGCCGGCTCGCATTTTCATTACTCGCACACCCTGTGTCTGACGGCCAAGAGTCGGCACGTCCTTGAGAGGTAATTTAATCACTTGCCCTTTCTTGCTCATGATTACCAATTCTCCTTCTGTTCTATCCTCGCCACCAATCACTACCCCGCCAACAATCATGCCTGTTTTGTCAGTTACTTTGGCGGTCTTGATACCAGAACCACCACGTTTTTGCACTTTGTATTCTTTGACTAGCGTTGTTTTACCATAACCATGTTCGGTCACAATCAAGATTTCAAAATCCTTAGAATCTTTTTTAATAACATCAGCCGATACTATTAAATCTCCCTTGCCAAGTTTCATGGCTGCTACACCGGAGGCAGTACGTCCCATTTCTCGCACATCGCTTTCCTTGAAGCGAATTGCTTGTCCCTTGTGCGTAACGAGCGATACTTCATCGCCCTTGCCAACAAATTTGGCAGCGATCAGTGAATCGTCTTCGCGCAAGGTAATAGCAATCAGACCACTACGACGCACGTCTTTGAACGAAGAAGCGTCAGATTTCTTGGCAATACCTTTTTTGGTAACCATCATCAAGCTCCACTGCCCCTCCCAAGCTTCTTTGCGAACCGCCAGGACTGAAGTCACCCGTTCTTCGGCTGACATTGAAAGGAAGTTCATGATCGACTTGCCTTTGGTGGCGCGACGACCCTCTGGTATCTCGTACATCTTACTCTGATAGACCTTACCATTATCGGTAAAGAATAGAAGGTCACTGTGCGCGGAAGTTGTCAGCAGTGTCGTCACCACGTCTTCTTCCTTGGTATTCAAGTCAATTACGCCCACTCCGCCACGCTTTTGGGTTTTGTATTCTTCGGGATTAGTACGTTTTACGTAACCGCCAGCAGTGAGCACCAAGACGCTTTCGTCGTCCGGTATCAAGTCTTCTTGACTCATCATTTTGACACCACCCTTAACGATTTTGGTACGACGGTCATCACCATATTTTTCAGCGATTTCCATCAATTCACTTTTGACCAAGGCCAACATCTTTACCTTACTCTTTAGAATAGCTTCCAGTTCCTTGATAAGTTTTTGAACCTCTGCCAGTTCATCTTCTATTTTCTTACGCTCGAGTCCAGCCAGCTTTTGCAGACGCATATCGAGAATGGCCTGGGCCTGAATGCTGGAGAATTTGAATTCTTTCATCAAAGCTGCGTGAGCAGTGGGCACGTCTTTGGCTGCCCGAATAAGCTTGATAATTTGGTCGATATGATCAAGGGCTTTTTTCAGACCAAGTAAAATATGCTCGCGGTCTTGTGCTTTGGTGAGGTCGTACTGAGTACGACGACGGACGACGTTGGACCGATGCTTCACATATTCTTCCAAGATAACTTTGAGTGACACTGTCTGCGGTACGCCGTCAACCAAAGCCACCATGTTGTAGTGGAAGGTGTCCTCGAGCTGGGTATGTTTGTATAATTTATTTAAAACGGTTTGTGGTTGGGCGCCGGTCTTGAGATCAATCACTACCCGAATGTCATTGGTAGACTCGTCACGCATTTCACGAATACCCTCGATCTTTTTGTCGCGCACCAAATCAGCAATCTTTTCCTGCATGTCGGCCTTGTTCACCCGAAATGGAATCGAAGTGATAATGATAGAAAAAGCACCCTTCTTGTCCTCAACAATTTCTGCTTCACCACGCACCACCACCCCACCACGACCATAGGTATAAGCGTGGGTAATATCTTTTTGATTAAAGGCCACCGCACCAAGTGGAAAGTCTGGACCTTTAACAAATTTCAACAAGTCCTCTGTAGTGGCTCCTGGATTATCAATCAAATATTCAATCGCAGCTGATAATTCGCGCAAATTGTGCGGAGGGATGTTGGTCGCCATTCCCACCGCGATTCCTAGAGTTCCCATCAAGAGAAGATTGGGTACGGCTGCTGGTAAAACCACTGGCTCTTTTTTAGTACCATCAAAGTTGGGGCGCCAATCAACTGTGTCCTTTTCCAAATCACGGAGCATTTCTTCCGCTAAGCGCGACATTTTGGCTTCAGTGTAACGATAAGCAGCCGCTGAGTCGCCATCAATTGAGCCAAAGTTACCTTGTCCTAAAATAAGTGGATAACGAGTAGCAAACGGTTGGGCTAATTTAACCATTGATTCATAGACAGCTGTATCACCATGAGGATGAAAGCTACCAAGCACATCTCCCACTACCGTCGCTGATTTTTTGAACTTTGCACTCGCTGTTAAACCATTAAGACGCATCGAGTAGAGGATGCGACGGTGTACTGGCTTCAGCCCATCGCGAATATCCGGGAGCGCCCGAGACGTAATCACAGACATCGCGTAGTCAAGGTAGGAAGTTTCCATTTCACCCGTGATACTTTGGGTGATAATTCCACGTTGGATGGCTGGTGAAGCATCATCAGGAATGGTCTTTTTCGGCATAACAGAAAACAAGAAGTTTAATAATAATCTTCATATTATAGCATACTTGAGCTATGGTACAGTGGTTTTTAAGAGTCCGACCACCAACCATCTTACAAATCATAAAGTTTCAAATTTTGGGCAAAAAAGAATTAGATAGTTTGAGGAAGCATATAGATATATATATTGATGAAAAATAACTAATTTGTAGCCAAATATTGGGAATCTTTTGGTGGCATACAGGGTTATTGGATGGGCTCTAAATAAGGTAATCGCGACTCACTACTCACAGTTTCTCGTGGCTTATTGGTCGTGCCAATCTGAATGGTTTTAGTGGTGGTAGATTTGGCATTCATATTCGTTGAAGAACTAATCATAATTTCAATCGGTAATTGATTCTGTTCTTCTCCTGATGATTTGGAGACAGTAGTTGAGGTAGCAACGGAAGCAGAAAGGGTAGTGCTGGCAGATTGCCACACATTGGCCACAGATTTTTTTGCGCCCTCAAATTGGTTTTTTATTTGAGTTAAAAAACCAGAAAATGGAGCTACCCCGACCGCTTCACTCTCCACCCCGCCAGAGATGTTTGAAAAACTTGCTGGTAAAGATACCAACCAAACCACTACCAAAATAGCGGTAAAAACAAAAGCACTGCCAAAAGCATATCGCTCACGCACATGTTTTGGTTTTGTTCTTATTTTGTCTAGGGTTTCGAAGAACATATTTTAATAAGCAACCCTGCGGGTAGTAGCTAGACGGAGAGGACAACGACATCACCCTCCATAACAACTACATCACGTTTCTTGATTGTCAGCTTATCGACTGGTTTAACGGTCTCTGCCCCCACCTCTTTCAAAAAGGTATTCAATGATGTTTTATCATAGTGCATCGGCAAAATAAGTCTTGCCTCCAACTTGGTTGCCAGCTTGGCAGCGGCTGGTACATCCAAAACATCTCCGCCACCAATCGGTACAAATAATATATCAATATCGCCTAACTCACCAAGAATTTTTGGGTCAATTTCCGCATCGCCAAGAGCCCCCAAAAACACTAAATTCATTTCTTCCAGACGTACCTGATAAATAGTATTGAAGTGCTCCACATTTTCATAAGTGGTTTTTACACCAAAACCACGAACCGCCACTTCACCAATTTCATATTCGCCAGGACCCGACACTACAAATGGTTGCTTGTTGCCAAGGGCTACTTGGCTAGAACCGTTGAAGTTTGGATGGTTAAGTGAAATAAAGGCCACATCTGAACCAAACTTTACTGATGTTAATTTAGATTCCTTCGCAATCGGATCAAAAGCCAGAGTGGTGTTACCAAACGATACCTTAAAACATTGCCCACCGTGATATGTAATAACCATAATGACAGTAGTATACAAGAAGAGAGCGGAAATAGAAAATAGAATATGGAAAATAGTTGAATAGTTTAATAGTTACAGTTGCATGGTTGCAATTAATGCAACGTCGTCTTCGTGAGCCACAGCGTGGCGATCCAGGGCGGCGGGAAGACGTGGATTGCCGCGCTGTGGCTCGCAAAGACGTGACTTTCCCATATTCAATATTCTATTTTCCCTTGCCATTTTTCATTTTCTTTGTTATATTTTTTCCACTTCGTAAGAAGATTATTAGTTTCTAGCGACACACGTTTAACCCCGCACTCACGGACAATGGCCACTGAGCACCATGCAATGGTGCTCGGCTCGCGAAATGGTTGTGCGGACGCGTGTCGTCGGAAGTAAGCATATATATATGTCAGATGTAACTACTCCAGTCACTGATTCGACTGAAGCTAAAGGAGGTGTGATGCAGTTGTTGGCTGCCAACCTGCCGGACGCGCCAAAAGAAGGACAATTAATCGAGGGGACTGTTTCGGCTATTGGCCGAGCCCGACTGTATGTAGACCTACCACCATTTGGTACTGGTTTGATTTTTGGTCGTGAATATATGAACGCGCGCGATATTCTGCGTAAAGTTAGTGTTGGTGATACTATCGCCGCCAAAATTGTCGATACCGCCAACGAAGATGGTTATATTGAATTATCTCTTAAGGAAGCTCGCCAAGCATTGATTTGGGCTGACGCTGACGAAGCGGTCAAACGAGGGACTGTTATGAGTTTGGAAGTGAAAGAGGCCAACAAAGGCGGTTTGATTATTGAGTGGCAAGGTATTCAAGGATTCCTTCCAGCTTCACAACTCGGATCTGACAATTATCCTCGAGTTGATAATGGTGACAAAGACAAAATCCTACACGCTCTTAATTCACTAGTAGGTAAACACCTCAGTGTGGTTATGATTACTGCTGATCAGAAGGAACATAAACTTATCTTCTCAGAAAAAGGACCCCAAGAAAAAGAAGAAAAAGAAGAAAAAGTTGGTAGGTATGAAGTTGGGGAGATTCTAAATGGTGAAGTAACCGGAGCTGTTGATTTCGGTATCTTTGTTAAGATTGAACAAGGACTGGAGGGACTGGTTCACATTTCTGAACTTGATTGGGGACTAGTAGAAGACACTCGCACCCTGTATAAAGTCGGAGATAAGGTTAAGGTTAAAGTCATTGAGGTAAAAGATGATAAGATTTCTCTATCTATCAAACAACTTCGTGATAACCCTTGGACTGAAGCTGCTAAGAAATATGCCAAGGATCAAGTAGTGCCTGGTGTTGTGATTAAATACAACAAGCACGGTGCCTTGGCCTCTATCCAAGAAGGAGTGGCTGGTTTAGTTCATATTTCCGAATTTGAAACCGAACAAAATTTGAAAGCAAAACTTTCACTTGGTAATGTCTACCAATTCAAAATCACTCTTTTTGAACCGACTGAACAACGCATGACATTATCATACAAGGAAGCAAATCCAGAAATAAAATAACAGTAAATAAACAAAAAGACACGGGGTCATGCTCGTGTCTTTTTTGTTTAATACAAAGAATAAGTCCTTATTTTTGGAGTAAAGAAACTTCCCAGAACCTACTTCATGGATTGCTTCTTCGTTCGCAATACTCTAAATGTTTCATTGTTTCCTATTTTAGAGTGTTCGGTTTCAAAGGTAAACTCGCAGAGTGGACAGTCCCTATTAAAGGAGCAGTGTGGCGATCCATGATAATTACCGAGTGTATTGTTTCTTGAAACCTTTAGCTACCTCTTAGACGAAAGGTAGTTTTGGGGGGTTGGGTCTTAGGAAGTTTCTTTAGTTTCTTTTTTAATTAAATTGGTTCATGGCGGCCGTATAACCTTTTGTCACAATCATGATAGTGGAGGCACAGGCAGACTCTTTTGCTTTCTTAAGGGCATTCTGCTCACGCTTTCCAAAACCACCCAAGACAAACCTCTCTAGTATGCCGCCTCCACCCGGCCTCTTTATAGTTCCTTGTTGCCATGGCCAGAAACTACTCTTACCAATACCAATTCGTACTCGCACAAAGTCCTTGGTATTGAGCTTATCAATAATCGAGGCAATGCCGTTATGTCCCCCACTTCCTCGACCGAATGACACCCTTACTTGTCCCAGTGGTAAATCAACATCGTCATGAAGAACGACCAGATGATCTGTTTCGACACTTGGCACCAATTTTTTTACTGCCCTACCAGAATTATTCATGAAAGTGTCAGGATATAGCACCATGACGTCTTGTTGCTCCAATTGACCCGCACTCACTTTCCCACTATACCGGGCAGATAAAACCGCTGGAGGCAATCCTGCCCTTGAGACTAAAATATCAAGCACCATCCACCCGATATTATGTCGAGTGTTCTGATATTTTTCTCCCGGGTTTCCTAGACCCACGATGTAATACATCTAAAAATCATACCACAGCGGAAGTGATTTAGACCAATTTATCGGTAATTAAAAATAGATCACAAACAAAAACCATTCAGAGTCACTTAAATTCAGTCATAGTAAATTATTAAAATCGCAAAATTTGCGAAGCTGATTTTTATCGCGTATAATACAATTACTTCACCACTATGAACTTGTTCTCTACTAAAAAATCAACTTCGGAAGATACCACCATCATCACCGATAATGAAAATAATTTTGCTCCAACCCAGGAAAAAAAAGAGCACCCGATTCTTGAAATTATTCGTTTTTCTCTCATTGCCCTTATAATTGTTATCCCAATTCGGATGTTTATTGCCCAGCCATTCATTGTTTCTGGCGCCTCAATGGAAAACACCTTCCACACCGGCGAATATTTAATCGTGGACCAATTGAGTTACCATTTTAATCAGCCCAGTCGGGGTGATGTAATTGTTTTTCGTTACCCTCGTGATCCTTCAAAGTTTTTTATTAAACGCGTTATTGGTTTGCCTGGCGAAACTATTGTAATTGAAGGACCAACTATCCATATCAAAAATAAAAATAATCCAGAGGGTTTTGTTTTGGAGGAGCCATATATCAAAAGTATGAATAATAGCACCAATATGACTGAGGTATTGGGTGATCGTGAATATTTTGTTATGGGTGATAACCGAGATCAAAGTTCAGACTCCAGGGCCTGGGGAATCTTACAACAAGATCGGATTATCGGTCATGCTTTTATCCGACTTTTTCCACCACAGAAATTTAAGTACCTTCCCGGCGCCATTACTAACACAACTGTTACCAGTTCATCATAATTAAAATCAGTATGCATACAGAATGTAGTCCAACTGAGTTTTTGAAAATTACTTCTCGTACCGCCGAATATTTTGGGTTTAAAACAATAGAGGTGTTACGTAGAGATCCGATTTGTAAAAGTTGCGAAACTACCCTATCACATACAATTACTAAAGAAGATAGCCGACTCGATAATGCTAGCGGGTTAATTACTCGTGGGTTAGAGGTCTTCTGTAACGAAAATCTACATGCTATTAACGGTCCAGTTTTGCTTTATACGATAGATACTACTGACACTAATGAAACAGCTGTTTCTTTTCATATTTTTAATGTTCAAAAAAGTATTGCCGAGGCCATATTGATTCAGCTTAGTCATGCTCTGACGGGAGAACTTGGCTACACAGACTATGTGGTTAAAATTAACTCCTTAGGTGACAGTGACTCAATGATTCGCTACAGTCGTGAAATAACCAATTTTTTGCGTAAACGTTTGGATTCAATGCCTCAAGAGGCACGTGAACTAATGAAAGTACACGCTTTTACTGCTCTCCAATATCTAGTAGAACAAGGACATGAACTATCTCTTAAAAGTCCTAGCCCATTGGAATATTTAAGTGACCAGAGCCGTAAACACTTTCGCGACATTATTGAATATTTAGACATGAGTGCTACTCCTTATGAAATCGATCCAAAAATGCTTGGTCATCATGAGTATTATTCTGACACCCTCTTTTCTATCGACTTGCCGGCCATGACAGGAATGTCTACACCATCGCTCAGTTTGCGTGGTGGACGTTTTGATGAGTATGTTGAGCGTAAAACTCACCACCACACACCAGCCGTCGGTGCGGTCGCTATCCTACACGAAAAACCATCCCCCGCCCGTAATCCTCGTTTTAAGCTCCAAACACCAATTATTTATATAATTCAGCTTGGTTTTGGTCCCAAAATCAGAAGTTTGATGATAATCGATGAGTTACGTAAAGAAGGTATTTCAGTTTACCAAGATCTTGCCAACGATTCACTGTCAGCCCAACTTCGTAATGCTGAGGCGTGTGGTGTTAAATACGTTATTATTATCGGTCAAAAAGAATTCGTTGATGGTACAGTCATTTTGCGCGACATGGAAGCAAGAAGACAGGAACCAATTCCGTGCGAAGCATTGCTACGAAAATTAAAACGAAATAACACCGTCACTGTCTAGGGCATTCGTGTTTATTAATTGCTCCACATTATTTAAGTAGATGATATCTAGACTTCTGGATTGCCTGCCTGCACATGAATAACACCTAACAAGCCAGCAGGCGGGCTTCATGACGACTTGCAAAAACGGTAGTCTTCGTCATTACGAGGGGGGGGTGACCGCAGTCTAATGACGTGGCAATCCACACCGTACAGAAACGTGGATTGCCACTCTCCGCTCGCAAGACGAACACGTGGGATGCTACACCACCGTCGGCTTGCGAGAAAGTAGCTCTCAAGCGAGTGACGTGGCGATCCAGGATAATTACCGAGTGTATTGTTTCTTGAAACCTTTAGCTACCTCTTAGACGAAAGGTGGTTTTGGGGGTGGAGTCTTAGGAAGTTTCTTTGGTCCAGAAATAGTCAAAGATTAAAAAGATTAATTAGTACGGATAATTTATTGCCTTGCACTTTTTCTTCAGGAATGCTATGCTCTTGCCCACATATGGCAACAAACGTTGAAGTAGAAAAAAATACCAATGAGAGTAGTGCGAACGTAATTCGTCGTTTTACTAAGCGTGTTCAGGGAGCTGGCATTGTTCCTAAGGTTCGTAGTGGTCGTTATCATAACCGAATTAAAAGCCGTAATGTTCAAAGATTTGCCCGACTTAAAAAACTAGGCAAAAAAGAAGTTTACGAAAAATTACTTAAGCTTGGAAAAATTCAAGAACAACGTCGCGGCCACCGCTAGAATAAAATAGGCAGATAACCCCACTCACATGAGTGGGGTTATCTTATTGAGTGAATCATGTCATACTAAGTAAATATGCCCCCTTTTACACTTTCAACCACCATAAAAAATTACCCCAAACAAATTCCTTACGAAACAATCAAGAATGATATTCTTGGTAAGCGCTATTCTCTGTCTTTCACACTTGTAGGTAAAAACCGCGCTCAAAAAATAAATCAAACTACCCGCAAAAAGGATTACGCCCCAAACGTACTCTCGTTCCCTCTTGATATCAATTGCGGTGAAATTGTCCTCTGTCCCGAAGTGGCCCGCCCTGAGGCCAAGGATTTTTCATTAACTAAAGACGGCTACATTGCTTTTCTATTTATCCACGGTTTACTTCATTTGAAAGGATACGACCATGGCGATACAATGGAGAAGCTGGAGAGACGATATGTTAGTAAATATAGCCTTGTTTAAATTAGATTAATTCACTACACATTATATTATGTCAGAACATATCATTACTGGAATTGATGTCGGCACCTACCAAGTAAAGGTAGTGATTGTTCGTGTTTCTCACCAAAAAAATGAACCCCATGGTTTACCACAGATAATAGGTACCGGCCATGCCGAAAGCAGAGGATTGCGTAATGGCTATATCATGAACGAATCCGATGTTATCCGTAGTATCAGAAGTGCCGTAACTCAAGCTGAAAAAACCGCAGGTGTCAGTGTAAAAAAGGCCTACTTATCTATCGGTAGTGTGGGGTTAGATGAAATTATTTCCACCGGTGAAGTCATCACTTCGCGAGCTGATTCAGAGATTACGGCCATTGATATTGAGAAGGCCAGCCAAGATAGTGAGGATCGTATCACTGATCACATCCCCAATCGGAAAATAATCCATGCCATACCCCTGCGCTTTCGGATTGATGGTGAACCGGTACTAGGAAAACCAGAAGGTATGCGTGGTACCAAACTTGAAGTCGACATACTTTTTATCACTACTTTTGAACAACATCTTAATGATCTTATCGGCGCTGTCGAACGTACTGGTATTTATGTTGAAGATGTGATGGCTTCACCTCTAGCGGCTAGCTTTGTTATCTTAAACAAGGCCCAGCGCCGAGCAGGTTGTATTATGGCCAATATAGGCGCTGAGACAGTTTCCACGGTTGTTTTTGAGGACATGACCCCAATTTCACTTAAGGTTTTCCCTATTGGTGCCAACGACATCACCAACGACATTGCCCTCGGATTAAAGATTACTTTAGAAGAGGCAGAGAAAGTTAAACGTGGTAGTATCACCACTACTAATTATCCAAAGAAAAGACTGGAGGAAATTATCAACGCTCGCCTTAGTGATATTTTTGAGCTAATTAATTTACACCTCAAGAAAATAAAAAAAGACGGTTTGCTTCCGGCCGGAATTATATTGACCGGTGGTGGCTCTATTACTCTTGGTATTCAGGAATTTGCCCGTAACACGCTAAACCTCCCGGCTAGAATCGCCACTTTGGAGTTTGATAAAAATACCAAAATCCGCGACGCTTCTTGGGCTGTCGCTTATGGACTATGCATGATCGGAGCCAGTGACGGCGAAGAATCAACCACTATTGGCATCACTAAACAAGCCAAAAGAACTATTCTAGATTGGCTCAGTCAATTCCTTCCATAACATTTTTCTACATCCGTCAAACACACAAATCCGGTATTAGTCAATATCGTGACAGATGTTTTTAATACCTGTATGATATGGATACTTAGCAGATGGTAATAGCAACCCGGCTAGTGGAGGTAATCGGTATTAAATAATTATTTATGGAACAAATAAAATCAGACGTTGAATCATTTGCACGTATCCGAGTAGTCGGTGCCGGCGGTTCTGGCAATAATGCCGTGAACTACATGGTGTCATCAAAAGTTAAAGGGGTAGAATTTATTGCCGTCAATAGTGACGCTCAAGATTTGCATCATTCACTCGCCAAGAAAAAAATTCACATTGGAAAAAATCTTACTCGTGGGCTTGGTGCTGGTGGTAATTCGGATATGGGACGCAGAGCAGCCGAAGAAACTCGTGAAGAAATTAATAATGCCATCAAAGGGTCTGACATGATTTTTATCACTTGTGGTATGGGTGGTGGTACTGGTACTGGATCTGCTCCAGTAATCGCAAAAATTGCTCGTGACAGTGGAGCCCTAACTGTGGGTGTTGTCACCAAGCCATTTTTATTTGAGGGTCAAGAGCGAATGCGCGTTGCTATGCAAGGTATTGAAGAACTAAAGAAAGAAGTCGACGCTCTTATCACCATTCCTAATGATCGTCTTCTAGCTATTGTTGATAAAGAGACTTCAGTTCGCAGTGCTTTTGAACAATGTGATAATGTGCTCAAACAAGCAGTAGAGGGTATTTCTGACCTTATCACCATGCCCGGTATCATTAATGTTGACTTTGCCGACATTCGTAGCGTAATGGAAAATGCTGGTTCAGCTTTGATGGGGGTTGGGGTTTCTTCTGGAGAAAAACGGGCCGAGGAAGCGGCTCAATCAGCCATTAATTCCCCTCTACTTGAAGTATCTATCACGGGTGCCAAGGGAGTATTATTTGCCATTGCTGGCGGTGATGATTTGGGAATGTTGGAAATTCAAGATGCAGCTCGAGTCATTACTGAGTCAATTGACCCACAAGCAAAAGTAATCTTTGGCGCTATCAAGGATGACAAGCTAAAGAAAAATGAGGTCAAGGTTACCGTCATAGCTACCGGCTTTCCTGAAGAAACAGTTCACCAAAACAGTATATCCAGGCGGGCACCTGTGAGTGCATCAATGGAAAATGGGGAGGAAAAAATGCCAGAAACTCGTGGTCGTATCTTTAATTCACTTACCGCTCCGAGACGAATAGATCCAGAAGAAATGCCTATTCAGAAAAATGACTCAATTGAATCACATAAAGAATTACCCAGACGTGACCCAAAACCAGTTGATCCAGTAGATGAGGAAGAGGACGACTGGGGCGCAGTACCTGCTTTTCTGAGAAGGTCAAAGTTGAAATAAGACCGATTCTTCTACGGCAATGTCTTTTCTTCATATTATTTAGTCGGAGGCAGGTGCTGCGAGGCGGAGCGATATGAGTCGCCCCTTCCTAGGGCGACGAAACAGCGAGCCGTGGTCAGAAGTACTTACTAGAATTTATACAAAGTATAAATTATAGTTAGTAACTTGTGACCCGTACCGGCATTTTTGCTACGCTCAAAATTAAAATAAGAATTAGAAAATAAAATTCTATCACCACCAGCCTCATTAGAATTCTTTTCTAATGAGGCTGGTGCAACGTGACGGTCAATAACCGCGTAGCGACGTGGATTGCTTCGTCTCAACTCACAAAGACGAGAGACAATGACGGCCCCACTCATCGTCTTCGCGAGGAATGAGCTGGCAAGCGAATGACGTGGCGATCCATGACGACTACGTGACAATCTATATTGACTATCTATAGTATTAAAAGTGGCGAGGTAATACGCCACTATTATTTTTTATGTTATGCTGTTCCTTGTTAGACAAAATAAACAACCTTAGAAATTTTATGTACGACTTAATTATTATTGGTGGTGGGCCGGCTGGTATTGCCGCCGGTGTCTATGCTGCCAGAAAGCGATTACGGACTCTTTTTGTTACTAAGGAATGGGGCGGACAAAGTATCGTCTCTCCCGACATCCAAAACTGGATTGGTACCCCATCAATTTCTGGAGACAAACTAGCCAAAGACCTTGAAAGTCACCTTGAGGTCTACGCCAAAGATATTGTTACTATCATGGTTGGACGAACAGCAACTTCTCTAACTAAAGCAGACGATGGAACAAGTTTAGTAACGCTTGACGATGGTACTCAACACTCAAGCAAAGCTACACTGATTGCTAGTGGTTCAGGACGCAGGCAACTTAACGTACTGGGGGCAGATATTTTTGAACATAAAGGTCTCACCTATTGTGCCAGCTGTGACGGCCCGATGTTTTCTGGACAAGATGTCGTAGTGATTGGCGGAGGCAATGCTGGTTTTGAATCAGCCGCCCAACTTCTCGCCTATGCAAAAAGTGTTACTCTCCTACACCGAAGCACTTCATTCAAAGCAGACCCTATTACGGTAGAGAAAGTTTTAGCTCATCCAAATATGACCGCTATCACAAACGCCACCCCGACCGAAGTTGTAGGAGACAAGTTTGTCAGTGGTATCAAGTACACTGATACTGATGGTGTATCACACGACATGGCAGTGACTGGTATCTTTGTTGAGATTGGTATGATTCCAAATACAGAATATGTGAAAGATGTCGTAAAGCTGGACGAATACAATCGTATAGAAATAGACCCTTGGACCCAAAAGACAAGTGCCTCGGGTATCTGGGCGGCCGGTGATTGCACGAATGTGCGCTACCATCAAAACAACATTTCTGCTGGTGACGGAGTCAAAGCCCTTGAGGATATCTATGTCACTCTCAAGACCAAATCCTAAATAAAAGTAAGTAAGCTGACTACCCAAACAAACAAAAGGCGCCAATAGGCGCCTTTTGTTTGTACAACGTAGAGTTTTGGTCTGCGTGCTCCAACCTAAAAGAGTTTTAGATTTAGTTAATATGGAGAAAAACACCATCACACAAACCTATAACAAGCTTCTCATACCAGCGATAAGTGTCAATAAATTAAAATATCCTTATTTATGGCCAACTCTGTGAATAATCAGTGGAAAAGATGGTGTGTAACAAAGGTACAACTTTGTACATAAATAGATGTATAAACAACTCCCCCACCTTAGTGAAAATATAATCAAAAAGCTATCTGACAGAAAATTTCAGTGATATACTTGGTGACTGTTGTTTGGGAAGAGTCGCATAGTGGTCTAGTGCACCGGTTTCGAAAACCGGCATCGGGGAAACTCGATCGAGGGTTCAAATCCCTCCTCTTCCGCAATGAATGAAATGAACGAAGGAAGAGGAGGTTGCAGCATTTTGAAAAAATGCGTAGCAAGATTTGAAGCCCGATTGAGCTAGATTATGAGCTTGCGAAATAATCTAGCCAATTGGGGTACTGAACATGTAATGTTCAAATCCCTCCTCTTCCGCAATGAAAAACTAGCTTTTTTTGACTTTTTTGGTATCATGGTGCGCACTGAGTGACAGTAACAGAAACCAAGTCCAAACGAATTTGGTCCCATCGTCTAACGGTTAGGACATCAGGTTTTCATCCTGGAAATCCGGGTTCGATTCCCGGTGGGATCACACGAGCAAAATAAGACGCCTCTCTTCACACAAAGAGAGGCGTCTTATTTTAGAAACTGAACTGCTTCAGTTTCGGCTCGTGTGATAAGCGGAGTCATGTTTTCTCCTCCTCTCTAGAGGAGAAAACAGACGAGCTGGGTGAGAAATGACTAAATGTTGTGTAAAATAAAGAGCGTAGCGACTATATTTTTCATACATAGAATTTTTTATTCCTAATAAAAATTCTTGCATTTCGCAAGACCTTGCCTGCAATTTTGAAGTATGAAAAATCGTGACAAGGTGTACAGAATTCGTAGAATTCGAGAATACTTAGCAGAATTTATACGAAGTATAAATTATGGTTAGTAACTCGTGACCACACGGATAGATTTGCAAGGATGCCACAGCATCCTTCCCTTTTGACACCGCGAGAAAATGAAAACAGTGACAATATTTTTTTAGAAAAGCATGTTCAAATCTTTTTTAAGCTCGTTCTCCGCATGAATAAATCACAACATGAATTTTAGGGTTTAATTAACCTTGTCCCGTTTCTGCAGTGCGAAAGGTGTAGTGCTCTGGTTGTGAGCTGTCGGTGGAATAATCACGAGTGTCGAGAAGGGGAAATGGGGATAAGGGAAATGGGGTAAGGGAAATGGGGATAAGTCCGTTATTTTCCTGATTTATGTGGCGTAATTCTGCAATACTATCACCCCCTATCATCCCAAAAATTACCGTGCAATACCCTTTAAGGTCGCCACACGGCTCAAGGTGACGTAATTGTGTACTTCTTGCTCTTTTTCTATGTTTTCAATATTCCCTAAACGATATCGGGTGTCTTAATTTTAATCTGAAATTATGATATATTTTTTGAATGAATGAGCAAGATATCATCAATCTAGTTAGGTCAGACAAGTGGATGATGAATGTACTACAAGAAGCTGAAAAACTTAATCTTCCAGAATGGATAATAGGAGCGGGCTTTTTGAGAAATAAAGTTTGGGATTACCTACATGGAATAAAACGAGAAGTGGCCGATACTAACGATATTGATTTAGTATATTTTAATGATAGTGATGTTGATGAAGAAAATGACAAAAAAATTTCTGAAAGCATGAAGGGTGTTCTGGGTCTTGATTGGGAAATTGTAAATCAAGCATATACACACAAATGGCATAATAGAGATACTCCATACACAAGCACTGCAGAGGGATTAGCAGAATGGGTAGAAACACCTACCAGCGTGGGAGTAACACTAATAAACGGTAATCCTAAGATAATTTCACCGCACGGCATTGACGACCTTGTAAATTTGGTGATAAGACCCACTCCAAGTCATAAGGAAGATTTAGGTATTTTTTACAGCAGAATAGAAAGTAAAAAATGGTTAGAAAAGTGGCCGAAACTAAGAGTAATTGTTAATTAATTGTAATTCTCTGGTACTCATCCTGACATGCTCTCCTCATAAATGTAATATCAAAACACATTTGACCCTTTTCTTTATTATTATTAATAATAATATACTAGTAGATATGAATATACTCAAACCCGAACAACAACTGAGTGATGCAAGTGCTAATTTTAGTATATCTAATAACAAAAAAAAATTGGTGGGATTAGGGGCATTGTTTATTTTGATTATGATGATTGCTGTGTCAATATTTTTCTATTTTAGAGGAGCAACCCTTTCTCGTAGCGAGCTAACAAACAACAATGATTATGCCCAAAAAGAACAGGGAAATACCAATGATGCTAGTCAGAATAATAAGACTAGCAAGTTTTTTGAGAAGAACGGGAAGATGTATCTACAAGATACCAATAATCTTTCATTGAGGAACCCACTTCTTTTTGAAAAGGCGGATCCTTTGACGTTTAGGTACATTACCAAATTTACCGGTTTTGATGATAAATACCTACATTTTGCAGAGTATGATTCCAACCAGAAAACTTATGTTGCAGTTAGCACTGAACTTTCAAGCACGGAGCTGGAAATGTTAAGAATATTTGACCCGAACGTACCGATCACTATTAAGTGGACAGAGCCAAACAAAATAGATTCGAAGGTACTTTTATTCAGTGGAATATCGGAAAGCTTACTCAGGGCTATTGATAGATCACTGGTAACAGTTGGTACACCCACTGGTGAGCTTGCCCGGGTGATATTAAAAGGAACCAATCCAGAGCGCAGTATCCACTCAACCGGTAATTCACTGCTTATATTTACAGAGAAAGCTACCTATCAAGCCAAAACCAACGAACCGGTAAAGGAAATTCTGGATTTAGGACAGAAATATACATCCTATCGATCAGGAGATAATATTTTTTATTACTTCCAAAATAGTTCAAATGCTCAAACGATTTACTCTTATGACCTGGAAAATCAAGAAACTAAAGAAGTTTATGTTTTTACTGACAGATTTATAACAGATTCCAGCCGCCTTTTGTTAAGCTCTGATGGCAACTTTTTAGCGATAAGGGTGTCAAAGGAAAGTCATGGAGACAATGAACTGGAAGCTAGTGATATTGTATTGATTGATGTCAACAACGGTAGTGCCACTATTGTGGCTAAAAGTAATTTAACACCAATTGCCTTATCGAGAGACAACTCAAAAATCTTTGCTATTAGTGTACCGTACGAAGGTGCGCCAGCCAGTAGGATACAATACTTCATCAAAAAAGCTAATGGTTTATGGCAACAGGAACCATTAGAAATGGACACAGCTGGAATAGTCGGACAGTGGATCACCTCTCCACGGGGTAACTATATGGCATTTACGGCCGAAACAGACTCAGCAGTGATTCCTTGTGAGCTTGGTCTCGAAAGCCAGAAAACCAAAAACGCTTTAAGGATACTTAATTTATCGACATTATCAGTCTCCACCCTTGAGACTGGATTCCCCCTTGATAACTACACGATAGGTTATTGGCAGTCTGATGAAAGTGGATTTTATTTCAAAAAAAATACCTACGCTCTCGCTAAGGGTGAAAGTCCGTTTTTTGAATGTAATAATAAGATGAATGCTAATGACAATGTTATTTTTTCAGAAAAAGGGAAACCACAATTTATTCAAATACCGAGATAATTACACCAAACGTAATTCATTCAACAGTTAATATGGTCAGTCAGAATTAAAGAACCAAAAGTGGTCTCTTCATTTTTGATGTCTGAAGATAGCGTTGAAGTTCTCGCCATAGCCACTGCTGTGTCTACACACTTATCAAACTGACCGTTAGCTCTATCAAGCAACTGTAACTATGGACGGATTGATCCGAATCACCACTATGGATACCGCTGACCAATAACAAAAATAGCAACATCTCCATCGTCCACCAATACCACGAAGTCTTTGGCAGAACCCAAGTATACGATATACTTAATCTAGATGAAAAAATATCTTTGGTATGGAGTGACGATAATATTAATATTCACCGCAGTAATTGTTACGGCTACTATTTTAGATAGTGAACATTCTTCATTTAATACTTCCTTCGAAGGAAACACTACTACCACCCCAACGCCAGAAGAGTCAACTCTACCTACTCCTAAGCCACCAAGAGTCACCCCTCCACCCTCTTCTACAACGAAGTGTTTTGTCGGTGGGTGTAGCGGTCAATTGTGTACCAGTGAGCCAGGTATGATCTCTACCTGTGAATACCGGGCAGAATACGCTTGTTATCAAAAAGCCACTTGCGAGATCCAGCCATCTGGAGTTTGTGGTTGGACACCCACACCCAAACTCGATGCTTGTTTGGCCAATCCACCAGACATTATGTAGTTGATCGTAGGAGTGATGTTAGAATTTTATTTAGGTTTTATTCATCCGTACACATTCCCTGCTTCTAAGTATGCACTCTCTCTTTGTACTTAGGAAGAGAAGTTATTGGTTGTTAGGAGTAGAATTATTTTCAAGCAAGAATCCTCCGGCCTGGTGATCCCACAGACGTTGATAGACGCCGCCAAAATGACTGAGGGTTTCGTGAGTTCCGTCCTCAATTATTTTTCCATTTTCTAACACAATGATCCGGTCCATCTCACTGAGTGTAGAAAGTCGGTGGGCAATCGCGATAACAGTTTTACCATTCATGAGAAAATGTAGGGCCTTTTGAATTTCCACTTCACTTTCAGAATCAAGGGCTGAGGTAGCTTCGTCGAGCAGTAGAATTGGAGCGTCTTTGAGCATGGCTCGGGCTATCGCCACGCGCTGTTTTTGGCCTCCAGAAAGTTTAATGCCTCTCTCTCCAACTAAAGTGTTATATCCTTCTGGTAATTGTGAGATGAAATCATGGGCTTGAGCTTTTTTGGCTACTTCAATAATTTCTTCATCGGTAGCATCTGGCTTACCATAGGCGATGTTTTCACGAATGGTACGATGAAAAAGAGATGGTTCCTGTGGGACAACCGCGATGTTGGCTCGTAAAGAGTCTTGAGTAACTTCATGAATAGCTTGCCCATCGATTGAAATACTACCCGAATTCAAATCAAATTGTCGCAGTAAGA
>Ga0210019_1001874_pt1 | contig 21357 bp, 23 predicted proteins | sample CryGeyCG2114_020_2_FD_183969 | JGI IMG/M metagenome (GOLD analysis project Ga0210019, IMG submission 183969) | Groundwater microbial communities from aquifer - Crystal Geyser CG11_big_fil_rev_8/21/14_0.20 (SPAdes) (version 2) | ecosystem: Environmental > Aquatic > Deep subsurface > Groundwater ...
CCAGATGTTGACGCGAGGTAATCAACAAGTACTCCATCCCACACCTTGCCGTCAATCGCTCGGGTTTGTAAAAGACCGTTATCGTGCGTGACTACGTTGTTGGTGGTTCCCGCTGCAAGAGTCGATACTGTTGCTGTACCCGCAACCGTTATGTTTCCACCAAATGTCGAATCCCCCGTTACCGATAACGATGCAATTATTGTTGTTGCGGCCGTAAATGATCCGGCGATGTTTAGATTTCCATCAGCAAACACATTCCCAAAAGAGTCGACAGAAAACACATCGTTGGTGCCGGTTGAATCGTAGATGTAAACTTTTTTGTTGCCAGCTGCGTCGCCTAACACCATCGCTAAGTTTCCATCAGACGTGAACTTTAGTGTATCTGCTGTTTTTGCATCAATCGTCTCGCTGGAAGCAAACGTTACCGTTCCACCATTAACAATCACGTCGCCTTCAATTGATAGATTGGCGGATTGAAGAGGGTCGGAATTTTGTACGGTGACGGTGGTTGTTCGTTCTGGTGAATTAGCATCGATGGTTATATCTCCTGAGTATGAAAGTTTAGGCGCTACAATCTCGGCAACGACCATTTTTCCACTCTCGTTAATGTAATAGCTGGGTGATTGGAAATTAATGTTGCCTGTAGGATTGATGGTTAATGATCCAGAACCCGAAATGGTGTGTGGACCAGAGAACGAAAGGTCACCGTCGAGTGAAAGCGTACCTTGGGTTATAGCAAGACCATCGTTAAATGTTGCTCCTCCTCGGACCAACATCTCCCCAAGCACCCCCATCCCCCTAATCGAAATCGCGTTAAAACTCGCGTCGCCTTTTGAATAGATATTCCCATTGCCTTGTAGATAGAAGAGTTCGGTTCCGTTTGATTGTGCAACTAAAAAATCTGCAAATCCGTAATTTTCTAGGCGTAGGGTGGCGTAGGTGGGGTTTGACAGAATTGATGCCAATGATTCGGGCGACACATGTGTCGCCCCTACGGAAACGGGAACATCGGTCGGGGTTGGTTCAACCGTAGACGTTGATGCGTCGGGAACGGTCGGATCATTCGCGGTTGGCGTTGGGGTGATTGCAATTTCGCCGTTACCATCTTGCAACGACATATAATATGCTCCGCCACCAATCATTATTAGGATTGCTACAAGGGCAAAAAATATCAATCGCATACTGTATCAAATGTATCGTATTACAGACGTAAACTCAATACCTAATAGAAGACACGGGCGTACGCAATACGCCCCTACGAATACCGGGCGGGATGACCCCTGTCCTACATATGATAATTACAGCCGGACCAGAATGACCAGTTCGCCTGCTGCGGCACCGAATCCAAGTCCGTTACCCCGTACGTTTCCTGTTGCTAAGTTTCCATCATCAAACGTTTTGTCGATTGCAATCATCGTGTCGAGTGGAATAATGCCGCCGTTATCTGTGCTTGTTGTTCCTGGTCGATCATCATCAAGCACAATTGCTGTGTCAGTATCTCCGTCGCCGTCGGCATCATAAACTGCCCATCCAATGTGACCTTCCCAGGGGTGTGCGGCTGACCACGGGTCTATGTATGGTCCGGACCAGCCTGAAACACTGGGGTTTGTGGTGAAAGGATTTAATGTGTTAGTAAGTCGATAGTTTGGCGGCCATGAACCGGTATCCAAAAAATAGCGTTTGGCGGCAAGACTAATTTCGTCAACGTGTGATTGGAGCTCGGCAATTTTTGCTCGATCAATGGAACCTGAAAATGAAGCGATTCCAATGCCAGCCAAAAGTCCAATAATTACAATAACAACCAAAAGTTCAATAAGGGTAAATCCTAAACGGTTACGAATTATCACGGTGTCTTGATAATACCTAAAGTTCTAGGCTTCTGTCGATTACTATTTTTTTGACCCGAGATACAAAATCTTTTAACTGCATTTCGCCCAGTTTTTCTTCGGTGCGTAGCCTTACATTAACGGTATTGTTTTCCATCTCTTTTGGTCCAATTACCAGCATGTACGGAACTTTTTGTTCTTGTGCGTTTCTGATTTTGTTTTGCATCGTTTCACCTTTATCATCGATTTCAACGCGAATGTCGTTATGTAAGTAGAGTTCATCTTTAATGGTGTATGCGTAATCTAAGACCGTATCATTAATAGGGATAATTGCAACTTGCGTGGGTGATAGCCAAACGGGAAATGCTCCGCCGGTGGATTCTAAAAGATTTGCAATAAATCGACCGTACGATCCTAAGATTGCGCGATGCATCATAACGGGGGTTTTTTCTTGCCCATCAGCATCAGTATAGGTCAGGTTAAAGCGCTCAGGCATTGCAAAATCAATCTGCACCGTACCGAGTTGTCGATCATTTCCCAGTGCGTCTTTAAGCATAAAATCGATTTTTGGTCCATACAACGCCGCTTCTCCCTCCATGACTACCCCGTTAAGGTGCAATTCGTCGTTAATTTCACCGAGCATATGTTGGGCGTGTTCCCAGTCTGAAACGTTGCCGATATATTTTTCAGGCGTTTTGGGATCACGAAACGAAAGTGAGACCCAGTGGTTTCCCCACATGCCAAGACTCTCATAAAACTCTTGAATAATCTTTACTGTATTGATTGCTTCCTGTTTAATCTGTGACGGTGTACAAAACGTATGCCCATCATCGATTTCAAACGAGCGGGTACGGTTAAGTCCACCAATTGCACCTGGTTTTTCATCTCGGTGTTGTTGTGTTGATTCAATGTATCTAATTGGGAGGTCTCGGTAACTTCGTGGTCGTGATGCATAAATTTGCGTGTGATGTGGGCAATTTACCGGCTTTAATACAAACTCTTCGTCATAATGAGAAACAACCTTGAACAGTTCCCCAGCGAATTTTTCGGCGTGTCCTGATATCTTGTATAAATCAATTTTTGCTAGATGAGGAATAGTGACTTCCTCCACACCATATTGTTTACTAATAGAAATAAGTGCATGTTTTAACTCATTGATCAGGACTGTGCCTTTGGGAGTGTACATCACAAATCCTTTTCCCACGAGTTCGGAGAATGTAAATAGATCAAGTTTTTTACCCAGTATGCGATGGTCGTTTTGTTTTAGCTTTTCGGTTTGCGAAACATAGTTTTCGAGTTGTTGCTCGGTCTCAAATGCAGTTCCGTAAATTCTAGTGAGCATCGTGTTGTGTTCGTCTCCACGCCAGTACGCACCGGCAACTGATAGGAGTTTTACTGCTTTTACCTCCCCTGTTGATGTAACGTGTGGACCCGCACACAAATCAACAAAAGAATCTGGAGAGTTAGGTTCACCAACCCAATAAATCGATAATGTCTCTCCCCTATCAGAAGCTTCTTTTATCCATTCTTGTTTATATTCATTGTCTGAAAAGAGTTTCTTTGCTGCATCAACGTCGATTTCTTCTCGCGAAATAGGCAGATCTTGTGCAATAATGTTATTCATCATCTCTTCAATTTTGGGAAAGTCGGCGTCTGAAATCGATCCATCCAAAAGCTCAAAGTCAAAATAAAACCCATCATTGGTGGCTGGTCCCATAGCCATGTTAAAGTCATATCCTAGTCGTTTCATCGCAAACATAAGTACGTGTTCGGCGCTATGACGCATGGCAAAAAGTTGAGAATCTTGTTCAGGGTTTGTTGGGTTCATAAGGTGTCTTACTCGGAATTATAACGCGGATTACTTAATAACTCTAGAGTTGAGTTAGTTCTGTGGGAACGACTCCTGTTTCAAAAAAAGCGACAATGTGCGCACATACGTCGCGTGGTAATAAGCGCGCTTTTAGAAGATACCCTGCTGCTCCCATAGAAAACGCCTCTTTAATAATGCTTTCTTGCCCGAGATTGGTAAGAAGAAACACGGGAATGTTTTTGGTTGTGTTTGATGCTTTAAGATCTTTGAGTACATCGATACCATTTTTTTTGGGCATCATAATGTCAAGAAGGATGAGGTCAGGTTTTTCGGAAATTGCTTTTGCTCCGCCTTCTTCCCCGTCTATGCCCGTTGATACTGTAAACCCATCCTGCGTTAACGTTCGTTCATATAGTTCGCGAATGAATAGATCGTCTTCGATAAGAAGAATGTGTTTGGAGGTATTGTTGGTCATTATGTTTACTATACTACACCTTTCGTATCTTTATCTATAGCTATCCTAAAACAAACTGACTTTACAGGGATAGCTTTTAAGTTGTCTCATAAAAGTGGTAATGTGACAACTAGATACCATCACGTATCGTTAGGTTGTGAATGGTAGGGATACTAAAACTAAACGTTGAGCCGCTCCCCTCTTTACTCTCAACCCAAATCTCCCCGTGGTGAAGCTCAATGATCTCTTTTGAAATATACAGACCGAGTCCGGTTCCTTTTGATCCTTGTTCTAAAATTCCTGATACGCGGAAGAATTTTTCAAACAAATGGTTTTGTGCTTCAGTTGGAATCCCCTGGCCTGTATCGGTAATATGCGTAATCACCATCTCTTTGGCGCTGTCGTACTCAACGGTGATGGTAACGCTACCTGCGGGAGTATAGTTTATGGCATTTGATATGAGATTGTTTAGTACTTCCGAAACGCGAAGCGGGTCGACTAATACCTCGGGAACATCTGCATCTGGGTGTTGCCAGGTTAACGTTAGGTTACGCTCAGTCGCGCGATTCATCAATTCTTCGACACGTTGATCCATAAGATGAATCCAATCGGTTTTCCGAAGGTCTAAATTAAACGAACCTTTTTCAATGCGTGAGACCGAAAGTAAGTTTTCCATAAGCGTTGTGAGTTGGTTTGCGGCAATATCGGCTCTATCAAGGAATTTATTGTGTTCCTCACTGAGGCTTGGTCTGGCTTCTTCTTTAAGAGCACTGAGGTATCCGCGAATCGCGGTGATTGGTGTACGTAGTTCATGGGCTGCCATCGATACAAAGTCGAGTTTCATTCGCTCAAGTTGTTGAGTTTCGGTAATGTCACGTATGACTAAGACTTTTCCTGCAATCTGGTCTGCCTCATGTAGTGCTGAAATGGTGATGGAAACGAGGAGTTGTTTGTTGGTTTGATTAACGGTTAGTCGATAATTGATTTCTTGTGAAGCCGAAAGTTCCGAGATGTCGTTTTCTCCTAATGGCGTTGCGTTAATATCAATAATCTGCGTTACCTCATTCACATTATCAAGTTGTTCAATCGAAAAGAATTCGGTGTAATTTTTACCCAACATTTCGCTTTTTTGCTTACCGATTGTGTCGGTAAATGCCTTGTTGGTGGTAAGGATATTTCCCGTTATGTCAAGGGCAACAACAATGTCTTTCATTGACTGAAGGATTGTTTCTTCTCGTTCTTGAAGTTTTCGAATGGTGTTTTTTTCAATTTCTAAAAGTTCGTGCTCATTTTGTCGTTTAAAAATTTCTTTGGAATTGTCGTATGCCATAAAGGAAACAAGGAGGACGGCAATAAGTTTTTCCCACAACAATGTTTCAATTCCTAATACGTTGCTATACGTTGGAGCAAAGTATAGAAAATATTCGCTAAATAACCAGAAGATTTCTCCGGCAACAACGATCGCAAGGGCTTCAACGCCAAGCATTAACGCAGTGATAAGGATGGGAACGAAAATGAGTGAAAACAACACGCTTTGGAATGAACCGGTAAAGTGAATGATCGTAAAAATGAATACCGTATATATCAAGATGCTCGTTAATATAAGCTCGATATTTGACCACCGGGGTGCGATTATTCGATAATATACCAGCGTAAACGAGATGATGAGGATAATAAGAAGATTGAGTAACTCTTTTGATTGTTTTACGGCAGGAAGCTCAACCAGATTTACGAAAAGACCAATGCCGAGTATGAGAATCCAGATTGAGATTTCAATATTTTTTCGGTAGCGTTGAATCAGCGCAATGTTCATTACAATCTATCGTAGCTTTTCTGAGATATCTTTGCAAGAGAGTGCTATGCGGTATAATTTGTTCAGGCCGAAGTGCTGGAACTGGTAGACAGGCTGGACTTAGAATCCAGTGTCCTTTATCGGACGTGGGGGTTCGAGTCCCCCCTTCGGCACCATTACATTGCGGTAGCAATGTTTAGGAGTATTGAGTACAAACTCAACTTATTAGATTACCCAAAACTCGAACCGCTAGTTTGTTATCCGCGCACCCGAGCCCCACTTTTATCATATATAATAAGAAGGTGAGTATGTATGAACAGATTGCTAACAATAAACGTAAGAGCTGGATCATTATGGTTTCATTTATTCTTATCATTGCAGGCCTCGGTTTTGTGTTTGATCAAGCGCTTGAGGCTGGATATAGTCTATTTATTATAGCAATGGTTTTTGCCCTATTTAGTGCTGTTGCAAGCTACTATTTTTCTGATTCGATCTCTATTGCAATCTCCGGTGCGAAAAAAGTTGAGAAAAAAGATGAACCACGTTTGTATCGTATGGTTGAAAATTTATCAATTGCAACAGGGATTACTCCCCCACCAAGAGTATACGTTATTGAGGACATGGCTATAAACGCGTTTGCTACAGGACGTGATCCGCATCATGCAGCGGTTGCTGTTACACGCGGGGCACTTATAAAACTTGAAGATCTTGAATTAGAAGGTGTGATTGCCCACGAAATGGCTCACATAAAAAATTACGATATTCGTACGATGGCGATTGCGGTTGTATTGGTTGGAATTATTGCAATGGCAGGTGAATTTTTTTTACGATCTCAAATATGGGGTGGTAGTCGTCGAAAAGAAGGTAACGGAGTAATGATGGTTTTTGCACTTGTTGGTGCGATTTTAGCCCCGCTTATGGCTCAAGTATTAAAAATGGCCTTGTCACGTCAACGAGAGTTTTTGGCTGATGCATCGGCAGCGAATCTTACACGTTATCCAGAAGGATTGGCTAGGGCGCTTGAAAAAATTGCCGCCGACACTGACCCTCTTGATCATGCCAATAGTGCAACCGCACACTTATATATTTCGAATCCTCTTAAAAAACGTGGAGAGAAGATCAGTAACATGTTTTCTACCCATCCGCCTGTAGAAGAGCGCATTGCCAGATTGAGGTCTATGTAGGTTCTTGGTTGAACGGCACTTCATTTTTTGCCACATATTCTTCAAGAGTTATGCTTTCAGAAGATTGTCTTCATGTATGAGAATAATAAAACCATATTCTTTGCAAAGAGGAAGAAGGTTTGTTACTAACTCGATGTGGTTTTTTTGTGGTTTTAGGCAGTGAAGTACACGACCACCTTTAATTGAAGATAGGTCAATATCACCGCTTATTTGTGCTTCGATAATATCGTTGTGTCCATCTCCAAGTGTTCGAATCGATGCCATTGCGATTGCAGTTTTTGTATCCATAACTTCGTCAAAAATATCGTGAGGAATATATCCAGCACTTCCACTATCGCCGGTAACGTAAATGGTTTGGCCGTCAATGTCTGCTGGATCGATTTCAAAATACATACTGCCTTGTGTAGTCCATCGTAAAATTGTACCGACTTCACCAAAAGTAATCCCTACTTTTTCGTTTGGGTGAAGCAAAGACACATACGAGTGTTTAAGAGAGTGTGGATTAGGGGTAACAGTACTAGTGGCAACAATATGTGACATTAATTGTGAGGTGGCGTGAGTGAAGTTATGTCGTAATACTCGAACGCTCGCTTGAGTTTTTATTTGTTCAATTGCATGGTCTATTCGTTTCTGGCATTCAAGTGGGTCAAAGGTGTTCTCAAGATAATAGGTAAAGAGACTGTTCTCGAACTCGGATAGGAGCAAACGGGATGAGTTTTGGGTCGCGCGATTTTTAAGGTTTGCGATGTCTATGGATGGTTCCTGGGTTGTTTCCATAATGTCCAATGTTGTTTCAGCTGTTTGGAGAATGGTTGATACAACTTCATCTTTATGAACCGAAAGCCATTCCGATAGCGCGATAAGGTTTTCGAGTGTTCGTTGTTTCTCTGCAATATTGTTGCGAAGGATGGGAATGTTTTTTTCATGAAAAAGAATTGATGGATCGACCTGAAACTTTGTACAAAAGAAACGAAGCATTTCCATTGATTCACAATCCTCATCGGCCTTCACATCAAGAGGTATTTCAAGTCTGGCACTTACTGAGGTCTCATCGGTTGAAATTGAATTATGTGAGTCTTTATTTCCACCAAAGGTTTGTTGGGCTTCATTGCCTACAATTTCTAAGTTTTCGTAAAATGTGTGTATTCCTTTTTGATCGTTACGGTCAAAAGCGCCTCTATTTCTTCCCACTTCAAACCATATACCAGCTCCATTTTCAGATACAGAAACGCGACAAGAAATATGGGCTGTTCCCGCCTCAAAAAAATGTTCTGGCAAAGGTATTGCAGAAAACCGCCGTAAGTTTTTAGGGAGTTTTTTAATAAGAGCTATGTAGTGTCTTGTAAGTTGAGAAACTTCATATATCTGTTGCGCTATTGGGTCAACCGTTGGTTCTATCTCAACGTGTTGATCAAAAGCTGGTTGTTCAATTTGTTCTGGTGTGGGTGTGTTGAGGTTGTTGGACATGTCTTATCCTTGAATTTGAAACGAAAATATTTTTCCTTGTACTACCCTATTATAATGGTCAAATGGAATTAAAGATAGATAAGAGTAAAAACGGCAAAATCGAAATCCATGTCGCTGCCACAGTTTCTGATGTTGCGCACGGCAAAGAGCATGCACTCAATGAGTTTGCGCCCTATGTGGAAATAACCGGTTTTAGAAAGGGTAAGGCGCCGCATAATCTCGTCGAAAAGAATGTTAAAGAAGAAAAGTTGATCGAAGAAATCATTACTCATCTTGCGCAGGACGCATACGAACAAGCTATTACTGAACAGTCATTACAGCCTATTACTGAACCTCACGTTGCCGTTGATGAACTTAAAGAGAGTAAAGATGGTTTAGCTGCACCAGATCTGTGGGAAAGCATGCAAAAAGACGGACTTAATCTTACGATCACCTCATTTATCACCCCTGAAGTTGAACTGGGAAAATGGGAAGAAGCTGTTAGAAAAGTAGAAAAACCAAAGAAGGAGGAAAAGAAGCAAGCACCTGTTTTAGAGACGGCAACTAGCATTGAGGATGCTCGCATCGAGGATGCAAAACAAAAAGCAACGCCAGAAAAAAACGAAGCAGAAAATGCGGTTGCTAAGACGAGCAAACAACAAAAAGAAGAACAAGATGATCGCGAATTCGAAGACAAGATTTTAGACGCGCTTATAGCTCAGGCAACCATTGAAGTTGCTGATGAGCTAGTGACTGGTGAAGCGCAGCAGATGATAATGCAACAGATCCAGGTTGTTCAACAGCTTGGAATTAATTACGAAGAGTTTATGAAATCTCAGGGTAAGACCATTGAAGATGTAGAAAAAGAAACAAAAGAAGTTGCAAAACGTACCATAACGGGAAGGTTTATTCTTTCGGAGCTTGCAAAAAAATACGACAAAGAATTAGAAGGAAATCCCACGTTTCAGCAGGTTCTTGCGTTTATCTACGAGAAGGCAACCTCAAAGTAATCCTCATAGGTTATAATATATTTCAAACGAAAAGTTTGCATGAAACGTTCGTATGAATCTGTAGCTCAGCCCGGTTTAGAATTTGCTACTCAAATTCTTATAAGTTTGGTAAAACCAAACTAAAGAGCAAGCTCTAACAGACACATAGGATAGTTTACAATGTAGACAGTTGATAATAAAGCTTACATGAATCTGTAGCTCAGCCCGGTTAGAGCGCTACGTTGACATCGTAGAGGTCATTGGTTCAAATCCAATCAGATTCACCAGACGAAACATTGTCTTCTCCGAAGTGCGAAATGTTTTGATATCTACCACTAAACATCGAATGTTTAGTTTGGCTTTGTACAAGGATAAAGTGTGTTTTGAGATACAGGTTTTTAAGAAGAATCTGCGTTGTTGGGTCAGTGTCACTGAAACAAAAGATACATCTGCTATAATGCTAACCAAGGTGGGACGACCTTTTCATATTGAAACTGATGATATTTTACATGTGTACAACCGTGGGGTTGATAAACGTGTTGTTTTTGATACCGATGCCGATCTAAGTCGGTTCAAGTATCTTCTTTATTACGTTAATAATTTTTCGTACCCTTATTCTCAGTATTTGCAAACATTGTTTTTCACAGATTCACGTCAACAATCAAATAATGGATCTGCCATTCTTGAGTCGTTATATCGATACGACACTCCGCTATGTACTGTTATTGCCTATGTACTCATGCCTAATCACTTTCATCTTTTGCTTCGTGAAGATAACCAAGGTGGAATATCAAAGTTTATGCAAAAGTTACAAAACGCGTACACACGATATTATAACCAAAAAAATGATCGAAGCGGCTGTTTATTACAAGGGAGTTACAAAGCTGTAGTTGTTCGCTCTAACGAACAACTACTTCATGTAACACGTTACATCCATGTAAATCCAGTAAGCGCGTCCCTTATTAATATGGAGGATCTTGCAGACTATGAGTGGAGCTCGTATTCGTTATATATTAGCAAACCTCCCAAAAACGAAATTGAAACCATTTGTGAACCTGAGATTGTGCGTAGCCAGTTTAGATCAAGAAAGTCATTTATCGGGTTTACCATGGCCTCACTTGGAGAAGATGTTGTAGGTTCCATAATGGAAAAGTTGTCGATAGATGAGGGTTTTGGTTGATAGAGAAGCAAACTAAACATCGAATGTTTAGTTTGGCTTTGTACAAGGATAAAGTGTGTTTTGAGATACAGGTTTTGAACAGAAATTTAGTATCCCCCTCACTCTTGCGAAAGGATTATCAACGCCAATAAAAACAATCACGTAATTGCTCGTAACTTTGCGTCTTGATACAATTGTCTTGTTGCCCATGATACCCAATTTGCCACTTCCCACACAATTTACAACCGCAACACCACTTTCAAAGTTCATTGCAATGGTTTTATTTATTGCCTTACCATTTATTGGCTTTTGGTTTGGGATGAATTATCAGACTCAGATTAGTCAACAAAGTTCTCTTTCGCCTATTCCAGTTGATCCCATCGTGACGGTCCCCGCAATCAAATCTACAACGCCTCCCGCCGAAACGACCATTACATCCTTTGTTGAAAACGCAGATTTTCCTGCACCTCAAGGAGTACGGATGTTATTTAGTGACCCTTTACATGGTGTGAAAGTCTTTACCCTAAGCTACGGGGCGGCGCAAGACTGCCTTTCTGGTTGCTTTTATAGTAATGCAACGGGTATAGAATACGGAGCTAAAATTGGCTGGATATCAATGAACAACTACGATGCAATCGATGATGCAAAATTTGTTTTTTACGACTTTGATATTTCTGACACCTATCTTTATACTGACGAGTTTTTTCAATTGCTAAATAGCAAAGACACGTGGGTTTACCAAAATGCATTTTTAGTCATGCTTGCCGAGGATGAAGATGTGCCCAGAAGTGTTCTTTTAACTATCGCTCAAGGTTTGTCGTCATATATACAACCGTCTCTGGCGAATAGTCTTTTAAAAAATGTAACGGTTAGAAACGATCGCGAAATAGTAACGGCGCTAGCCAATCTTCCTGTTTTTTCGGGTGATGCTTATAGTGAAATTCGAACACAAGCACAAGAATTGTTGAATGGATTGTAACCTCAAAAATGATCCCAAATCTAACCGACGATCAATTAAAAAATGTTCCGGAGAACATTCGTCCTATCCTTGAAAAAGCACTCGATCAGGATGCTGAAGGGTTCGAAGAATTAGTAACCTCGGCACTTGATTCCTCTCCTATTCTTAAAAGAATTGAATTTGTTTCATACCTTGCTATACAAGCGATGAGTCTATTATCAGGTTTTACTCTGAGTAGTTATGCTTTTTCGGTTTCGTATTCAAATGGTGATCCGTTAGTAATGCCCTGGTACGTCTCGGGAATTTTAAGCATAGTTGCAGGCCATGTTGGGGCGCGTCTTGCACAATCCCAAATGGACATAATATCGAATCCGTTAGGTCCAAACACTACACCAATTCAGAGAATTATGTTTACTCGGTTTGGCAAACAGGTTTTGTCCATTCGTACCATTGCTATGGTTGCATTTCTTAACATAGTCTTTTATGGTTTATATGTTAGTGTGTGGATATTATTAAAGCTATGGGTGCTCAGAATCCATGCAGTACAATAACAAATAGTGAGAGCTCGTAGCTCCTCAGCCCGGCTAGAGCGTTACGTTGACATCGTAGAGGTCATTGGTTCAAGTCCAATCGAGCTCACCAGATGAAACATTGCCTTCTCCGCAGTGCGAACTGTATTGATATAAAGGGGCTGATATGGGGATTAAAGCTCTATATCTCCGTATACGTTAATTTTCTTTTGCAAAAGTTTCTTCAGTTGTGTTGTTTCAAGGTCTAGTAAATCAATTGTTTTGTCAACTTTAAAAATGTTCCCATGACCTGGAACGATATAGTCAGCCATTTCCCATACTTTCGCGCGATTTCGAATATGCTGTTTAGGTTCCTTGCTAAAAGCTACCCAATTACTTATTTCCTTGTAATCGCCTTCATATTCAAATAAATCGCCAGTAATAGCGATCAGACCCATGTCCGTCGTTACATATACGCCAATGCTCCTGTCATCATGCCCTGTCATGGAAACCACCGTAACGTTAGAATCAATTTTTAGACTATTTTGGAAAAAACGTGCGATATCCCCATCATAGATGTCGAAACCAACAATGAGTTTTGCTTTAGGAAAGAGATTATTATTGCTAATATGATCTGCGTCACCATGTGTACAAATAATATATGCAATATCCTTGGCCGCCAAACCGAACTGAACAAGGGCATCTAAGATAGTAGTTTTGTCTTTTGGAAGCCCTGTATCTACTATGATATTTTCATTAGAAATAACTAGCGAGATAGTACCGTCAGCCCTTTGAGTCTCCATTTTCTTGTTCCAGATAGCATAACCAGGTTGAATTACATGTACGTTGGCCAACTTTTTCATAATAGAATTATATACCAATATCGTAAAATCGTCGTCGGTTGGTTTGAAAGAAAGTGCATGAGGGTCACCAATCAATATCTCATTTTAGGCAAATTTCTGAGACAAGTTTTTAATAGTAAGTATGAGATTTGCAATTCTTTCCTGAGGATTACCATCAATGTGTGCGTTGGGGAGTTCAAGTTGGCCAGCTTCAAACATAATATCTTTGAGAATGTGATCCTTTGGTACATCAAAAGCCAGCGTTGCAGCTATCTTATAAGATATAAGTTATGGGCCAATAATTCCTTCTTCGTAATAAGTAGTAAGAAACAGGTAATATTCCAGTAGGGCTTTTGTTAAGGCATTGCCTGTAGAATGTTCACATTTTGTCCACAGTTTATGTGACTGCTCGTCGAATTTTTTCATGTCAAAAGTTACATGCATGTTCAGGAGTATTATACGCCCAATTATGTGAGAGATCTTAAGAATCTGAGCCATCTTCCGCGTTGGTACACTCTTTAGTATTGACAAAACGCCAGTCCTATAGTATACTTTCGTGAGTTAGAAAAGCAGTTCTTTGTCAATTAAAAATGCCCAAAAGGGCGTAACTCTCCCACGAAAGGGGAAACCTACTATGCGAAATTTCGGGCAGTACATCAAAGAGCGGCTTGAGGCCGCGTCGTTGTGGGCCATTGTTAAAGTATTGGCCCTGTTGCTGGTGGTTGTCATCAGCGACATTGAGTTCGTGATTGAATTCTTCGAGTCCCAGGTCGCGGTGAGCCTGGTCTTCATTTTTGTGATGGCTGCCTACACGGTGGCCATTCTTGCTGTCGTGTTTGTGGGGACGCTTATCATCGCGTCGATCCCCCTACTCCTTTCGAACAAAGCGGCAGGATTGGGCGATAGCTGGGGTTTACCTCGGCATCGCTACCACCGTCGGGAACCTGGCCGGGGCGTATCTCGCTCGGATGGGTTCTACGGGTGCTGATGCATTTATTAGCGCCCTTCTCACGACCGGGTCCTTTATGATCGCCGTTGGCATGACTTTGGCCATCGGCAATGGCTATTCCATGGCCATCACAAACGGCATGTCGTATCCTATGCCGCGGACTCGGCTTGGCGACTACATTCTTCAGGCCATCCTGCAGTTTGGAATGGGTTGGGCCGTCACCTTTTACGGAGGGTATGGCATGACGGCAGCCCTTGTTGTGGGCGTCTTTGCTTCCCTTGTTGGTCTTGGGGGGCAGCAATATACGCTGCCGTCGATGATGTTTGCGTTTTTGGTTGCCATCGGGGGGGTGGAGCTTTTTGTCTTGCCTCCAGCTCTCGCCCCCATTTTGGCGGCGATGATTTTGGCCGCCAATTTCGCGTTGTATCCTATCTGGGCGTGGGTACATCTGCTGGTTTGGAACCGGCGCCTTGAGCGTCGGTATGAAAAAGAAACTGTTTAAAAACAGGCGCGGAGTTCACACAGATCGTTTGTGTGACCTTCGCGCTTTGTCGTAATAAAACATGATAAAATGTACTATATGAAAAGGAATAAAATAATTGCACTATCTGCAATTGTAATAGTTGTGAGTGTTGTGTTTTTGGTTCCAAAATTCTCCGCTGAGTGTGATTATGCAGACGGTGGATTCCGTGCACCTGGATCCATAATCAGACACGCTTCATGTAGTTGTAGGGGGATAAAAATTGGCTCAGATCAGAGACCATATGACGGGGGTATGAGTTACCGATGTTTGGGTTTAGTTACTGCACAAGAATGTGAAATTGGAGAAATAACCGAAAACTACAGTCTAAAAGTAATTAGTAATGATTGTTCGATAGATACATCCGACATAGGTCAAGTCACCCAATCTGAAGATGCGGAATTTGAAATACAACTTGGGGCAAGGTTTCAAATTGGCGTAAATCAAACCGCATTCATTCTGCCCGATTTCGATCGCAAGGGCAGTTTGAGTCTTAAAGTAGTAGAATTTTACAACAATCCTTGCCCTTCTGATGCTCAGTGTTTTTGGAGTGGGCTTGATGTTTATTATGAATTTACCGAAATTTCAGCCGATGGGACTGTTGCTATCTACACTCATCCAGGAAATATTAACGATGCGCATTATCAAGTAAGTATGGTAGAGAGCGACTACAAAACAAAAGCAACGTTTATTGTAGAGCAAAAGGATCTTACAGAAACCCAGACGACCAAAGAGTAACAACTACACGCAAATCTTATCAGCCTTCATCTGATAGAATCGCATTATGAACTTTGTGCTCATTCCCCTCTCTGTCGGTACTCCCGATACGCTCAAAAGCCAGATGCACATTGTTCGTAGATCGTATCAATCCCACTTAATTTCTCGCGACCTTACTCCCCTCTTTATAACCACACTTTTTACCAAAGAAATGATTAATGCGGCTTATCTACTTTCCAATGGAATGTTACTTATGGGCGGTATCGATATTAACCCCAAAACCTACAATCAAAAATTGCACAATAAAACTGAACGTATTAGTACAAAACTTGATGAGCTCGAAATTACTCTTGCAAAAAAGGCTTTTAGTGACAGCAAACCGATACTAGGGATTTGTCGTGGATCGCAGATTTTAAACGTCGCGCTTGGAGGCACTCTTTATCAGCATCTGTTGGATGTGTATGGTGTTGATCATTCTGTTGAAACCTATGAGGAACTTGGAAAGAACAAAACAAAAATAAACATTCTTCCAAACACAAATCTGCTTGATATCGCAAAAACAAAAACAGCAGCCGTACTGTGTGGCCACCACCAAAGCGTTAATAATCTTGGTCGCGGACTTCGTGTATGCGCACAGGATAAAAATGGCGTAGTGGAAGCAATAGAAGGTGTTAAGCCAGCTCAATTTGCAATAGGAATTCAGGCACATATCGAAATGCAACATACAAAGTTTACTCATAGTGTGTTTAACGAGTTTGCTAAATATGTTAAGGCGTTTGCGTGATATTATTACGTACAGTGGACTTAGTTACTAGTTTTATTGACATAGTGTTGCATCTTGATACGTACCTGACTGAGCTTGTGTCACAGTATGGAGTTTTAACCTACGCGATACTTTTTGGCATCATTTTTTCAGAAACGGGACTTGTGGTAATGCCGTTTCTTCCCGGTGATTCATTATTATTTGCCGGTGGCGCGATTGCGGCGCTTGGTTCTCTCAATATTTGGTTTATGTGGGGGCTTTTAGTTGTCGCTGCAATTTTGGGTGATACCGTAAATTATTGGGTTGGTCATTTTTTAGGTCAGAAGATTGTTGATAGTCCAAAGATTAAGTTTATTAATCAAGACCATATTGATAAAACACAAAAGTTTTACGAAAAACACGGGGGTAAAACTATTATTCTTGCACGGTTTGTCCCCATTATTCGCACCTTTGCGCCATTTGTTGCAGGAATTGGTAGGATGAATTATTCCAGGTTCTTTGCGTACAATATTGTTGGTGGAATAATATGGATTACGCTATTCACCTTTGCTGGATTCTTTTTTGGAAACATACCCGTTGTGCAAACAAATTTTCACTATGTAATTGTTGTAATTGTGCTTTTGTCAGTGTTGCCAATGGTTTTTGAGTATATAAAAAGCAAGCGTGGTGTTGTCAACATAGCCAATGAGGGTTGAATGAATCAGTAAAGTTCTATAAGATTATCTTAATAATGGAGAAATTCTTCACAAAAATTGCAGGGGGATCTGAGACCCTTGGAAAAATTATTATGCTTGGTCTCGTTATTATCGGGACATTTCTTATCATTGCGCAAACATATTCAATATTTAACAAGCCTATTGATCAAAAGTACTACTATGACCAGTCCAACGATGGAGTAGACGATGCAATTGATGCCAAATAATACATCACTAAAAGGAAATCGAGGGTTTACGCTGATTGAATTATTAGTTGTAATCGTAATAATTGGATTACTTGCTGGCATTGGTATTTCATCGTTTACGGGTGCAATTCAGCGTGGTCGTGATGCTAAAAGGATAAGTGATATTACCGAGATAGGGGGAGCGCTAAAACGTTATTTTATTGATAATGGGAAGTATCCTGGTAGTGCTGATGGTGTGCCCAATACTGGGCAAAAAATAGGAGTAGGGAATGCGATCGATACCTTGTTGAAACCTTATTTGGAAATTGTGCCTAAAGATCCTATTGATGATGGAAGTGTGTACTTTTATGCGTACGATCCTCAACATTGTGCCGATGTGGTTTCAGGTTCGTGTGCATGTGATGGTACGGTAATCTCGGCATTAAGCATTAATCGTTTGGAAATTATGGAGTCTCCATCAAAGGTTACGTGTTCGGGAGGAGATCAAAATATACACCATGCTGATTATAATAAGGCCTTTCTTCCAGCAGCTCCCTAGCCTACTCACCGGTTCAAGCTGCGGCAACATCCAGAGTTGACTTTGTTGGTACAAAAGCCATTGCGAGTGGTTATTTACAGGTTTCGAGAAATCGTATTGAAATCGTAGTGGCCTTTATTTAGTTTGATATAATTGGTTACAAGGTGGGAAGACCTTTTCAGATCGATACTAATGATATTTTACATGTGTACAACCGTGGGGTTGATAAACGAGTTGTGTTCGATACTAATATTGACCATGAAAGATTTATCCATCTTTTGTGGTATGTAAATAATTTCTCGTATCCTTATTCTAAATACCTCAGGCAGCAAATGGCATCAGATATTATCCCTGAGCAGTTTATTACCCTGATGTATCGATACAAAATTCCTTTGTGTACAATTATTGGGTATGTGCTCATGGATAATCATTTTCATCTATTACTTCGTGAGGATAAACAGGGTGGGATTTCAAAATTCATGCAGAAATTGCAGAATGCGTATACCAGATACTACAACCTTAAAAATGACAGGTCAGGGTGTTTGTTTGAGGGGAATTATAAATCAGTACTTGTTGAATCTAATGAACAGTTGATTCATGTTTTGCGCTATATTCATTTGAATCCAGTTGTAGCAGGTCTTATAGAGATTGATTCTATATCACACTATAAATGGAGTTCGTACCCAACGTATATTTCAAGAAAGAAGATACATTCGATTTGTAACCCAGATGTGATTATGGATAACTTTAAAACCAAAGGGAGCTTTATTTCTTTTACAAGAGCACCTTTTATAAAGCGGGACGATATGAGTACAGTGAGAAACCTGACAATTGATGAGGATTTTTAGCGCTGTGTAAGGATGTCAACTCTGGATGTTGACGCGCAAACATCGCGCGACACTAAGGTGGAGTTTACGAAGTAATACTCCTAAGAATGTAGTCATTCTATGGTGCCGAGGGAGGGAATCGAACCCCCATAACTGGTTCTTCAGACCAGCGCCTTGAGCCACGTTGGCAACCTCGGCAGACTATCTGTGATTATAACTTACGAGGGTAACTTATCCAACTTGTCAGCAATCTCGGTCAACGAATGTATGGTTGGAAGAAACGTATGTGTTTGGCCATTTTTTCTATTCAACCAGAGTGCAAAAATATCAAGATCTTTGGTGTCCGTAAGCATATGCGCGAGATTATCGATAATCACAATCCCCTTTTGGTGATGAGACGGCAAAAACGCGCGCTTGTTTAATGAAATGTAGATGTCTTCGGGCAAAAAGTAGTGATCAATCCCGATGAGTTTAAGTTTTAGTTTCAGGATAAAGCAAAAATCCGTAGTGCAACAGGGTGCCGTCGATATCGAAAAGAATGGTATCAATCATAAAATTAGTTTAGAATACGTGTATCGTAACAGATGTTTTAAACAACCACGCGACTTCACGAAACAGTTACTACGCTAATCATTGTCGATGGATATTTGTTGTACATTATGCGGGTTCTGTACTATTTCATGGGGTTAAGAATTATAGGAGAGGGATACTTCGGAAGATATAAAAAAGTGACCGAAGCCACCCATCTCTTTGAGATAGGCGACTTCGGTCGTTTGTGTCAATTGAGCTTTACTGAGGATTTTCAACCGCGGTGAGGAAGTGGATCTCACCGTCTTTGCCAACAACGGCAAAGAGGAACGGTCGATCGACATCAATCACAATCGGGATGCTGATTGAAAGAGATCTCATCACCACCGCGGTAACGGCAGCTGCCCTGGTGCCATCCTCGTCGACTTCGATGACAGCTTTGTGCAGTACCTGACTGGCGAACAGAAGTTGGTCACACATATAGCGAAAGTCCGCCAATGCTGGGACAAAAGCATTGGTAATCCCGAGTGCTTTTAACAGGATTGAGAGCTCATATTCCCACTTGATCTTGAACTTGGGGAAGGAGAGCTTAACATCCTGCATCCGCAGGGCACTCCACGCCTCTTGCAGTCCACTTTCGGTTAAAGAATCAACCATTTTGGCTACAGAGACATTGTCGTCCGGAATGACCAGGACGCCGTTGAAATTGCCACCTTCATAGGGAAGGCTGACGACTTGGTAGCCGGCCATCTTGGCGTAGAGGACTTTTCTCTCTTTTACCCCCGTTGAAATGAACGGCACTTTTACAGTGTTGCCATCGTCGAGTTTAAACTCTTTGTCCCCGATGAGGGTGAGTTTTTCTGCCCATTCCCGCGCAAAATGGATGGCGTTGACCAGTACCATCACCGCATTTTGCACTGCCGCGGCATCAACTATGCCGGCAATCATGTTTTTGGTTGCCTCTCGGACCATCTGATTGATGATCTCAGCGGCAGCATCACCGTCCGCAAAGTTGAGCGATTCAACCGTTGCAGCTCTTTGAACAGCCTCTAGATAGTTTGGGATCAAGGTGGCCTTTTGGTCAACAAAGACGGCGTTAGCGACACTGAGACCTTCGGCGGGGGTATTGCCAGACATCAAGAAGGCCAGTAACCCCGCATCGTCTGTGGGAAGTCCCAGTACGTTGCAGATTTGATCGCGGGTTTCACCGCCTGCGCCAAGGGCAGCAAGCGCGAAACAGAACTGAATCGAGGTTGGGCTGAAAACGACGTTTTCGCCCGGTTGGTAGACTTCGTTTAGAAATCGGAATGCGAAATTCTGTTGAGTAGGTTTGCTCATCGTAAGTTTTCCTTTCAAGGAATGGAATTACATTATTGAAACAGGACACATCATCCATTTGGTTTATAGCAAGAGGATTAGCTGGGATTCTCAACCGTGGTGAGAAAGTGAATTTCACCGTTTTTGCCTGTTACTGCAAAGAGAAACGGTCGGTTGACGTCAATTACGATTGGGATTGAGATCCCCTTCATCACCATCGCGGTAACGGCAGCTGCCCTGGTGCCATCCTCGTCGACTTCGATGACAGCTTTGTGCAGTACTTTGTCGACGAAGAGCGGCTGGTCACACATATAGCGAAAGTCTGCCAATCCTGGGACAAAAGCATCGATCAGCCCCAGTGCTTTCAAGATGGTTGAGAGTTCATTCTCCCAATTGATCTTGAATTTGGGGAAGGAGAGCTTAACATCCTGCATCCGCAGGGCACTCCACGCCTCTTGCAGTCCACTTTCGGTTAAAGAGTCAACCATTTTGGCTACAGAGACATTGTCGTCCGGAATGACCAGGACGCCGTTGAAATTGCCACCTTCATAGGGAAGGCTGACGACTTGGTAGCCGGCCATCTTGGCGTAGAGGACTTTTCTCTCTTTTACCCCCGTTGAAATGAACGGCACTTTTACAGTGTTGCCATCGTCGAGTTTAAACTCTTTGTCCCCGATGAGGGTGAGTTTTTCTGCCCATTCCCGCGCAAAATGGATGGCGTTGACCAGTACCATCACCGCATTTTGCACTGCCGCGGCATCAACTATGCTAGCGATCATGCCTTGGGTAGCTTCTCGGACCATCTTGTTGATGACATATGCGGCATTATCTGCTTCGGCAAAATCGATGTTTTCAATAGTCGCTGCTCTACCAACAGTCATACGATAGAGATCTTGGAGGGTTGCTCTCTTGCTGTCAACGTAGATGGCGTTTGCAACGTTCAACCCTTTTGCCGAATCGTTGCCAGCCAACAACACTCTCAGAATTTCCTTGTCGTCAAGAGGAAGGCCAAGGACATTGCAGATCTGTACGCGAGTGCTACCTTCTGTACCCAATGCAGCAAGGCCAAAACAGAACCGGATTGAGGTCGGACTAAAAACAAGGTTTTTACCCGGTTGATAGACTTTTTCTAGAAATTGTAATGTAAAATCAGTCATATTGAGTATCCCCCTTTCAAAGGAATAGTGAAACTGAAAACGAAACTAAAGGGTCTTGACTAGCAGAAGCGACACTACAGGCTAATATCTTTGAGCGATTTTTCCAACACGTCTCGGTGATTGAATCGCCACTCTGATTCTATCAGATTCCTCGCAAACTGTCTTTTAGGTATTCCATTAAACTTTGCCAAT
>Ga0210019_1001875_pt1 | contig 21354 bp, 24 predicted proteins | sample CryGeyCG2114_020_2_FD_183969 | JGI IMG/M metagenome (GOLD analysis project Ga0210019, IMG submission 183969) | Groundwater microbial communities from aquifer - Crystal Geyser CG11_big_fil_rev_8/21/14_0.20 (SPAdes) (version 2) | ecosystem: Environmental > Aquatic > Deep subsurface > Groundwater ...
GGCTCCTCAAGGATGACAGTTTGCGGAGTTTTTCAGCAACCTGCTAATGAAAAAGGGGCACAAATTTTTTAATTCCAGCCTAAATATGGGCAATTGCGTCAATCTCTACTTTAGCTCCCTTAGGGAGTCCTGCAACTTGTACGCAGGCACGGGCAGGTTTGGTTTTCGCAAAAAACTTCTCGTAAACCTGATTCATCCGGGCAAACTCACTCAGGTCCGTGAGATAAACCGTGGTCTTGATTACATGAGCCAGACTCATGCCATCGGCTTGCAAAATCGCTGATATATTTTTCAAAACCCATTCAGTTTCTTCCTCAATCTCACCACTCATCATCTCCATGGTACCTGGATTGAGAGCAATCTGCCCGGAAGTATACAGGAGGTCGCCAACACGGATGGCCTGAGAGTAGGGACCTATTGCTGATGGAGCCTGGGAGGTTTGAATTGGTTTCTTTTCCATAATGGATTTCCTATAGTTCTGCCATATTTTTAATAAAAGGATAAGACTTCAACTCCCGGCCTAAATGAGAAAGAACCAGACGGTGGGTTACCTTGCCGATTTCATCCATTTGAGCTTTGGGGAATTTTAACCTTTCACAGGTTTTGATTTCCACATCTAATAATTTTTTGATGTAATTTCTTGTTCCAGTGCTGAATTGTATATCAACTCTTGCCCTGTTGGAGCATGACTTGCACAGGATTCCGTTATGGGCAAAGCTGAAAGGAATCAGGCCATTTTCCGGACCCTTCCTGCAAAAGATACAATGTTCCAGTTGCGGCTTATAACCGGATAATGCAAGCAGTCTAATTTCAAAAAGACGGCGCAGAGCTTCCAATTCTGTCTGTTGATCAAGTGCCGCCAGCGCCTGATAAAGCAGGCTGAAAACTTTTGGTTCCCTGTGGCCTTCAAGTATCATGGCATTGATCAAGTCGAGAAAATATATGCCTGTATAAAGCTTGCCAAAGTCGTCACGGATTGTTTGAAATGATTCTATGATATCCGAGTTGTTGAGCCGGAAGAGGCTCTGGTGTTCCTTGCCGAAATAGATCAGATTGATCAGGGACATGGGTTCCAGGGCACCCCAGAACTGATTCTTGATTTTTCGTGCGCCCTTGGCAACGCATTTAACTTTACCGTGACTCTCAGTCATGAAAGTGACCAGGCGGTCAGACTCAGAAAGGTTCATGCTTTTGATGACAATTGCTCGGGTCTTGTAGAGGGCCATTAGATTGACTTTTCCAATTCCAGCAGGAAACGTTTTGTCTGCACGCCGCCGGTATAGCCCCCCAGTTCGCCGTTTTCACGGACTACCCTGTGACAGGGGATGATAATGGAAAGAGGATTCTGACCGTTCGCGTTGCCAACAGCACGAGCTGAATTCGGATTTTTTATGGATTGGGCCAGCCACTTATAACTACGGGTGGTGCCATAAGGAATGGTGAGAAGACTTTTCCAGACTTTCTGCTGAAACGAAGTCCCAAGTTGCAAATCCAATGGGAAATGAAAGGCCTCTTGTCCGCCCTTGAAATAATTGGCAAACTCCTCAATGAGGGATTTGAAATGGTTTGGGTTTTGGATCGCTTGAAACCCCAGTTTTTTAACCAGGAAATTTTCAAAGGCTTTTTCATTGGGGACTTTGTTCACCAGCCGGACCAGGCCTTTTTGCGTTGCGGCCAGACCTGTTAACCCAATCGGATTTTTAAAGACCGTGTAAAAAACCGATTCATTTTTAAGAGTGTGGTGATGTTTTTTTTTCATATCACTCAATCCTTACAAAAAATTTGGCAGAATAACATTGCTACGTTGCCATTAGCGGGAAACCCAATCCACCAAAAAGAGGCTGATTGCGGGTACGTATGTTATCAGAATGAGACCGATTAACCTCAAGCCCAAAAAAGGCAAAACAGCTTGATACAATTTTAGCACGGGTTGATTAAAGCGGGTGGCTGAGATAAAAAGATTGATGCCTACGGGAGGTGTCGAATAACCAATCTCCAGATTGGTCAGAAAAATAATCCCAAGGTGTACCATGTTGACGTCAAAGCTCTGGGCAATCGGGATAATCAGTGGGACGACCACGATGATTGCGGAAAATATATCCATCATACAACCGACGATGAGGAGGAACACGTTGAGCACTATCAAAAACGTCAGAGGGTCATGGATATATTGCTTCATGGTCGCCAGTATAGTCATGGGTACCTGCTCATCCACCAGATAGTTGGTGAACCCCATTGCGGTCCCCAGAATGATGAGGATGGAACCGACCAGTACCATGCTATCTTTCATCAGGTTCGGCAAATCCTTGAAAACATCCAGATCTTTATAAATGAAAGTTTCCACCAGAATCACATAGACCACGGTTACGGAGGCGGCTTCGGTAACCGTAAAAATTCCTCCATAGATTCCTGCCAATATAATAAAGGGGAGGGGCAGTTCCCAAATTGCATCTACCAGGGCAGATTTAGCTTCAGGCCAGTTAAAACTTTCAGGTTGCCGGGTGCTACGAGTGAGCGCAAAGACGGATATGATCAGGATCATGATCAAACCCGGCACAATACCCGCAATGAACAGTTTGTCCACACTAACCTGGGCAACGAGGCCATATAAGATAAGCGGCAGAGAAGGAGGAAATAAAAGCCCCAGACTTCCTGATGAGGTGATCATCCCCAGGGAAAATTTTTCACCGTACTTCTCATTTAATAAAAGGGGGTAGAGCAGGCCGCCCAAGGCGATGATTGTGACCCCTGAAGCTCCTGTAAGAGCGGTAAAAAATGCGCAGGTGATCAAAATAGCCAGGGGAATGCCGCCGGGAACACCGCACAATAGGCACTGGGAGATTCTCGTCAGACGTTCGGGAGTCCTGCCATGCGCGAGAATGAAACCTGAAAATGTGAAAAGAGGAATGGCGATGAGTGTCGGATTGCTGGCTACCCTGTATAGTTCAATAAATATTGCCGCAGAATCTATCTCCGCGTTGTAAAACGAAACCAGGGCTGAGAGGCCAATGATTGCAAAAAGGGGGACTCCCAACAAGGCCAGTAGAATGATTCCCAGGGCGATCATTTTAAGGCTTGTCCTGAGTCGTTTTTAATAAAAACAGTTTCAAAGCCACTAATTATAAAACGTATGGCTATAAGCAGAAAGCTGTAAGGCAGAATGATCTGGAATATCCAGACGGGAATATCCAGGAAAAGAGTGGATTGGGATTCTTTTTCAAACTGCATGAATGACCACGCCGCCAAAGTTAGAAAACAGCTGATAATGCCAGCTGAGAACCTGGAGAATGCCTTTATGGTTCGCTTCCAAAAAGGCGACGAGAAATTAGAAAACACGTCGATGCAAATATGCTTGTTGTGCTTCACGGCTATTGAGGCTCCAAGAAACCCTAGCCAGAGCACCCATTGACGGAGTAGTGTGTCTCCCCATACAATTCCCATATCAAAAAGGTTCCTCAGTACCATTTGGCCGAAGGAAAGTAAGATCATCAGGCTCAGGATCCAGACGATAAGGTAGCCTTCAATTTTTTCCAGAAACCGGTCAATTTGTTTTAATATATGCATGGATAAAAAGTTGGGAGAAATGTTGGGTTTGCGGGACAATGGCTTCCATTATTTGCTCTATAATAAGCTTTTAAACTTTCAGGCTCAATAAATAGTGGGTTTTAAACATAACAAATCAGGCATATGAAACCGTTTTTTTTTATTTTGCCAGCTCTGCTCTTCTTTTCCTGGGCTGAGGCCAATCCTTATCCTGAGATGGCATATATTCCCTCAGGAGAATTCGAGATGGGTAGCCCTGAAGGGGTAGGAAAATCCAATGAGCGCCCCCGTCACAAGGTTTATCTGGATGCCTTCTATATTGATAAATATGAAGTGACGTTCAAGGATTTTGAGGAATATTTGGTTGCCAATTCTAAGCAATACCCGACCATAACGGGCTGGAATGATCGCAAGCCTCGGCCCGATATGGTGAACAAACCTGTTTTTGGGCTCCAATGGAAGCGTTGCAAAAAATATTGTGAATGGAAGGGTAAACGCTTGCCCACTGAGGCAGAATGGGAACGTTCGGCAAAAGGTATTGAGAACCGAAGCTATCCTTGGGGCAATGAACCTCCCAATGGTGAGCGAGCCAATTTCGGCAATTGTTGTTTTATTCAAAAGGGGACTGTGCTTTCCGATGTCGGTAGTTTTGATCAGGGCAAAAGTCCTGATGGGGTGTTCGACCTGGGGGGCAATGTTGCTGAATGGGTTTATGATTGGTATGATAAAAAATATTATAAGAAAGGGGACTATAAAAACCCCAAAGGGCCAGATAAAGGAAAGTACCACGTTATTCGCGGGGGGGCTTGGAACAGTCTTCCCGTTTATCTTAGATCCTCCAGCCGCTATGGGGATAGTGACGCCAAAGACTATTATGGGATTGGGTGTCGTTGTGCCAAAAGCGCCGATTAATACCTCAACCCACTAACACTATTTTTGAAATTTAACTATGGAAGATCTTGATAAGACCTTGGATATTATGGAGAGGGATAAATGCACTTCTCTCTTAGCCGAAAATTCGGTGCGTTTGAAAAAGAACAATATTAAATTTACCAAATCCAATCAGAAGCATTCTCAAGAGCATCTGGATGCCCAGCTTGATTCTTACGAACGATTGATACGTTCCCTCATAAGAGGGCTTGTCACGATTGAAAGGAAAGTGAGGCTTAAATATCTTGTGCCGCTTGATAGCGTCAGGGCTAATAAGTTGAGGGCCAGTTGGAATACAGAAGTTGAATGTGTCCTGGAGGATTTAAAAAAGAAATACAGGGATGTTCACTTGCAAAGAAGAAGCGTGGAAGAATTTGATGAAAGAGTATCACTAAACCTCCAGGCGGCAAAAATTTCGGTGGACACGGAAGTAACAAATTTGCAACAGAAACTTGAGGATGAGATCGGGTCCTCTGAAAAAATTCAACCCTCTGAATTGAGCAGATTATATGGTGTGGATGAATCTGTATTGATTGACTTACAGGTTATTGACCCGTTGCAGAACCTGCATATTCTTTGTAAAAAGCTGAAGGACTCTGGTTTAGAGGAAGTGTCTTTGATTCCGATAAATGATATTATCAAAATGTATGTGGATAAAATCAAGTCTGTTGAAAGTTCAGTTTGGTCTGGTCGCTCCGTCGATCAGCGCAAGGAAACAAAAATGCGCGCCGCAAAATTAAATTTAAACCTTAAAGAAATTGTTCTTTGTTTGCATGACTTGACCAAGCAGGCTACCTTGGAAAAAGAAAAGCGTAATGAAGAGGTCATCCTCAAGATTCGCAATAATCTCGATAAAATTTTCAAGTCCGAAGCGGATCCGGAACCCTTTCAGAATACCTTGGAACCTTTCTGGAGTGTTTTAACTTAAACTATTTTAAAATGTTAAAAGAATACATAAAACCTGGTTTGGTTCTGTTTACTGCTGTCTTCTTCGCCTCTGCCTGTGCGTCGATTCAACTAGGCCCGACTATGGGGCCTCTGGAAGAAACGGTGCTGGAAGGGGAGGGGCCTGAAAAATTACTCCTGATAGATTTGCAGGGAGTGATCCACAATAAAAAAGATCATGCCTTCACGGGTGCTACGACAGAATTGGGAATGGTGGAACAGGTCCGCGAAATCCTTTCCAAGGCAGAGAAGGATGACGACATCAGGGCTCTTTTGGTTAAGGTCAATAGTCCTGGCGGCACGGTGACTGCCAGCGATATCATATTGCATGAACTAGTGACTTATAAAAGGAAACATGGAATTCCAATCTATGTTCATATTATGGATCTTGCCGCTTCCGGCGGCTATTATGTGGCCCTTGCCGGGGATGAAATTGCTGGGCATCCTACTTCCTTGATTGGTAGCATTGGTGTGATAGCGCTAAAAGTTAACCTGGAAAACCTGATGGAAAAAATAGGTGTGGATTGGGAAGTTGTGAAGTCTGGAGATAAAAAAGATTTCATGTCTCCATTTAGATCTTTCACCGATGAGGAACGAAAACTTTTTCAAGACACCATTGATAATTTTCATACCCGATTTGTCACCATTATTGCTGAAAACAGAACCGCACTTGGTTTGGAAGATGTGAAACCTCTTGCTGATGGACGCGTTTTTGACTCACAGCAGGCGATGAAACTCAATCTCATTGACCGGATTGGTTATATCTCGGATACTGTTGATCGGATTAAGCTTAAACTTGAGAAGCCCCACCTGAAGGTTGTTACATACCAGCGTGAAGGGGATTATAAATCTAATCTTTATTCAATTTCTCCGCAATCTCCTGCCTTTAGCCTTATTAATTTAAATCTCGGTTTGGATAAAAGTACCTTAAGTCCCTATTTTTTATACCTTTGGATGCCCTGACCCTCGTATTGATATTCAAGGGCATTTGAGTTATCGTGTGAAATCGGGACTGTATACACAGGTTTCTAATATTTTCTAAATGCCAGACCTTTTCTCAATTTGCGATGAAAAATAAACCGTTAAGAGTGCTCGTTGTCGATGATGACGAAGACGATATTTTCCTGGTCAAAGAGATGCTGAAGGAAGGTTTGCCGGAATCTAAATTGTTTTTGGACTATGTGACAAAGAGCGAAGAGGCCATCCCCCTTATAGATAGCGGCGAACACGATATTTTTCTTCTGGACTTTCATTTGGGAAAAACGGATGGACTCTCAATACTTGAACATTTAAATAAACAGGATATTACTACTCCGGTAATATTTTTGACTGCCCAGGGTGACCAGGAGAAAGCTGTGGAAGTTATGAAAGCGGGGGCCACAGATTATATAAACAAGTCGAACCTTTCCGTAGAGGGTTTGGCCAGTTCTATACGATCCGCGATAAAAATTCAAGATGAGAAGAAACAAAGGAAAGCCGCTGAACACTCTCTTAAGGTTCAAGGTGAATTATTGCAAGGTGTTTCAAACGCGACCTTTAAATTATTGACGGTTCCTGAGTTCCATTCAGCTATCAGCGAGGCTCTGGAGGAATTGGGAAAAACCGCAAATCTGGAAGGGGCTTTTATTTTTAAGCATTCCCGGAATTCCGGGAAAATTCCACAATGCAGTCTTGAGTTTATCTGGCTTGATAAAAGCAGTTTATTGGGAATTAGTCCTAAAGCTGAACAAAGCTATGCGGAATTGGGTATCGAAGAAGTTTATCCACCTTTGGTTAAGAAACAATCCGTTTTGACTCGTGAAAAGCAAGGGTCTAATTTTCCAGGAAAATTATTTAAACATTTAAATATAAGGTCTTTATTTATAATTCCCTTGGAAATAAGTTCTAATTATTGGGGTTTTGTAGCTTTGGGCTCAAAAAGTGTTGACCGGATTTGGTTAGAAAATGAAAAGTCTATTTTAGAAGCCGTTGTTGCCAGTATTGGAGGGGAGATTAAGCGCCAGATTGAGGAAGAAGCTTTCAGGGAAATAGTAGAAGGCACCTCTTCCAGGGTAGGTGATGAGTTTTTCCGGTCATTGGTCCGTCACCTGGCTAAAGCACTTCCGGTGAAATATGCTTTCGTTAATGAATCCCTCAATTTTAAGGAATTTCAGTGTTCGACCCTTGCCGGTTGGGGAAATGGTGATTTTGTTGAAAAGAAAAATTTTAATGCAATGGATACCCCTGGGGAAGAAGTTCTGGCGGGAATGCTGGCATTTTATTCAAGAAATATTGAAAAATCGTATCCAAAATTTCATGGCATGTTCTCTGCTAGAATTGTCAGTTATGCTGGGGTCCCCTGTTTTGACTCACAATATAAAATTATCGGATTTTTGGCAGTCATGGATGACAAACCCATGCTGGATAAAAAACGTACCCTTTCCATACTTAAAATATTTGCGGCACGGGCCGGGGCGGAATTGGAAAGAAAAAGGACTGAAAGCGCCATGCGAGACATGGCTTATCATGACTCCCTAACGGGTCTGCCTAATAGAATTTTATTACATGACAGATTGGAAATGGCATTGCTTCAGGCTCAACGAAATAATGGCCTGGTGGGTTTGTTGTATATCGACTTTGACCACTTTAAGCAAATTAATGATAGCTTGGGGCACGATGTTGGGGACAAACTTTTGCAGGAGGTGGGCAACCGGCTGAAAGAATGTTTGCGTCAGCAGGATACCGTGGCCCGTTTGGGTGGAGATGAGTTTATTCTGCTCCTGCCGGAAATTTCCAGCCATAAATCTGCCGGAAAACTGGCGCAAAAACTTTTGGATAAAATTCGGCCTCCAATTTTTATTAATGAACATGAGCTCACTATAACAATGAGTGTAGGTATTGGTTTGTTTCCCGAACATGCAAAGGATTCAAAAGGCCTGATAAAGTGTGCTGATGACGCTCTTTATTTGGCAAAAAATAGTGGTAGAGACTGTTTTCAATTCTATAAACTACCCACATCACCTCATTAAACCGTTAGTGTTTATCTTGTTTTATTTGTTAAAGTATCCGCCAAATTTAAATTTGACGGATTTTTAGAATTCGGAGGTTAAAACAACCGTAATTGAAGATCGTTTCTATTAACATTGCCTTTCCCGCCCATGTTTCATTAGATGGAAGCCCCCAAAAAATCAGGTCAGGATTTTTTAAAGTGCCCGTTTCCCAGCCTGTATTTTTGGATTATCTTGGATTTGAGGGGGATGGTGTTGGCGATACCCGAATTCATGGAGGGAAGGATAAGGCTGTATGCGCCTACTGCATTGACCACTTTCCCTATTGGAGTGATAAATTACAACGTGAAATTTTGCCCGCCTCTTTTGGAGAGAACTTGAGCTTGACGGGTATGCCTGAAAGGGAGATCAATATTGGTGATATTTTTGAGATAGGTTCGGCCCAAATTGAGGTTTCACAACCCCGCCAGCCGTGTCATAAACTGAATAAGGTTTTTAACGATCAGACTATGGCCTGCACCGTTAAAAAAACAGGTTTTAGCGGTTACTATTTTCGGGTTCTCAGACCCGGTTTGTTAGAGGCTGGCGCGCTCATGAAAAGAATTCATGCAGGTCAGTTTTCAATTGAAAAGGCTAATGCTCTTTTGCGTAAAGGAGGGGCTAATATTCAGCACATGCAAGAATTGATTTCTCTTCCGGCTTTGTCAGAGGATTGGAGGGAAATGTTTCAAAAGCGTTTGAGTAAACACGCGGATCTCTGAAAAATATCAGTGCCTGGATATTTGGTTTAAAGGGCTCACGAAAGATGATTTATGGAAAAAAATTATTCAAACACTATGAGCTTGCCTGAGTGGATAAGTTTTTTTGTCGAGTTCATCGTCCCTGATGATCTGAGCGAGGAAATTACCGAATCCTTTTTGCGGCATCTTGCCGACCTTGGATTGCTGGTTTCAAAAGTCGAAAATATCTGGCAATGGAGGAACGGGGACGTGGACCCGGAAAATCTGATTGCAAGGGTCCGAAGCGATCTTGAGGAATTGAGTTCTGCGGAGTCAGGATTCGCCCTGGCCTATTTTATAGGTTATAAAGACTTAAACAAGAAGCCGCTTTTAGGTCAAACAGAAAGTTTGGTCTCTAAAAATATCAATCGAAAAGGCACTGGGTTGGTTTCCCCAGCCAAACCTGCGTCTGACCTCAGCAACCTGCAGATTGTGAAAAAGGTTGGCAAGCAATTGCAACCCTTTTTGCAGATAGAAGAATCCATTGTCTCCCGGCTTGTTGGCAAACATGTTGGCAAACAGGATGCTCAAAAACTTTTTCATTATATGTTTGGTAAGGTGGGTTCCAAAGCTGGGCCAAGGGTTTGGGAGCAACTGAGCCGCAAAAGACACCGTTAATTAAAGAAATTGATTTAACCTTATGAATAAAAAAAGAGTGGTCGTTATTGGCGCTGGGCCAGGAGGCTATACCGCCGCCTTCCTGGCGGCAGACAGGGGGATGGATGTCACCCTGATTGATGAAAATCTCAAGCCGGGCGGGGTGTGCCTGCATAGAGGTTGTATTCCGTCCAAATCCCTGCTTCACATTTCACGATTGATTGAGGAAACACGGAATGCAGAGGCTTGTGGTTTGAAATTTCAACCTCCTGAAATTGATTTGCGGAGGATCCGTGAATGGAACCAGGAAATCATCAGTAAAATGGCCAATGGACTTAGTTCTCTTTGCAAACAACGGGGGGTGGCGTTTATAGCGGGGAAAGCCCGGTTTCTTGATGGAAATAATCTGGTTATTGACGGTAAAGGGCCAATGTTTTTCGATCACTGCATTCTGGCGACAGGGTCCATACCGGTTTGTCCTCCGTTATTTACCGGTATGGGGGATCGGACTTTGACCTCGACATCGGCGCTGGAATTGAAAGAAATCCCTCAGAGTTTACTGGTGGTTGGCGGTGGGTATATTGGGTTGGAGATGGGAACGGTGTATGGCGCACTAGGCAGTCAGGTGACGGTTGTGGAAATGATGGGTGACATATTGCCCGGGGTCGATCGTGATTTGGTTCGTCCCTTATATTCCAGGATTAAATCTCAATTCAAGGATATTTTTTTAAATACCCAGGTTGTTTCCTGCGCGTTAAATGAAGATCAAGTTACGGTCCAATTTGCTGGAGATGTGGAAGCTGGAAGTTATGACCGAATTCTGGTAGCGGTAGGCAGAAAACCCAACACGATAGATTTGGGCCTGGAATCCACAAACATCATGACGGATGAAAATGGATTTATTCAGGTGAATGATCGATTTCAGACCGATGAGCCTTCCATTTTTGCTATTGGGGATGTGATAGGTGGGGCTATGCTGGCGCATAAAGCATCTTCCGAAGGAAAAGAAGTTGTCGAAGTTCTTACGGGTGAAACTGCCAACCGAAAAAGGCGAAGTGTTCCTGCTGTGGTTTTTACGGACCCCGAAATCGCCTGGTGCGGTTTGACAGAAACAGAAGCCCAAAGCAAAAACCAGAGGGTTCAAGTCGCTAAATTTCCTTGGGCGGCATCGGGAAGAGCCCAGACTCTTGGCAGACCGGATGGAGTGACCAAACTAATCCTTGATCCAGATACTGAACAAGTTCTGGGGATGGGAATATCTGGAGTTGGGGCCGGGGAGTTGATTGGTGAAGGAGTTCTGGCCGTTGATAATGGTTTGAAAGCCAAAGATCTGGCGCGCTCCATTCACCCTCACCCAACGCTTTCTGAAACAATCATGGAGTCTGCTGAAGTGTTTTACGGCGAAGCCACACATATTTATAAGCGACCCAGAAAATAACTGCTTCGTTACATGGGAATATTCATGCAATATTGCGGGTTAGATATCTATAACGTCATCATCCTTAATATTGCGGGGTGGTGGCGAATAGGGCCGGGTTTGGAAGTCAGAATTAAGGATGGCACCCGGCCTCTTTTTTTTCTGGAACAGGTTGGCCGTGAATAAAACCAGGCCAACCATCAGGGCGATTAAAAATATGCTGAACGCAAAAAAAGATAAAAGGGCCAAACTTAGGATGATCCAGAAAACCAGGGCAAGTTTGGTCACCAAAGGAATTTTCTGGTTGGGTCCGAGTTGTTGAAAAAAAAACATTTTATAGAAAATTTATAAGAACACTTTTAAACTTGTGAACAGGTTTGATAAAATAAATCATGACTGATCCCGATCTTGCCATCATACCTTGTCCTCAATGCGGAGTCAAAAACAGGATTCGGTTTTATGATGCCGATAAAATACCCGTTTGTGCCCGTTGCCAGACAAAATTGATCGACGAAAAAGAAAATTCTGCTTTCCAGAAATTCCAGGATGGCCTCAAGAAGTTTAAAGATTTTCCAGACGTGGGAGTTCGTTCAAAGCCTCCTAGGTAATACAAGTTTATATAAAAAAGGGTTTAAATTTAAATGAATACCGTTGAAATCATCAATAATAATCTCAGAAAAAAAATCGCGGCAGAACATGTGGAGATCATCGATGAGAGCCATAGACATCGAGGTCATCAAAAGGACGGAGGCGGCGGGCACTTTGCCATCGTTGTTGTTTCACCGCAATTTGAAAATCTCAATGTCATGGACCGGGTCAGGCTGGTTCACAAAGCCCTGGATCAGGAAATGACAGGCACTCCAAAACTCATCCATGCATTGCAGGTCAAAACTTTCGATCCTGCGCAATGGAATGAGAAAGTGGGTTAATCCCGATAAACTTCAAGCTCTTCACAGTTTTTCAGGTTCTCTGATTCGGTGAGAGCTTTATAGCCGATCTCGGTATACTGGTTTTTATAGAGGTCGAGCTTGACGTATTTCTTACTGACAGGAGAATTAGCGAAAGCCTGCGCCCCTATATCTCCTATCACATTGCCGAACATGGTGATTTCTTTCAATTTTGGCAAATTTACTGAGTTTGCCAGAGAAACTGCCCCATCGTCCCCGATATCATTGTGATTGATATTGAGAATTTCCAGGTTTCCCAGGTGAGGGGACTCTGCAAGCGCCTCCAGCCCTTCATCGGCAATCTGGTTGCCCGGAAGGATGAGGTGTTTCACACTCCTTAAAGAGTCTTTAGTGGCTAATTCCATGCAACCACGGATGCCGATGTACTTGTCCCTTAGATTCAGGATGGTTCCATTTTCCAGCAGGTTGTCTTTTATCAAATCATCTATTTTACTCATCGTAATCTCCAGAGAGTCACAAGTTGAACGATAAGTTCATCTTATCAGACCGATTTGTCCAACAGAAAAAAATAAAGCCGATCCCGTTCAACGGGATCGGCTTTATGAATTTATGAATTGTTTTATAGCAGGGGATCGAGGAACAGTTCCTTGCTTTTCCAGCTTTCAATTTCTTCTTTAGTGGGGACCGGTGGTACAGGCCGTTTGGCTGTACGCTTTTCCAGAGGATCATGGAATGTCCTGGCATAGGCCTCCGCCTTCCAAAGATAAAGATGCTCAAAAATCATACCCCAGGGAGCCATAGGCGTGTTGGGAACACCACGGGTAACACGGCGATACCACAGGGCATCGGGCCAGTCTTTTAATACTTTGTCGGTATGATCGCCTTCGATTTTTGTGGTATCGGTATTGTTCTCGTTTCTGAAGTCAAGAGCCCCAGTCATCATGGGAGTGCCATCCTTGCCGTGACAGACAGCGCAACTGAGTCCTTCGGTCGCGGGGTGTACACCCTCAAATACCTGTTGGCCTTCAGCCACGACATCTTTATCATCCCACCAGGTCCATTGCTCCCCAAATTTGCCCTCAACCGGCATATGGGTCGGGTCTCGCAAGGTTTTTAAATAAGACACGAGGGCATGCAACTCATCTTCACTTAAGTCTTCCCCATAGTAAGTCGGCATGGCTTTGACAGATTTGGGATCATCAAAACCGGGAGACTGTTTTTTACGAGGTTCAATGATTTGTTCTTTAATATAGTCTTCCGGGTAAAGGCCGATTTGCTTGGTGCCGAGATTCGGGCCACGGTCGGAGTTGCCTTCCCAGAACACTTTATGGCAGTTGAAGCATTTGTTGTTTTCAAAAACTTCGCGTCCGGCGGCGATGACTTCTGGTCCAGCCAGTCCGCTCAGTTTAACGGGAGGTTTGTTTAGTTTTTCAAGTTCAAGCATGGGATCAAACTGCGGCAGTTGCGCCGTCACCCCAATGAATATTCCGGAGGCCAGGGCATAGGTTGCCAGCAACCGTTTCACCCAGTCAAAATTTGATTTTTCCAGCTTTAGGGTTTTCCAGTCAAGAAGGGTAAAAAAACAGAAACCCACAAAAGCGAAGGAAACGAATTCTATCTGCCACCAGATGGGGAAATTAAATTTGCCAGCCACAACCCAGACTATTCCAGCTATTACAATGATGATGGGGAGCTTGAACCGAATGTTCTGGAAAAAAGTTTTTTCTGCAGGTTTTTTTGGCTTAATTTTAAGAAGGAGGGCATAGGTAATCATCACCGCCAACCCGGCACCAGCCCCTGCGAGCCCAAAAGAGCTGTGAAGTGCATAAAGACCACTCAAAGCGGCAACTAAGCCAATAATGATCACATCAATTTTCATTACCCATTAGCTCCTGAAAAATCTTATTCGGCCATTTGCGGTTCTGCTTGCGTTGGCTCGACTTCTTTCTTTTTAGTTTTGGGATACTTGATTCCAATCCAGATGATGGCTGTCATCAGGATGAAAAAGGTCCAGACCAGGGTTGTGACGTGAAAGCCTGACTCAGCCAGGCTGGGCGCGAATTTTTCCGGCGTCACATCTTTAAACACTTTATATACATGCCAGTTCATTCGCGATAGTTCTCGAATAGTGCCCATCCAGCTCATCAGCCAGATGTCGGCAAAACCGAGGAAAATGAGGACATAGGGTGCCAGCGGGTTGACCTTGCCATAGTGCACCTTGCCTGTCTTGGTCGCAATGGTATAGAAAATATAATTGATGAATGTGACGGTCACCAAACAGAAGGCGGCTGTATTTTTCGAAATCATCAAAGCGAGAAAGGCTAAATTATCCGGCAACACCATATCCGGATTCATATGCGGCTCTGGAAGCATGGTGGCAAAAAAGCGTCTTGGGGTGAACCAGATTGTGGCGGAGATAACAATCAATATGAAACCAAACTTCATGGCCGGGAAAAACCTCTCGGCATTTTCAATTCGCTTCATGCTGACCCACATATATATATTACTGGCGCTGAACATGGTTCCCACCAGAAGACCTTGAACCAGCATGAACATGGATTCACGGTCAGACATGATGTACATCCCGATGGTTGCGTCATACTGGTAAATTTCGCGGACGAAAATATAACCCATAGCTGGCAGGGGAATCATGATGGCAACACCGATGAGGTTGCCGATGTAACCGACCCAGTCATAATATTCGCGTTCTTCTTTTTTGTCTGACCACAGATACATGTATGCACCAATGATACAAACCATGTAACCACCAAACGTTCCGTTTCCTACAAGCCGGTGGTAGTTCAGCGGCATCCAGACCATATTGGCAATTTTATCCCACTCGCTGATATTCATCAGTTGATCCAGCGGCTTGGGCGGAGTCTGCATGAAAGTTGCAGGGCCATCCAGAGCCACCAACAGCGAAAGTCCCAGGATATTCAGGATTACGCCTGTAACAATATGTCGTCCCTTTTTGTTGGACTTATTCAGAGGGTCCCAGGAGTACACATAAATGTACATGATTATTGTTTCCAGAATGAACAGGGTGGGGTAAGCCACCATGAAAAGCACCGGAAACGATGAAATTAAATAGGTGATGAAGTCTTGGTAGGCCACCAGCATAACAAAGAGGAAGAGACCTCCGGAAAGTGCTGTAAAACTGTAGCAAATTCCAATTACTTTAGTGATTTCGTGAGCCAGGCGTTCAAATTTGTAATCTGACTGGGCGAACATGATGCCATTGGAGATCAAGCCTCCGACGGCTCCGTTGACTAAAGCAAGAATAATTCCGGAAACTTCATAGTGCTCAACCGGTGTCAGAGCCATGGAAAGCAGAGCTCCGAAAACAGCTCCCACAAAGGCCGATGCCCGGATATTCATTAATTTATGAAAATAGTTCAGGAAGCTGACAAATAAAGCCCCAAATGCGCAGGCCCATAGGCCATACAAGACACCGTGATGGATCCCGACAATGATTTCGCCGGTGATTCCTATTACCACGCCTATAAGAACCGCCAAAAATACGTTTGAGAGGATAATTGCTTTGCGAACCCCCTGTGTCCGGCGTGCACCCATAACCTCCATAATGACCACGAACATGGGGCATCCAAGAATGAAAGAGGCGAACAGTATATGAAGCTGAGCCGCGGCCCAAGTGAGCTTGCGGTTGCTCATGCCCAGAAACGAGAATTCTTTAAACTCGTGATCTGCGGCCGGCCCAATATCGGTCAGATAGGATAAATCTTCAGCTTCTTCTTCCGCAGAGGCTTCCTCTTCCCCACCGCCTTCTTCTCCTTCTTCTCCTCCTTCTTCTCCTTCATCTTCTTCCTCCTCCTCATCTTCGGCGTGGGCCAGAGTCTGAAAGCTCAGATTCGCAAAAATGGGATTGGAAGTAACAGGGAGAAACGGAGTTAAATGCCCCAATACATAAACAAAAATAAGGCAGATAAGGCTTTTAAAAAAGGTGCTTTTGAAAGGACTCTGAGATTGTTTCATCATCACTTGAATGAAAGGCCTGAAAGAAGGCGATAAGTACCCGTTTTCCAACTATGGAAAACCTCTATTCTCTAAAACTTTTAACCTGTTTTAAGGTCAAAAGGACTTAAAGAATGTAGAGAAATAGCATACGGGTCAGGCAAAGTCAAGGACTTTCAAAACTGTTGCTAATTAAAGGCTTGGCTTGATTTTTTAGCAGGAAAAACAAGGTTGTTTGGGAAGGGTTTGAAACTGTAAATAAAAAGCTAATCAGGTGTTGTGCCATTTTCGTGTATCTCCAGCGGCATGATGAGCAGGGAAAACCCCATAGCTGTGCTGAATACCGAGAGTAAACCCACAAATATTTGCGGCCATTCGGACTGAATATATTTCACCGACCAGACAAAAAGGAATCCGCCCAATACCATGAGAACCAGTCCGCCTATTCTAATTTTCCATTTGCTCATTATCAGTTCCTACTGAAGCCATGGATTTTCTTTTGCGATCTATGAGCACAAGGTTGCGAATATAGATAACGCTTCCCAGGCTCTGCCCCACAATAAATACCGGGTCCTGCCTGTGGATGGCATAGGCTAAAAGTACGATTGCGCCACCAATACTGCAATACCAGAAGGCGAGAGGAAAAGTGCTTTCACCTTTTTTTTCGGAAACAATCCATTGGATAAGAAAACGGGCACCGAAAAGGGCTTGTCCTACAAACCCAATGATCATCCATTGGTTTGCTGTCATTTAATCCTCCCTGATAATATCATAATTAATCCTTCGTTTTTTCATCCAGCGGATGGCCAGCAGATCCTGAAAAGAGGAAAACAGGCGGTTGCGGATATTGTATTTTGATTCGCCATGAAGCCGGGGATGGTGACTGACTTTGACCTGCGTGACCCGAAACCCTTCCATCTTCATCAGCGTAGGGAAGAACCGGTGCATTCCTTTAAAAAGTTTGACATTATCAAAGCACTCCCGCCGGAAGGCTTTCAGGGAGCAACCTGTGTCGGCAATTTCTTCTTCACTCAATTTGTTCCGCACCGCATTGCCTATTCTTGAAGAAACCTTTTTTATCCAGGGGTCGTTTCTTTTATGCCGCCAGCCGCACACCACATCATAGTCCCGCATCATTTCAAGAAGCAGGGGGATGTCGGCGGGGTTGTTCTGCAAATCAGCATCGAGCGTGACAAAAATTTTTCCCCGTGCCGCTTTGAATCCGGCCGCAAAGGCCGCTGATTGTCCGTGGTTATGGCCGAACTGGATCAGCCTGATTCGGGGATTGTGTTTTTCCATCTCTGCGATCAAGTGAGCACTGCCATCGGAACTTCCATCATCAATAAAAATAATTTCATAACTCAGGTTCAGTTTTGCAAGTTCTGTCTCCAGCTTGTCTTCGAGCGGGATCAGGTTATTCCTTTCATTATAGACAGGGATGACGATGGACAGTTCAGGGGTTTGAGTGTCTGGATTGTTCATAAAATTTCTGTGAAATTAGAGTACTGCTCAGATAACTATTTGTTCACTAGAGCTACTTTGCTCATTGGGTCCAGCGTTCCGCTGGCTGATTGGGTTGCGAGTTGCCCGCAGGCACCGAGTATGTCCGTTGCCCGATTTTGCCTGATAAAGGCAGAAAAATTCTGTTCGATCAAATAATTTTGAAACTTCAAGACTCTCTGCTCAGAGGGAGGCCTGTATTCCGAGGAGTCAAAAGCATTAAAAGGAATCAGGTTGATTTTGCAGGGTACACCCTTCAACCATTTTGCCAGTCTCTGCGCATCTTCATCCGAATCATTGATGCCCGCGAGCAGGACATATTCGATAGTATGTCTTCGATGCGGCTTTAAAGGATATTTTTTAAGGCAATCCATCAATACCTCGATGGGATACTTTTTATTGACAGGCATTAACCGGTCACGGGTGGCATTGTCGGAGGCGTTGAGAGAAATAGCCAGATTTATCGGCAGGTCTTCTTCTTGAAACGATTTCATTTTCTCAACCAGTCCCGAGGTGGAAACAGTGACCTTTCTGGTTGAGACCTTCATTGCTTGGGGGGAGACCATAATACGCAGTGCATCGACGACCGGTCCGTAGTTGTCAAGGGGTTCACCCATCCCCATAAAAACGACATTGGTGATCCTGTCTTCTTCTTTAAGTTCATCATTGATGGCGATATGTTGCCCGATAATTTCTCCTGCTGTTAAATTGCGTTTCAGCCCCAGGCTTGCTGTTAAACAGAAAGAACAATTTAGCCGGCAACCCACTTGCGTGGAAAGACATAAAGTCTTTCTGGAGTCTGAAGGCATCCAGACACTCTCGACAACCGCGCCATCGTTCATTTCCAATAAATATTTAATCGACCCATCTTTGGAAAAGGTTCGGTTCTGGATTTTAGGGAGTGAAAAATGAAAATGTTCGGCTAACTGAGACCGTAAAGATTTGGAGAGATTGGTCATCTCGTTAAAATCCCGGCAATGATAATGGTAGACCCAGGTGAAAACCTGATTCACGCGGTAGGTTGCCACCCCCCAGTCGGCGAATAATTTTTTAAGTGCGGCCTCTGAGGTGCCAAAGAAGTTTTGTGTTTTTAACAGGTCTGAGGGATTCATCTTCACGCAAACAGAAAAAGCTTGAAAATTATTAAACTATATTAGGGGGAAGTTTTTGCCGGTTTAAAGCACTAAAACGGCTTCAATAGCAGACAATATAACCCATTGAAAAATAATAAACTATAAATTTCAGAAGACTACGGTAGATTTTTCCCAGTTGCAACCATCCTGAAAAGGGGATACTTTTATATCTTCTTGATAATTAAAGCGTCACTCATTTTTCAGGTTTTGGTGCAAAATCTGAATTCAAGGGTACTTATGCAAATCGCTGAGTGTTTTAAAATCCTGAATGTTTCTCCCGGCGAAGAATGGCTGAGGGTGCGTAAATCCTATCACTCTCTTGCCCGTCAGTACCATCCCGATATCAATCCAGAAAAGGCCTTCACGCAATTGGCGGACTCTGCCCGACTTAAAGAAATCAACCTGGCTTTTGAAAAACTGGAAACTTATTATAAAGCCAATGCCCTGCCAGGTCATCAGGAGTCTTCTGATCAGAAGCAACCGGAGCCCTTGTTTAAAACCCTGAGCGATAACCCTACTGCTCAAGCAGTATTCCGTTCAGGGTTAAAATTTCTGGTGGACCTGGACAATAGAGTTTTTCACCTGGACATTAAAAAAGATATAAAAATATCTGAATCAATCTTGCAAAAAGGTGGCCGTCTCCATTTAAAGTGCGGTAATGAACGTGTTGAAGTCAAAATTCCTTCCGGGGACTGGAATCAGATGTCCCTGCGAATTCCCGGTAAAGGTGAGAGAAGCCTGTTTTCTCCGCGGCGTGGCGATCTTTTGCTGAATCTCCTTGCACCCAGTGGGAAAGCCACAAAACCTGAAAACTCCCGTTTTTCTTATGAAATGAAAATACCGTCTGAAAAAATTGCTGACCGAAGGGTCATGACTTTGAATTCTTCAGAAGGACCCATCAAGTTCATACTTCCCCGTAACACGCGTGATGGACAGAGTTTTACCCTCCGCTCCCGATTGGGAAGTGAAGCGGAAACTTTGCACATTCTCACTGTTCGCCTCGGCTGAAAGTTTTCAGCCAAAAGTTTTAAGCATATAAACCATAGTTCCCGCGCTCAGCAGGGATATAAGCAGGGTACATGCCAACAGGCTTATCAAAGGGGCAGGTGGGAATGTACTTTTCTTTTTCATCAGCCACATGCTTCCCAAACCCAAAGCCAGTAGAGCTACAGCCAGGCAAACCCAGGTAGCTTGGGCTATTGCGCTGGTGAAGACCACATTGACTTCCATATTTCCTAAAAGGGCAACCGCCCAGCCCATAGCGGGCAAACACAATACATAGGCCCAGATAGCGGTGTTATTTTCCGGGGATCGATAGCGGGAAAAGAAACGCAATCCCAGAAACGCCATCCCGCCCATTAGAATCCAGCCCGTTAGTTCATTCAGGTCTTTTTTATGTTTTTCATCACGGATATGCTTCAACGCTCCCAGGACATACCGTGAAACCTCCTCTTCTGCCATTTCATAAAATCCCCCCTGGTCGCTGTCGTAAGCGAATACCCGTGCTGTGGTCGATTCTGCCGGAAGGGAAACTGCCCGGTATTTATCTTTACCCGCAGATTCTATTTCAAGGTAGACCCTGCCGGTATGATACTTCAGGCCATATTTTTCTATTTCCGCATGGCTGGTAGCATATCGCTGGTTTTCCTGATAAAACTTATCCTGTATTTTCATCAGGTCCAGCAGGGCCTGTCTGGCCTGCACATCTGCATCGACTTCGAAAATCTGGCCGCATGAGGTGAGAAATAAGAGGAAAAACGAATATGTGAATAACTTAAGTTTCATCGGTTTTAGTTGGGTAAATGACGGAGTTTGTCTGTATAACGGAAAAGGGTCAATGTATAGCACAGGATAGCATGCCGGGCAAGGGCTGGTCTTTGTGTATTTCTTTTTAAAGATGATACCATTTTTATGTTGAGTAAATTTAAGTTTGTGACAGGAAATCCCAACAAGGTCCGGGAAGCGGGTGAAATTCTTAATCTGGCACTTGAGCCGGTTCAGGTAGATGGTCTAATCGAAATACAGTCTCCATATCTGGATGTGGTGGTCCGGCATAAAGCTCAGCAGGCCTACTCAGCACTGCAATGCCCGGTGATGGTGGAGGACTCGGGCCTGGTTTTCCATGCCTGGAACGGGTTGCCCGGAGCATTGGTTAAATGGTTTGAAGAAACTGTGACGTGTGAAGGGCTGTTGAAAATGGTCGATGGATTTGATGACCGGGGCGCAACGGCGATTTGTTGTTTTGCCGTTTATGACGGGCAGGACATGAAGGTTGCCCGGGGTGAAGTGAACGGAACCCTGGCAGATAATATCCGCGGGAAAAACGGTTTTGGCTGGGATGTGATTTTCATCCCTGAAGGCTATGAACAAACTTATGGAGAGATGTCCGCCAGCGAAAAAAACGGTATTTCTCATAGAAGAAGAGCGTTGGACGAACTAAAACGGATGTTGGGCTCTATGGCTAATGAATAATATGCCGTAGTCCTTTAAAAAACCAGCGGGTTCTCTTTCTAATTTAACAGGTTGCTGAAAAACTCCCCAAACCGTCATCCTTGAGGAGCCCCTTCAACTTTGCTCAGGGCAGGCTCCGGCGACGAAGGATCTCGAAGTTCCTTATAAAACAAGAAGAGAGATTACCCGTTC
>Ga0210019_1001883_pt1 | contig 21306 bp, 18 predicted proteins | sample CryGeyCG2114_020_2_FD_183969 | JGI IMG/M metagenome (GOLD analysis project Ga0210019, IMG submission 183969) | Groundwater microbial communities from aquifer - Crystal Geyser CG11_big_fil_rev_8/21/14_0.20 (SPAdes) (version 2) | ecosystem: Environmental > Aquatic > Deep subsurface > Groundwater ...
CCGACGCCCTGCGGGACAACACGACCGGCTCGGCCAACACCGCGTTCGGCCGCCGGGCGCTGCGGAACAACACGACCGCCTCCAACAACACGGCGATCGGCTTCGAGGCGCTGCGGGACAACACGACTGGGACCAACAACACCGCCTTCGGATCGCTCGCGCTGGCGGCCAACACCGACGGCATTGACAACACCGCCTTCGGCGCCGACGCCCTGCGGGACAACACGACCGGCTCGGCCAACACCGCTCTGGGGGCCGAGGCGCTGATGAGCGTCACGACCGGTTCCAGAAACACCGCGGCCGGTTTTCGGGCCTTGCGGGCGAACACCACCGGCTCCGGCAACATCGCGGTCGGCGCCGGCGCCTTGGAGACGCATGCCGCCGGCGACGACAATCTCGCGGTCGGCCGGGAGGCGCTGGCCGCCCATTGGACCGGCTCGGGCAACACCGCGCTGGGCACGCGGGCGCTGGCCTCCAACGAGGACGGTTCCCGCAACACGGCGGTAGGTTATGAAGCCGGTTTTTCGAATATCAGCGGATCCGGGAACATCTTCATCGGCCATCAGGCCGGCTACAACGAGACCGGCTCCGACAAGCTTTATATTCACAACTCAGACACCGCCACGCCGCTGATCTACGGTGATCTGGCGGCCCCCCACCTGATCTTCAACGGGACCGTCGAGGTATACGGCGTTCCGCCGGCCGCCCGTCCCGGTTGGGCGATGGCGATTGACGGCGTGATCCGGGCGACCCGGTTCCACACCTTGTCGGATGGGCGGCTGAAGGCCGACATCCGGCCGATCGGTCCGGTGCTGGACCGGATCGGGGGCCTGCGGGGGGTCGCCTATCGCTGGAAACCGGCGGCCCGGCGGGATCTCGGCCTCTCCGACGGTCCCCAGATCGGCCTGATCGCGCAAGAGGTGGAGGCCCGTTTCCCGGAACTGGTTTCGGTCATGGAACATGGCGGCCGGCGGGTCCGGGCGGTGAATTACGGGCAGTTCTCCGCGGTCCTGGTGGAGGCCTTCAAGGAGCTCAGACAGGAGAACCGGGAGCTTCTCGAGCGGCTGGACCGGCTGGAGCAGTCCCTGCGGCATTCCTCGCCTGCCTCCCTCACCCATAATAAATCGTAACGAATTTTCAGTTTAATATTCTTGACATACCCTCCTTCCTTATATATACTCTTTTCACAGTTTCCCTGATAAATGGCAACCCACATGGAGGCGTTGCAACCATGCGCTCTTTGCTTTTTTCGCTCATCTCCTTTTCCATGATCCTCACCCCGGCGACCCCGGCCTTCTCCGAGGTGTCTTTCTCGGCGGCGACCTTGCGGCAGACCGGTCTGGAATCCTCCGATGCCGGCCGGGCGCAGATCGCCTCCGCCCTCACCGCATCCGGTCTGGAATCGGATTCGGTGGCGGCTCTCCCCGGCTACCTGCCCGCTTCGGAGCCGTTTCGGAAGGGGGATGAGCTGTACATGCATGCCCGTTCGTCGCTTGTCTATACGGTGGATGAGGATCAGAAGGCGATTGGGGAATCGGTCTGGGTCACCGCGCCGGGCGGCGCCCGGTTCCACATTTCCGATGCCTCCCTGCGTGTTTACAGGGTGAGGCGTGATAAAGCCGCCGGGTTGGAGAGCGCCGCGCCGGCGCGGCCGGTTGATCTGGCCCGGTGGCGGCAGACGCCGCTGGTCGGGCTGATGTCGGTCACGGAAGATCGGCACGGCAACGAGGTGTACGGCAATGTCTTCTTCCATGACGGCCTCTGGGACAACGAGGACGCGATGTATCAAGCCTTCGAGGGGGATGGCGCCTCCTCGGTGACCACCAACCAGTCCATCATTTCCAAGAAAGCCCCGTTCTGGAAGGGGCGGGTCCGGGAATATTGGTTGCGGGGGATCCCGCTGGCCGACGCCTTCCAGTTGGCCTATCACTCGGAGACTTCCATCCCGGCCCAGGCGCTGGCTCCCCTGCGCGGGGAAACCGGCGGCGTCCTGGGACAGGTCTCCCAGGAGGCCTCCGCATTGGTCACCGAACTGCAGCCGCTGGTGGACGGCATGCGGCGGATTGATGAGCTCCACGGCACCACCACGCTCCTGACTAAGCTCCCCAGCATCCGGGGAGAGGTTCCGGCCGCCGCCGACTACGACGAAGCCGGTCCCCAGGCGACCCTCAGCCGGGTCTCCGAGGGGCGCAGCGGGAACATCACGCTCGGTTTCTCGGTCCAGCGGTACATTGCCCATTCCAAAGCCCACATCGAGGGGCTCGGGGCGTTGGTCGCGCGGCTTCGGGAGGAAAATGCGACTCAGGGGGATATCGAAGCTGTCCTCCAGAAAGAGTTGGCGAGCGTCAACTGGGTCTTCAGTCTTTTCATGAGCCGGGTGGACCGGCTGCTGGTTCCCTGGTTCGATGAGGCGATCGCGCAGGCCGAGGCGGTCCAGGACGGGGGGCAGGCGGCCGAACTGCGGATGCTCCGGGGCAAGACCGCCGTGGCGCTGGGCCGCTTCACCGGGCAGGTGATGCAGTATGTTTACGGCATCAGCGACCAGTTGAATGACGAGGCCGGCTTCCTCTCGACCGAGGAGCGGGAGGAAGTGGATCAGCTCCGGAAGGCTTTTGCTGAGATGGATTCGAGTTTGGGGGCCAAGCCGCTTAATCTTCTGATCGCCTCCAGCGGGAAGTATCCGGAGCAGGATTACGCGACCGACCTGCAGTATGTCCTTCCCTTCCTGGGGCCCGGCAGTTGGAACACCCTGCCGCCGGCCACCTTCAAGGCGCTGGCGGAGTTTGCCCGGGCTGTTCGGAACGCCGCCCCGGGGCAGGGGCCGGGCGGGGGGGTGACTTTGGAGTCGCTCCAGGCCCGCAACCTGGTCCAGGAGCCCCTTCCATGGGTGGAGCAACCGGCTGGGAACTGGGATGACCTGATTTTGTCGAACGAAGAGACCCGGGAGGATCTTGGGGTTGAGAGCCGCAGCGCCGGTTCGATCCTGAAGCGGACCGAGGAACTGCTGCTGGCCGGCCGGGAGAATTCGGCCGAGCAAACGCTGGCCGGTGTGGGGGTGATCCTCCGGGATCAAGGCGCGGCCGGTTTCGAGAAGGCGGAGCGGGAGGTCGTGAGTCAGCTGGGCGAGTGGTACGCCGAGTTCGACCAGGAGGCGCTGGGCTGGGGCGGGGTCATCGAAACGCTGCGCCAGCGGGACCCCAAGCGGCTGGAGATCACCCGGGTCCTGCCCGACGGCGCTCAGGAGGCGGTGACGGTCCTGGAGGTGGGCGGGGAAATCCGACAATCGGTCGCCGAGCAGATTGCCCGCGGCGTTCTTGCCGGGCAACAGGTGGCCTCCACAGCCGCCCGTTATCTCCTGGATGTTTATCCCTCCTCCGATGGCCCGGGGTCCAGCGCCCGGCTGACGGTCCTGCCGCCGCTCAACGCCGGCCTGGAGAGCGGTGCGGTCGTCGCGGTGGCGCCGCTGGTTTCAGCCGCCCCCGCGCTGGATCAGTCGGCCCGGGAACTGGTGGAACGGGTGCTGGCGGACGCCGATTTGCTTGGACGGCTTCGTATGAATGGAACGGCCGTCGTTTCTGAGGAGCCGGCGGGCGGGGAGCGGACCACGGTTGTGGATCTGGGGCAACTGGATGCGCCGGATCTTCCGGGCCAGATCACCGTCTACCTGCAGGCGGAGTTGTCCCTTCCAGCCGCTTTTCGGAATCAGGTTGAGATCATCTCGATCGGCCGAACCGTCCCGGATGCCGTTGCGGCGTACGGTCGGCGGGCGCCCCAGCCGGGGGATGTCGTCATCCTGAATGAGGACCTGATTCCGGATCGGAATCCGCTGGATCTATACACTCCGACCGCTCCGGATGTTTCGGTGATCGGGGTGACGCCGGAATTTCTCCGGGAGCGCAGTACGACAGATTTGATCGTTCTGATCCTTTCCCACGGCAAGCTCTCGCCGGTGCCGGCAATCCGGTCAATCGAGACGATCGAGGTTCGGGGCCAGGCCTTTGCGGTCGTCCGCTCGGCCTAATCGAGCGGTTGTGGCGGCCGCCGCGGCCGCCCTGCTGCTGGCTCCCTTTGCCCCCGCCTGGGCCCTGCGGCCCCAGGCGGGGCTGGAGGCCCGGCGGACCGAACAGCACTCTCCGCTTCCCTGACGACTTTCTCTGCGCCTTCTCCGGCTGCCGGGTTGGAAGTGGTGCCTGAGGGGCTTCTGCCGGACGACGTGTTTGCCGTGGCGGATCAGGCGCTGGCGCATCCCGATGTCACGACGCTGAGTGTTTGGGCGGGGCCGGGACGGGAGGAACACTTCAACGGGCCGATCAGCCGAGCCATGCTGCTGGAACAGTTGGACTGGGCCCAGGCCGCCTCCGGCCTTCGGCTCTTCCAGGTGATGGCCCGTCCCGGGGGAGGGGGGTATCTCCATTTGCGGGTGGTTCCGGCCGACCCGGCGCTGATTGGGGAGGAGATTCCTTTTCGGATCCGCTCCGCTCGGCTGGTCCAGGTGATTCAGCATCTGCAGCGGATTCCCGGAACGCGGCCGGGGCTTTCTCTCCCCCCGGTTTACAACGATTCCTATCTTTTCCTCCAACCGGATCCGTCCGGCCGATGGCAGTTGGCCGTCTTCCCGGTGGAGGTTCGGGCGGTGGAGCGGGCCGTTGCCCAACTTCGTCCCGCCGCCGGGTTGGAGAGCGGAGTGGATTTTCCGAACTGGCCCATCTTGGAGGACATTCAGCCCGGTGAGTTTGACTTACTGGACCGGCGTCAGGATTCCTCCGCGGCCCTGGCGGCTGTTCCGTCCAGTTCTGTTCGGACGGGAGACTTGTTGGTTTTTGGGCCCGGGATGGAGGATTTAGCCCTTCTGGTCAACCGAATGGCTCCGCAAGATGAAAAGGTCGCGGTCACGACCGGCCTGGAGGAGGAGCGTCTCCTTCAGCAGGCCGGTTTCACCGGGATCACGCTGCGGGCCGATCTCCTGGGCGGTGTAGAGGCTGGTTTGGAGGCGGCCGCCGCCCTCTACCCAGAGATGACCCCTCGCTTCTATCTGGCGGATCAACGGGACCGGCTGCTGGGCTGGTTGGGGGATCTGTTAGGCCGGTACCGGATCCCTGAATCCCTCCTTTCGGTCAATCAGGCCCGGCAGATTCTGCAGGCGCTCGAGCGGTTCCGCTCCGCTTAGCCCTTCCCTTGACCGGCGGTTCCGCCCGGTGCTAGAATCAGTCCCTCGGCTGGTTTTCGTGTGGTTCGGCCGAGCCGCAACTCGTTGATCTTCTTTTCATTTACGGCTGTGATCCCCCTGTGCTGATGGGGAGGGAGGTTCTTTTCGATGGGTTCACTGAAGCCCGGCTGGTGGATTGCTTTGCTGGGTGTCGGGATCGCTTTGTTGTCGGTCGGTTACGGCATCGGGATGCGGGCCGGGGAGCAGGCGGCCCGGCAGAGCGCCCACTTGGCGCCGGCCGGCGCGCCGTTGCCGACGATCCAGATCGAGCCGATCCAGCCGCAGGAAGAGCTGCGGGCGATCGCACGGGAGGTTCCCGCGATCGAGCCGGACCGCAGTGGTCCGGCCCCGGAGCCGCCGGCGGAGGCGACCGCTTCCGATTCGGAGTCTCCCGAGCGGATCAAGCAGGTTCAGACGGCCCTTCAGAAGGCCGGTTTCAGCCCCGGTCCGGCCGACGGACGGCTCGGTCCCCGGACCCGGGCGGCGATCAAGGACTTTCAGATGACGCATGGCCTCCAGGCCGACGGGAAGGTGGGGCCCAAGACATGGGAAAAAATGGCCAAGTATCTTGGCGAAGGAGCATAAGCGGATGAAACGGTGGATCGCGGGTTTGGCGGCGGTGGGGCTGGGGCTGGCGGGGGCCGGCTGCAGCGTCAATTTTTACGCGGGGCGGGCCAGTGACGCCAAGACGATTGAGGAGCTCAAGAGCGAACTGGAGCGGCTTCGGGCCCAGAAGAAGCAGGAGGCCAATCAGCTGGAGGAGACCAAGCGGCTGCTGGAGCAGCGGCTGCGGGACGAGATCGGCCGCAACCAGGTCAAGCTGGAGATGGCCGAGCGGGGGCTGGTACTGACCTTCGTCGCCGAGGTGCTGTTTGACTCCGGCAAGGCGGTCCTCCGCTCCGAGGCGACGAAGTCGCTGGGCAAGGTGGCTGGCGTGATTACCGAGAAGGCGTCGGACCGGAACATCGGCATCGAGGGACATACCGACAATGTGCCGATCAGCGTCTCCGGCTGGAAGTCCAACTGGGAGCTTTCCACCGCCCGGGCGATCTCGGTCCTTCATTTCCTGGAGGAGAACGGCGTGGCGCCCGACCGGCTGGTTGCCTCCGGTTACGGGGAGTACCGGCCGGTTGCCGCCAACGACGCCGCTGAGGGGCGGCAGAAGAACCGCCGGGTGGAGATCGTGATCCTTCCCAAGGAGTGGACCGAGCGGGAGCGGGAATTGATCCGAGAAGGCATTCGTTCCAACGAGCCGGAGCTGGTGGAAAAGGCCTCCGCGCTCGAAGGCTACAAGTAACGCTTTGACGCGGCCGGCATGAGTTCCCGCGGTCGAGGCGTCCTGCTTTCCCTGACGCTGGTGACGCTGGCCGCCCTGATGGTGGCCTTCGGCTCCACGACCAAGGTCCGCAGCGAGACGGCCGATCTGGACGCCCTGCAGAACCGGGTGGCGGCGCTGGAGCGGCAGATCAGCCAACTGGAGGGGGAACTGCAGAAGATGGATCGCTCCAAGCAGGAGCTGCAGGGCCAGTTGAGCCGGGCCGAATGGGAGGCCAAGCGGCAGTCCCGTCTCAGCCGCCGCTACGAGCGGGTGCTGACCCAGGTCTCCCAGGCGCTCGACCAGCTTCCGGCGAACGATCCCGCCGCCGAGGCCCAGGCCCCGTAGTTTTTCCGGAGGGCTTCCCGCCATGCCCGTCAAATCCGTTTCCCGAAAGGTTCAAGGCGCCCTGGACCGCAAGCGGCTTCCCCGGCATGTCGCCGTGATCATGGACGGCAACGGCCGCTGGGCCGCCGCCCGGCATCTGCCCCGCGTCATGGGCCACCGGGCCGGCATCCGGTCGGTGCGGGCGGTTGTGGAGGCGGCCCGGGAGTGGGGGATCCAGGTGCTGACCCTCTATGCCTTCTCCCGGGAGAATTGGAAGCGCAGCGCCGCCGAGGTTTCCACCCTGATGCGGCTCCTGGACGAGTACCTCCGACGGGAGCTGGACAACATGATGCGCAACGGGATCCGGCTTGGGGTGATCGGCGAGATTCAGGGACTGCCGGAGAAGGTGCAGGCCCATCTTGAGGAGGTCATGAAGGCCACCGCCGGCAACCGGCGGCTGCGGCTGAACCTGGCGCTGAACTACGGCGGCCGGGCCGAGATCCTGCGGGCGGTCCGCTTAGCGATTGCCGAAGCGCAGGCCGGCCGCTTGAAACCGGAGGAGTTGGATGAAGCGGCCTTCAGCCGGCTGCTCGACACCGGCGATCTTCCGGATCCGGATCTGTTGATCCGCACGAGCGGGGAATCCCGTGTTTCCAACTTCTTGTTGTGGCAGATCTCCTACGCGGAGTTGTATTGGGCGCCGGTCCTTTGGCCGGATTTCGGGAAGGAGGCGTTCCATCAGGCGCTTGAGGAGTTCCAGAAGCGGGAAAGGCGCTTCGGCGGCCGATGACCCCGCCCCTCCGGTTCCCGCGCCGTCGGGTGCAGGGCGACTGCGTGGACTTCGACGGCGCCTGTGCCGAGCCGTCGCTCGGCACAGTCCCGCCCCTGGATAATGCTGGATACTGGATGCTGGATGCTGGAGAATGGTGCGTGTGTCGTGGGCGGGATGGAACCGGAGGGGCGGGGTGATTCCGGCGCTGCGTCGGATCGTGGCCGGCGGCGGCCTGCTCGCGGGGGTCGCCTGGGTGATCTTCGGCGCCCCGGTCTGGGTCTTCGCGGCGGTTACGACCGCGCTGGTTTGGGGCGGCTTGAGGGAGTTCTTCGCGATGGTCGCCCGCAAGGGGATCCAGATCGAGCGGGTGATCGGCTACGCGGTGGGGCTCTCGATTCCGCTCTCGATCTACGCCTCCTTCGAGCCGACGAAGGGATGGGAGCTCTTCTTCATCACTGGGGCGTTCCTGACGATCTTCACCCTCCAGTTGACCCGGCGGGAGAGCTCCCAGGCGATCGTCGGGATCTCCACCGCCCTGTTCGGGATCTTCTACATCTCCTGGTGCTTCTCCTTCCTGATCAAGCTGCGGTTCCTCGAAGGGCCGGGGTTGCCGGGCGGAGCCTGGCTCGTCGCCTTCCTGATCGGGGTGACCAAGGGGGGGGACATCGGCGCCTACGGGATTGGGTCGCTGATCGGCAAGCATGCCCTGATCCGGCGGATCTCTCCCTCGAAGACCTGGGAGGGGACGATCGGGGGGCTGTTGGTGAGCGTCCTGGTTGCTCTGTTGTTCAGGCCGGTCCTGCCTGCCGTCTCTTTGCAGGAGTTGGTTGGGTTGGGACTTCTGCTCGGGGCGGTCGGTCAGATCGGCGACCTTTCCGAGTCGCTGATCAAGCGGGACTGTCAGGTCAAGGATTCCGGCCGGTTCCTGCCGGGATTGGGCGGGGTGCTGGATGTGCTGGACTCCCTCCTGTTCTCGGCGCCGGTCTTTTATTTTTTCGTGCAGCATTTCTGGACGGGGTGAGATGAAGCGGAAAAAGATCGTTCTCTTGGGTTCCACCGGCTCGATCGGGGTCAGCGCCCTGCAGGTGGTCGCCGAGCATCCCGAGGCATTTGAGGTGATCGGGCTGGCGGCCGGCCGCTCCGGAGAACGGCTGGTGGAGCAGGCCCGGCAGTTCAGGGTCCGCCGGGTGGCGGCGGCCGACCCGGCCGCGGCCGCCGCGCTGCGGGGGGCCTTGCCGGGCGGGGTGGAGGGGTCGGCCGGACCGGAGGCGGTCGAGGCGCTGGCCGGTTGGCCGGAGGCGGACATCGTGGTCGTCGCGATCACCGGCGCGGCAGCCCTGGGGCCCGCCCTGGCGGCGATCCGGGCCGGCCGGCGGGTGGGACTGGCCAACAAGGAAACTCTTGTGATGGCGGGGGGGCTGATGATGCGGGCGGCCCGGGAGAGCGGCGCTGAACTGATCCCGATCGACAGCGAACACTCGGCGATCTTCCAGTCGCTGCAGGGGAACCCCCGCGGGCGGGTCCGGCGGATTTGGCTGACCTCCTCGGGCGGGCCGCTTCGGGAGGTGCCGGCCGAGCGCTTCTCCGCACTTACGAAGGCGGAGGTGATGAACCATCCCCGCTGGAAGATGGGGCCCAAGATCACGGTGGACTCCGCGACGATGATGAACAAGGCGCTGGAGGTGATCGAGGCCCGCTGGCTGTTCGACCTGCCGGTCGAGAAGATTCAGGTCCTCGTGCACCCGGAGGCGGTGGTTCATTCGATGGTGGAGTACCTCGACGGCTCGGTGATCGCCCAGTTGGGGGTGACCGACATGCGGATCCCGATCCAGTACGCCCTGACCTATCCGGATCGGCTTGCGCTCAACCTGCCGCCGCTGGATCTCGTGGAGTGGGGGCGGCTGCATTTTGAGGCGCCGAACCCGGAGAAATTCCCGGCCCTCCGGCTGGGGGCTGAGGCGGCCCGGATCGGCGGGACGCTGCCGGCGGTCTTCAACGCCGCCAACGAAGCGGTCGTGGAGGCCTTCCTGAATGATGGGATTCCCTTCACGGCGATTCTGCCTCTGGTCTCCGGCGTGGTCGAGTCCCATCGGCCGGCCGCCGATCCGACTCTCGCGCAGATTCTGGAGGCGGACCGCTGGGCCAGGGAACAGGCCCAAATCCGTTTAACTGAGGGAGCCAAGGCGAAATGAATCTCCTGGCGGTCGTTTTCACCTTCGCGACGATCATCTTCGTCCATGAACTGGGGCATTTCCTGGTGGCCCGGCGGATGGGAGTGAAGGTGGAAGTCTTCTCGCTGGGCTTCGGGCCGCGGCTGTTTAACTGGGTCCGGGGGGGGACTGAGTACCGGGTTTCCTGGATTCCGCTGGGCGGTTTCGTGAAGATGGCCGGCGAGGAGGGGGTGGCCGGGGCCGGGAATCCCTGGGAATTCCGGGCCAAATCGGTCGGCCAGCGGATCGGGATTGCCCTGGCCGGTCCGATCATGAACTACGCATTCGCTTTCGTCCTGTTCGCCGCCCTCTTCATGGTTGGGGGGCCGAGCATTACCCTGCCGCTGGCGCCTCAGATCGGGCAGGTGGTGCCCGGTTTTCCGGCGGCGGAGGGGGGAATCCTTCCCGGCGACCGGGTGTTGGAGGTGAACTACCGCCCGGTGACCCGATGGCGGGAGGTGGTCGAGGCGGTTTCCGCCGAGACCGGAGAGGTGGCCTTCCTCTTGCGGCGGGCGGATCAGACGGTGACGGTCACCCTCCAGCCCCGGGTGGAGGAGGGGGTGGATCGGGAAGGGAAAACGGTCCGGGTCGGGCGGGTCGGGATCGTCCCCAAGCACCGTTTTCCTCCCCACATCGCCTTGGTCCGGGCGGCGAAGGAGGTGTGGAACCTGAATATCATGACAGTCCAGGGGATCGCCCAAGTGGTGACCGGCCGGCGGCCGATGGGGGAGTCGTTCGGCGGGCCGATCCGGATCTTCATGTGGACCTCGCAGGCGGCGGACTTGGGCTGGATCTACCTCTTCCAGTTCATTGGGGTGATCAGCGTGGCGCTGGGCTTCTTCAACCTGATTCCGATGCCGGTCCTGGACGGCGGCCACATCCTTTTCCTGGCGATTGAGGGGCTGCGGGGCCGGCCGTTGTCGGTCCGGGTGCAGGAGGGGCTGACCTGGGCCGGTTTGAGCCTGATCCTCCTTTTGGTCCTGACGGTCACCTACAACGACATCCTCCACTCCGGGATTGCCGAGAAGGCGGCTGGTTGGGCCCGGCAGGCGGCCGGGCTTTTCGGCGGCTAGCCCTGTTATACTGAGTTTCTGATGAAGACGACACCCGCTTCAACCACCGCATCCACTCAGGTTCGCCGGCGGACCCTGCCGGTTCGGGTCGGGACGCTCACCATCGGCGACGGCGCTCCCATCGCGGTGCAGTCCATGACCACCACCAACACCCGGGACATCGCCGCCACCGCCGCGCAGAGCAAGGCGCTGGCCGAAGCCGGCTGCGACCTGGTTCGGATCACGGCCCAGACCACGGTGGAGGCGGGGGCCTTAAAATCCGTCCGGGAGCGGCTGGCTGCCGACGGGGTCCGGGTGCCGCTGGTGGCCGACATCCACTTCAACCCCAAGTCGGCCCTTGAGGCGGCCGAGCATGTCGAGAAGGTCCGGATCAACCCGGGCAACTTCATTGACTCCAAGCGGTTTGCCCAGCGGGAATATACCGACGCCGAATACGCCGAGGAGGTCCGCCGGATCGCCGAAGGGGTCCGTCCCCTCGCAGAGAAATGCCTGAAACTCAACCGGGCCATGCGGATCGGCACCAACCACGGCTCCCTCTCCGACCGGATCATGAACCGCTACGGTGACACCCCGCTGGGGATGGTGGAGTCGGCGATGGAGTTCGTGCGGGCTTGCGAGGCGGTCGGCTTCAAGAACTTCCTCCTGTCGATGAAGGCCTCCAACCCGGTGGTGATGCTGAATGTCAACCGGCTCCTCGTGGAGACCCTCGAAAAGCACGGCGCTCCCTATCCGCTGCACCTGGGGGTCACCGAGGCGGGGGAGGGGGAGGATGCCCGGGTCAAGTCGGCGATGGGGATCGGGGTGCTGTTGGCCGAGGGGATCGGCGACACGATCCGGGTCTCCCTGACCGAGGACCCGGTGGAGGAGGTGCCGGTGGCCCGGGCGCTGGCGGCCTGGGCTCAATCTCGCTGGCAGTCGAGCAAAATCTTGCCGCCGCCGCTGAATCCCTTCGCCTGGGTCCGGCGCAAGAGCGTCTCCGCCCTTTACGGGATGACCGCCATCGGCGGGGAAGAGCTGGTCAAGGTGGGGCTGGTGGCCGGCGACCACCCGCATCCCCGCTCGGCTGGGACCGCCGACGCCCCCTGCGAGTTCGTCCTGGATCTCGGTGAGGGGACTGTCCCCCCGCCACAAGACCGGCGGGCAGGCGCAGGGGGACTGTCCCCAGACGGGAAATTCCATGTTGTGCAGTCGGATGAACTGCTGGCGGCCGGCCGGGAAACGGCCCGGTGCCTGGCCCAAAGCGGCGACGAGCGGCCGATGATTTTGGTGTGGGACGCTCGGAAGTTCGAAAATGACGACCTGACCTTCCTGATCGAAGCGGCGGTGCAGGTGGGGGGGCTTCTGGTGGACGGGATCGGGGACGCGCTGGCGATCCGTTGCCGCTTCCCGGCCCGGCGGGCGCTCACGCTTTCCTACGCCCTGCTGCAGGCGGCCCGGGTCCGCTCGACGCGGGCCGAGTACATCGCCTGTCCCGGCTGCGGCCGGACCCTCTTTGAGCTGGCGCCGACGACTCAGGCGATCAAGAAACGGACCCACCATCTCAAGGGGGTCAAGATCGCGATCATGGGCTGCATCGTCAACGGCCCCGGCGAGATGGCGGACGCCGACTTCGGCTATGTCGGCGGCTCTCCCGGCACGGTCAATCTGTATGTCGGCAAGGAGGTCGTTGAGCGGGGGGTTCCCTCCGCGCAGGCCCCCGACCGGCTGGTCGAGCTGATCCGCTCCCACGGCAAATGGATTGAGCCCTGACGATGCGCTGGTCTGAGACCTACATTCCCACGCTGAAGGAGACGCCGGCCGAGGCGGAGATCGCCAGCCACCGGCTGATGCTGCGGGCCGGCTTGATCCGCAAGCTGGCCGCCGGCACCTACAGCTATTTGCCGCTGGGCATGCGGTCGTTGGCGAAGGTGACCGCGATCATCCGGGAGGAGATGGAGGCGGCCAGCGTGCGGGAGGTGCTGCTGCCGGCCCTCCAGCCGGCGGAGCTGTGGAAGCGTTCCGGTCGGTGGGAGACGATGGGGCCGGAGATGATCCGCTTTAAGAACCGGCATGGTCGGGACACGGTGCTGGGTCCCACCCACGAGGAGGTGATCACCGACCTGCTGGTTGGAGAGGTTCGCTCCTACCGGGACCTGCCGAAGAACCTCTACCAGATCCAGACCAAGTTCCGGGATGAGCCCAGGCCCCGCTTCGGGGTGATTCGCTCCTGCGAATTTCTCATGAAGGACGCCTACAGCTTCGACCGGGACGCCGAAGCGCTGGAGAAGCGGTACCGCCGAATGTTTGAGGCGTACGAGACGATCTTCAAGCGGTGTGGTTTGAACACGATCCCCGTCGAGGCCGACACCGGGGTCATGGGAGGAGACGACTCCCACGAGTTCATGGTGCCGGCCGGCTCCGGCGAGGACACGATCGTGCAGTGCGCTGGTTGCGGGTACGCCGCCTCCAAAGATCGGGCCGCCAAGAAGCTGGGGGTGGAGATCCAGGAGGGGGTGGCTTGTCCCAAGTGCAAAAAGGGCATGAAGCTGCTGCCGGCGATCGAGGTGGGGCACATCTTCAAGCTGGGGACCAAGTATTCTGCGGCCCTCGGGGCCGCCTTCTTGGATGAGGCGGGGCAGTCGAAGCCGATCATCATGGGCTGCTACGGGATCGGGGTGACCCGCCTTTTGCCGGCGATCATCGAGACCCACCACGATGAAGCGGGGATCCTTTGGCCGGTTTCAGTGGCTCCCTATCCGGCGGTGATTGTTCCGCTCAAGATCAGCGATCCGGCGCAGGCGGGGCTGCCGGAGCAGGTGGAGCGGGAGCTGACCGAAGCGGGGGTGGAGTGCCTCCTGGATGACCGGGAGGTGTCGGCCGGAGTGAAGATGAAGGATGCCGATCTGATCGGATTTCCAATTCGTATCCTATTGAGCGATAAGACATTACAGAAAAATTCAGCCGAGGTGAAATTCCGGGGAGAGGCAGAAGCGACCCTGGTTCCCCTGACGGAGCTGCTGCAGCAGGTCAAAAAGCGGGCTTGACGGGCCGCCCCTTCGGGCGGATAATGGGGCTGGTTCTGGTCTTTCCAGAACCGGCTTTTTTTATGGTGTTTTGACCCTGTTTTTCGGGGTTCGGCCTTTTTTCACGGGCCGGAGCCGGGGGGCGGGGTGTTCAGTGGGATAGGTTTCAGCGTCCCACTTTTTTATTCTGAACCGATGACGGGTGGGGCGATGGTGGATCTCGAGGCCTTGAAAACGAGACTGCGTCAGACGGCTGAACCGTTGATCCAGGGCCGCCGGGCGGTGCTCGTGGAGTTGATCTGCCGTTTCGAATCGGGCCGGTTGGTGGCCCGGTTCCTCGTCGACCGGGGAACCGGGATCTCCATCGGAGAATTGGCCGAGATCAACCGGGCGATCGGCGCCCGGATCGAGGAAGCCGGACTGATGGAGGGGCCGTACCTGCTGGAAGTGAACTCTCCGGGGTTGGACCGGCTTCTCAGGAGCGAAGCGGATTTTCAGTCGGTGGTGGGCCGCCGCGTCCAGGTGACCGAGGTCGCCGACGCAGCGAGCGGCCGGACACGGGAACATTCTGGAAAATTGATCGGCGTGGGGGAGCAGATCATCTCGCTGGCGTTGGATTCCGGCGAGGTGGTTCGAATCGGCTTGAATGCCGTCTCCCGCGCGGCACAGGAAGTGACCCTATGAACAGTGAATTGATGACGGTGCTGGACCACCTGACCCGCGAGAAGGGGATTGACCGGGAGGTCGTGATCGAGGCGGTGGAGGCGGCCCTTGTCTCGGCCGCCCGCAAGGCGCTTGGCTCCGAGACCGAGGAAGTGGATGTCAAGATCGACCGGAAAACCGGGACGATCAAGATCCTCGCCGCCGGCAAGGAGATTTCGAAGGCCGGTTTCGGGCGAATCGCCGCGCAGACCGCCAAGCAGGTGATCTTCCACAAGATCCGGGAAGCGGAGCGCAACGCCGTCTATGTCGAGTTCTCGCCGAAGGCCGGCCGCCTGATCACCGGCACAATGCACCGGTTCGACCGGGGGGCGATCATCGTGGAGCTGGGCCGCACCGAGGGGATCCTCCCCAAGCGGGAGCAGTCCCCGAAGGAATCGTTCCGTCCGGGCGACCGGATCCGGGCCTACTGCGTCGAGGTCAACAAGACCGCCAAGGGACCGCAGATCATCCTCTCCCGCTCCCATCCGGAGCTGGTCCGGGAGCTGTTCAAGCTGGAGGTGCCGGAGATCGCCCAGGGGATCGTGGAGGTCAAGGCGATTTCCCGGGAGGCGGGGGACCGGGCCAAGATTGCGGTGACCTCCAAGGAGGAGAAGATCGACTGCGTCGGGGCCTGCGTCGGGATGCGGGGGACCCGCGTCAAGGACATCGTGCGGGAGCTGCATGGCGAGAAGATCGATATCATTCGCTGGGAGCCGGCCCTCAAGGATTTTGTGTCCGCCGCGCTGGCGCCGGCCAAGGTGGCTGAGATCCGGGTCTCTACTGATAAGACACGGGCCGAGGTGATCGTGGACGACGACCAGCTGTCGCTGGCGATCGGCAAGAAGGGGCAGAATGTCCGGCTCGCCTCCAAGCTGACCGGGCTGGAGTTGGATGTCCGTTCCCGGGCCCAGATTGCGATTCTTTCGAAGGCCTCGATCGCCGATCTGTCGGGGGTGGGGCCGAAGACCATCGAGCTGCTGGAGGCGGGCGGCATCCATTCGGTCGGGGACATCGCCCGGGCCGACCTGGCCGACCTGATGGCGGTCAAGGGGATCGGCGAGAAGACCGCTCAGAAGATTCTGGAAGAGGCCCGCAAGATGATGGCCGTGCTGGAGCAGGAGGCCTTCGCGAAGGCGGAGGCGGCGCAGGCGGCCGCTTCAGTGGAAGGGGCGGCGGAGACGGTGGAACAGCCTGCCGAGCCGCCGGCCGCGGAAGCTGTTCCGGAAGCCGCCGAGCCGGCTGTCGAGAAAACGGCCGGAGAAGCTGTTCAGCCGGAGGCGCCCGCTCAGGAGTCGGAAGCGGAAACTCAGCCGGAGGCCGAAGCGGAGGAGGAGCCGGAAGCGGACGAAGGGGACGAGGACAAAGAGAAGAAGGAGTCCTGATTGAGCATGCGGGTTCATGAGATCGCCAAGAAGCTGAAGGTCACCTCCAAGGAGGTGATTGTCCTCCTCAAGAAAGAGGGGGTCAAGGCGGCCTCCCCCATGACGAACATCGAAGAAGAGACGGCCAAGAAAATTTTGTCCGCCCACAAGCCGGCTCCGGCCAAGGCCGCCGCGAAATCCAAGCCGGCGGCCAAATCGAAGACAGCCGCTCGAAAACGGGCGGCCTCTCTCCAGCCCGCCGCGGCCCAGCCTGTTGCGCCGGCCCCGAAGCCGGCGGCCCCCATTCAGCCCGTCGCGGCCCAGCCGGCTGCGCCGGCCCCGAAGCCGGCGGCTCCCGTTCAGCCCGTCGCGGCCCAGCCGGCTGCGCCGGCCCCGAAGCCGGCGGCTCCCGTTCAGCCCGTCGCGGTCCAGCCGGCTGCGCCGAAACCGGCCGCGCCGGCTCCGAAGCCGGCCCCGGCCAAACCGGCGCTCAAGCCGCTGGAGTTGCGGATGCCGCTGACGGTCAAGGAGCTGGCGGAGAAGTTGTTCATCTCTCCCGGCGATGTGATCAAGAAGCTGATGGGGCTTCGGATCATGGCGACGATCAACCAGCTCATCACCGAAGAGACCATCGAGAAGGTGCTGCCGGCCTACGGCTACGAGCTGAAGAAAGCTCCTTCGCTGGAGCAGCGGCTGGAGGCGTTCCATCAGGAGGAGGATGATCCGGCGTCGCTGAAGCCCCGTCCGGTCGTCGTCACCCTGATGGGCCATGTGGACCATGGGAAAACCTCACTGCTGGACAAGATCCGGGAAACCCGCGTGGCCGCCGGGGAGACCGGCGGGATCACGCAGCATCTGGGCGCCTACCAGGTGAAGCTCCCCAAGGGGGCGATCACCTTTCTGGACACCCCGGGGCACGAGGCCTTCACGGCGATGCGGGCCCGGGGGGCCCATGTGACCGATGTCGTCATCCTGGTCGTGGCCGCCGACGACGGCGTGATGCCGCAGACCCAGGAGGCGGTGGATCACGCCCGGGCGGCGGAGGCGACGATCGTGGTGGCCCTCAACAAGATCGACATGCCGGGGGCCAATGTCGAGAAGGTCAAGCAGCAGCTGGCCGGGATGGACCTGGCTTCCGAGGACTGGGGCGGCAAGACGATCGTCGTTCCGGTCTCGGCGAAGACCGGCCAGGGGGTGGATCAGCTTTTGGAGATGATGCTGCTGGAAGCGGAGCTGATGGAGCTGAAGGCCAATCCCGACCGCCCGGCCCGGGGCTACATCCTGGAAGCGGAGCTTTCGAAGGGGAAGGGGCCGACCGCGCATGTCCTCGTCCAGAACGGAACGCTGCGGGTCGGCGACATCGTTGTCAGCGGTCTGCATTGCGGCAAGGTCCGGGCCCTGTTGGACGAGCACGGCAAGGGGCTCAAGGCCGTGGGGCCCTCCTCGCCGGCTGAACTGCTGGGGCTCTCGGGCGTCCCGGTTTCCGGCGAGTCGTTCTTCGTCGTGCCGGATGAGCGGCAGGCCCGGGAGCTGACCGGCGGCCGCACCGAGACCCGCAAGCTGCAGGATCTCAAACCGGCCCGCCGGGCGATGACCCTCGAGGATTTCCAGACCCATCTGCAGGCCGGGGAGATCCGCAGTCTCAACCTGATTCTCAAGGCGGACGTGCACGGTTCGGCCGAAGCGCTCAAGGACACCCTCGCCAAGCTTTCCACCGACAAGGCGGAGCTGAGGTTCCTGCATGTCGGGGTCGGGGACATCACCGGGCCGGACATCCTGCTGGCCGAGGCTTCCGACGCGGTCGTGATCGGCTTCCATGTCGGCGCCACCCCGGAGGCGGAGGAGTTGGCCAAGCGGGAGCAGGTGGACATCCGGCGCTACGGGATCATTTACCAGGCGGTCAGCGACATCCGGGCCGCGCTGGAGGGGCTGTTGGAACCCAAGCGGGTCGAGCAGGTGGTCGGCCGGGCGAAGGTGCTGCGGGCCTTCAAGGTTTCGAAGGTCGGGACCGTCGCCGGCTGCCAGGTCGTCAAGGGGAAGGTGCTCCGGGGGCTCGTCGGCCGCGTTCTGCGGGGCGGGGCTTCGGTGCATGAAGGGAAGATCAGCTCCCTGAAGCGGTTCAAGGATGATGTCCGGGAGGTGGCCGAGGGGATGGAGTGCGGGATCTCGGTCGGCGGCTTCTCGGAATTCCAGCCGGGAGACCTGATCGAGGCGGTCGAAGTCCAGGAAGTCGCGCAAAAACTTTAAGTGGCCAGAGAGCGGATTCTTTCCGGAATGCGGCCCACCGGCGCCCTGCATCTGGGGCATTGGGTCGGGGCGCTGCGCAATTGGGTGGACCTGCAGGAGCGGTACGACTGCTTCTTCATGGTCGCCGATTGGCATGCTTTGATGTCCGAGTATGAGAAGCCGGGCCGGATCTCCGAACGCTCCGAGGAGATGGTGGCCGATTGGATCGCCGCCGGCGTGGACCCGGCCCGCAGCGTGATCTTCCGCCAGTCCGATGTCCCGGAACATCTCGAACTGTACATGGTCCTCTCGATCCTGACGCCGCTGGGCTGGGTAGAGCGGGTGCCGACCTACAAGGAGCAGCTGCGGGAGGTCAAAGGGCGGGACCTGGCGACCTACGGGTTCCTGGGCTACCCGGTGCTGCAGGCGGCCGACATCCTGTTGTACCGGGCCCACGCGGTGCCGGTCGGAGAGGACCAGATCCCTCACCTGGAGCTGACCCGGGAGATCGTCCGCCGCTTCAAGCACCTGTACGGCCAGGAGATCTTCCCGGAGCCCAAGCCGATTCTCGCTCCCGAGCCGAAATTGCTCGGTCTCGACGGCCGGAAAATGTCCAAGTCGTACGACAACGCCCTGGGGCTGGCCGATTCCCCGGAGCTTCTGCGCAAGAAGACGCAGAAGATGTTCACCGATCCCAAGCGGATCAGGATGAGTGACCCCGGCCATCCGGAGAGCTGCAATGTCTGCCATTACTGGGAGATGTTCGCCCCGGAGCGGAAGGAGGTGGTTTGGGATGAGTGCCGGACCTCCAAACGGGGCTGCACCCAGAACAAGCAGGAGTTGGCCGAGGTGCTGATCGGCAGGCTCAAGCGGTTCCGCGAGGTCCGGGAAGAGGTGGCGGCGAAGGGGACGACGGCCGGTTTTTCGGGCAGGCCGGCCGACATCCTTCGGGCCGGCGCCGAGCGCGCCCGCAAAGAGGCGGCCGAGACGATTGCCCAGGTCAAGCGGGTTGTGGGGCTGGCGGGGTGAGCTACAAGGTCCGGCTTCCGATCTTCGAGGGGCCGCTGGACCTGCTGCTCCACCTGGTCCGGCAGAACCACCTGGAGATTACGACGATCTCGCTGGCCCAGGTGACCGACACCTTCGTGAAGACCCTGGAATTGATGCAGCAGCTGGACCTGGAGGTGGCCGGGGAATTCATCGTGGTCGCCGCCACCTTGGTGCAGATCAAGTCTCGGGCCCTCCTGCCGCCGGCGGAGACGCCGGCCGAGGAGGAGGAGAACGACCCGGCGTTGGAGTTGATCGAGCGGCTCAAGGAGTATCAGAGGTACAAGCTGGTCGCCGAACAGCTCGGCCAGATGGAGCAGTTTCGGACCACCCAGGTGACCCGGCCGGGCGCCTCGCACGAGGCGCCGGGGGAGGTGGATGAGTATGTCGAGGCCTCCCTCTTCGACCTGCTCAATGCCTTCTCCGATTTCATGGGGGAGGAGCTGGCCCGGGCCAGGATCCATGAGATTCTGAAGGATGAGTTCACGGTCGAGGACCGGGTCCGGCATCTGAAGGAATTGACCGCCACCCGCCCTCAGGTGAACCTGAGCGAGCTGTTCCGGTCGGCCCGCAGCCGGGGGGAGATCGTAGCGACCTTCCTGGCCCTGCTGGAGCTGCTCCGGCAGAAGTGGGTGACGGTCCGGCAAAGCGGCCTGTTCGGGGAGATCGTGGTTGAGCGCTCGGAGGGGAATGTGTTGACGCGGGAGGAGTCGGATGGAATGGGCTGAGGCAAAACGGGTTCTGGAGGCGGTCCTGCTGGTTTCGGAGAAACCGGTGCGGCCCGATCAGTTGGGGGAGCTTTTCCCGCAGGGGTTTGGGGAGGGGAAGATTCGCCAGCTGTTTGAGGAGCTCCGGGCCGAGTATAGCCAAGGCCGCGGCATTCAGATCGTCGAGGTGGCCGGGGGGTTCCAGTTCGTGACCCATCCGGACCTCTACGAGCATGTCTCGAAACTCAACAAGCGGGTCCGAGCGATCCGGCTCTCCAAGCCCTCCCTGGAGTCGCTGGCGATCATCGCCTACCGCCAACCGTTGACGCGCGCGGAGATCGAGCAGATTCGGGGGGTGGACTGCTCCGGCGTGCTGGACACCCTGCTGCGTCCCGGCTTCATCAAGGTGGTGGGCCGCAAGGAGGTGGTCGGCCGGCCGCTCTTGTACGGCACCACCCCGGAGTTCCTGGAGCATTTCGGGCTGAAGAACCTCAAGGAGCTGCCCTCCCTGGAAGCGCTGCAGGGGGAGCCGGGGGTTCTGCGGGAGGTGACCGGGATCGAAGCGGCCGAGGAGCACCGGGCCGAAGAGGCGGCGGAGCGGGAAGAACCGGCTGAGGAGACGGCCGAGCAGGTTCCGGCCGCCGGCGGCGAGACATTGTCCGAGGAGGAGAAGCCGCGGGAATGACCACGCTGCAGGGGCTGCGGGAGCGGATCGACCGGCTGGACGATCGGTTGCTCACGCTGCTCAACCGCCGGGCCGATTTGTCGGTCCGGGTCGGGCGGATCAAGCGGGAGAAGGGACTGCCGGTCGTGAACCGCTCCCGGGAGGCCGGGGTTCTGAGCCGGTTGGTTCGGGAGAGCCGCGGGCCGCTGACCGCCGCCTCGGTCCGAACGATCTTCCGGACAATCTTCCGGCAGAGCCGGAAACTGCAGTCGTCCGGGAGGCATTCCCGGAAGGATTGACGATGAACCCCGTCGCCTACCTCGGTCCCGAGAAGACCAACACCCACTTCGCAGCGGTCAAACGGTTCGGCAAGCGGGCCCGCTACATCCACCTGCCGACGGTGGAGGCGGTCTTCCGCCAGGTGGAGGCCGGACTTGCCGATTTCGGGGTGGTGCCGGTGGAGAACTCGCTCGAAGGGGCGGTCACCCACACCCTGGACCGCTTCATCGGCGTGATGGATTCTCCGATCCAGATCTTCGGGGAGCTGATCCAGCCGATCCGGCATTACCTGATCACCCGCGGCGGGGCGGGGAAGATCCGGGTCGTGTATTCCCACCCGCAGGCGTTGGCGCAGTGCCGCCGCTGGCTGGAGAAACGGACTCCCGGCGCGGAGCTCCGGGAGACCGGTTCCACC
>Ga0210019_1001884_pt1 | contig 21305 bp, 23 predicted proteins | sample CryGeyCG2114_020_2_FD_183969 | JGI IMG/M metagenome (GOLD analysis project Ga0210019, IMG submission 183969) | Groundwater microbial communities from aquifer - Crystal Geyser CG11_big_fil_rev_8/21/14_0.20 (SPAdes) (version 2) | ecosystem: Environmental > Aquatic > Deep subsurface > Groundwater ...
AATTATCTTTTAAGATTAAGCGTGCTGGCCAGGCCGATTTAAAATTTTTATTTGAAAAAGATTCTACGAGCGATTGCAATGTGGCTGGTGAAAATGGCCAAGATATTTTAGGCCAAGTTTATGACGCACATTTCAATATTATCGATTAATTTTATCAATTAAGTCAAAATTTGTTTTAGTGATAGGGCACAAAACAAATTTTAAATTATATGTCTTTGACAAACAAAGTAATTGTTTTTAGCGGCGTAGTTTTAGCTGTTGGTTGCGTGGGTTTTTTTGTTAGGGCGTTGCCAGCCCGAGCAGCGATCCTTGCTTTGTCGCCAGTTTCAGGCAGTTATACGGTCGGCCAAAATTTTAGTTTAACTGTTAATTTAAATACCCAGGGGGCTAATACCGATGGCGTTGATTTGCATTATCTAAGATTTAATAAAACTTATTTAGAATTAAAGAGCGCGACTCCCGGCGCGTTATACGCTAATACCCTGACTAATGTTATTGACAATGTCAACGGTACTTATAATTTTTCACAGGTATCATCCGGCGGCGCGCATTATAACGGTAGCGGTGTGCTTTTAACCTTAAATTTTCAAGCCAAGGCCATAGGCACAGCTGTGGTGAGTTTTGATTTTACTGTGGGCAGTAGTTTGGATTGCAATGTGGCTGTAGTTGGAGCAGATGTTTTGGGAGCGGTAACTAACGGCAGTTACACAATAGCCGCGGCGCCAGATATTACTCCGCCAGCCACGATTACTAATTTAGCTGTTTCTAGCCGTGCTTCCAACTCAATAACTTTAACATGGACTTCTCCTGGGGATGATGGGGCGGTTGGCTTGGCAATGAGTTATGATTTAAGACGGTCTAACGCGATAATCAATGATGGCAACTGGGCGGGCGCAACTCTAGTAACTGGGGAGCCAGCCCCGCAAGCCGCGGGTACCAGCCAGTCAATGATGATTTCTGGCTTGGCATCAGGCACCACTTATTATTTCGCTTTAAAAACTTCAGATGAAATACCAAATATTTCTGCTTTGTCTAATGTGGTTTCGGGCACAACTGATTCGCCAGACACAACGGCGCCAGCAGCCGTAACTAATTTAACAGCTGGTAGCGCGACTGGTAGTTCTATCACTTTAACTTGGACCGCGTCTGGAGATGATGGAGTTATCGGCACGGCAGCCAGCTATGACGTTCGTTATAGCATAAGTCAAATTACCGAAGCCAATTGGGCAGGCGCCAGTCAAGTAGCTGGCGAATCCGTGCCCCAAGTCAGCGGTACCAGCCAAACTATGATTGTTGGTAGTTTATTAACTAACACAACTTATTTTTTTGCTTTAAAAATTTCAGATGAGGCGCTTAATATTTCTGGAGTTTCTAATTCCCCATCGGCCATGACAATAACGATTTTAGATACCACTAAGCCGGTAATTAGTGGCGTTCAGAGTTCGGGCGCCTACTACGCAGGCGCTACTGTAGCTTGGACAACTGACGAACCAGCTACTGCGCAAGTTGACTACGGGGTTTCGGCGGGCTATGGCAATTCCACTATACTTAACGCGAGCTTGCAAACTTCGCATTCAGAAAATGTGACAAACGTCAATCCAGCAACCTCCTATCATTATAGAGTGCGGAGTAAAGACGCGGCAGGCAACGAAGCTGTTTCAGGCGACTATACTTTTGTAACTGCTAGCACGCAGTCTGGTGGGGGCGGTGGCGGTACTTTGCCATATGGTAATGGCGCTTTTCTCAAGTCACCTGATAACACGATTTATCTAATTGATAATAGTCAAAAAAGACGGATTATTTCCGCTGATGCTTTTGATTCCTGTAAGTATAATTGGGCAAGTGTGGTTTCTGTGGAGCAGAGTGTTATTGATCAATACGTTAATGGCGCTGATTTTAATGGTTGTACTACAGAAATTATTTTGGTTAAAACGGCTAATGATTCAGCGGTTTATCAAATTAGCAAGGGGACCAAGCGCCATTTGCCCTCAATTGAAGTTTTCAATTCTTATGGTTATGCATGGAGTGGTATCCAAACAATCACTCAAGCGCAGCTCGATGCCTATCCGCGGACCGAATTAATTAAAACTGACCAAGATCCCAAGACCTATCATTTTTCAACAACTAGAGTTCGTCGTTGGCTGGCGTCGTCCGCAATCTTTGATGGCTATGGTTATCAGTGGGATAAATTAGTGATTATTAATGATACAGAAATGGCGGTTTACCCAGATTGTCGTGTTATCAAGACCGTAACTAGCCCCGATGTTTATATGTTGTCCAATAATAAAAGAAAAATTACTAGTATTGACGCGTATAATACTTTGGGTTATCGTTGGGAAGATATTGACATAGTTAGTCAGTTGGAAATGGATTTTTACACTACTGGCGAGCCATATTCGATCTAAAGCAGCTATATTTTAGTTAATCTTAAAGCCGCCTATCTGGGCGGTTTTAAGTTGTCCGCGTGATTACGAACCATGTTTTTAGCGGAGCAGGCAGTATTTACAATCTTAAGCATTGTGCTATAATAGCTCCTATGAATAATAAATTGACTGAAGTTTTAAAATTCATTTGGGAGTTAGTTAAGATTTTTATTGTAGTTTTGGTAGTTGTGGTGCCGATTAGGGTCTGGGTGATGCAGCCGTTTTTTGTTAGCGGCGCTTCTATGGAGCCAAATTTCGAAAATGGCGAGTATCTGATTGTTGATGAAATTAGTTATCGGTTTAGCCAGCCACAGCGGGGCGATGTGATTGTTTTCCGTTATCCGCAGGATCCCAGACAGTATTTTATTAAGCGGATTATTGGTTTGCCTGGCGAATCGATCAAGATCAATAGCGAAGGCATTTATATTTCCAGCCATAGCAATTTCGGTTTTTTGTTAGATGAGGCCAGCTATTTAAGCCCAAAACCATATTATTATGGCGAAGCCGCATATACTTTAAGCGAAGACGAGTATTTTGTTATGGGCGATAATCGTGATGCCTCTTCTGATTCGCGGCGTTGGGGGCCAGTGCCGCGTCAGAATATTATTGGCAAGACGTGGGTCAGAGCTTGGCCGATTCATAAAATTCACCTAATGACAGCGCCAACGTACTAAACAATTAATAATTAACAAGTTAAATATTTAATTCATATTTCACATGAAAAAAGTTTATCAATCACCAAAGGGTTTTCGCGATATTTTGCCTATTGATCAGCCATATTGGCAGAAGATTCGTCAAGTGGCTCAAGAAGTTGCCGCGAGTTATGGTTTTTCGCGGATTGATTTGCCGTTTTTAGAAGAAACAGAGCTCTTTGAACGAGGAGTTGGGCAGATAACTGATATTGTGGAAAAAGAAATGTTTAATTTGCGAACTAAAGGCGGTGATAATTTAACTTTGCGCCCCGAAGCCACCGCTAGTGTTTGCCGGGCATATATTGAGCACGGGATGAAGCAGTGGCCCCAGCCAGTCAAGCTTTATTATTGTGGTCCGATGTTCCGCTATGAACATCCTCAGAGCGGTCGTTTGCGTCAACATTGGCAATTTGGTCTAGAAATTTTAGGCGATAAGTCGCCAGTGCTTGACGCTCAATTATGCCAGATAGCTTTTTCTATTTTTAGCAAATTAAAAATTCAAAAGGGGATTACCGTTAATATCAATTGTATTGGTTGTGAACAATGTCGGCCGGAATATCGGCGAACTTTAGTGGGTTATCTGCGGGCTCATCAGAATGGTCTTTGTACGGATTGCAAGCGTCGTTTGCGGCAAAACCCTCTAAGAGTTTTAGATTGTAAAGAAGATAAATGCCAGCCGGTTAAAAAAGAAGCGCCCCAAATTATTGATTTTTTGTGTAACGTCTGCAACAATCATTTTAAGGCGGTTTTAGAATTCTTAGACGCCCTATCTTTGCCTTATTTGTTGAATACTCATTTAGTTCGTGGGTTTGATTATTACACCAAAACGGTTTTAGAGTTTATTCCAGATGGAGATGTTGGTTCTCAGAGCACTTTAGGTGCGGGTGGTCGTTATGACGGTTTAATTTCTCTTTTGGGGGGGCGCCCTACGCCGGCCGTGGGATTATCTTTGGGTATGGATAGAATTGTTGAATATCTTAAAAAACAAAAAATTGGTTTTAATGAAAAAATGGCGCCTCAAGTATTTTTGGTACAGATTGGCGATCTGGGACGTAAAAAAAGTTTGGTTTTGTTTGAAAAATTAAAGCAATCTGGTTTGCGGGTGGCTGAAGCGTTTTCTAAGGATAGCTTGAAAAGCCAATTTAAGGCCGCTGATCAGTTAGGCGCGTCTTACGCGATTATTTTAGGCCAAAAAGAGGCAGTTGAAGAAGTGCTTATTTTACGCGATATGCAAAGCGGTATTCAGGAAAATATTAAATTGGCTAAGATTGTAGATGTTTTGAAAAAAAGATTAAAAGAAAAGAATAAAGAATAAAGAATTATGCTTTCTTTCTCCCCTTCCCTCTTCAGGGGGAAGGGTTAGGGTGGGGGTTGCTTTATTCTTTATTCTTTATTCTATGGATTGTATTTTTTGTCAAATTTCCAAAGGAGAAATTCCGGCTGAAATAATTTATCACGATAAATTATTCGTGGTTTTTAAGGATATTAAACCTAAGGCACGATTACATTTTTTGATTGTGCCGCGACGCCATATCGTGTCAATTAATGATTTAAAATTAAAAGACGCGATGTTGGCTGGCAAAATGATTTTACTGGCGCGGAAAATCGCGCGAGATCAAGGCGTGGCTGATTCTGGCTATCAACTACATTTTAATGTTGGCCGTGGTGCCGGACAATTGGTTGAGCATTTGCACCTACATTTTATGGCAGCGTAGATTATTATTTGGAATGACACCCGAGAGGGTGTCATTTTTGGAGGTCAGGCCGGATCTTCGGTCTGTGGGAGCGAGGTGAAAAGTTTATTGTTTTTTTGTATTATGATAAGTAAATTTGCTAAAGGCAAAACTGCTGTCTTTATTGATGTTTCTAATATTTATTTTTTCCAAAGAACGCCGCATTGTTATTTTCGCAAAAAAGCATATTGCCATTGAACTGATAAAACAAGCAAAGTTTATAGATTTTAAAAAGATAAGAAAAGATGTGGAGTTGCTTAAATAAAAAAAAGTTCCTCGGAAAAACCGAGGAATGCTTGGTGCCGTTCTACCGTAGCAGAACAATTTAATAGTATCATATATTTATTTCAGTTGTCAATGCCTTTGTGTTGATAATGTAGTATATAATAAAAATAACGAATCTTTTGATGGAATAAGGCGTTGCTATTCTAAAAAATATGGAAAATGTAGGAAAAACAATACGCGAAGCTGAACTAATAGTAAAAAGCGATCAGGCGGAAAAAGAAACAAAAGAACAAAAAATTGCCGAATTAGAGTAGCTGTTTTTTGATAGAGAAGCGCCGTTGGAATACAAAAAATTAATTGATGAAGTGAAATTAATTATCTCAAGCGTCCCCTATTCTAATAAGGGGAGATATGTTAAATGTTGTTTCAAGGATGGGGAATAACTCTGTTGGTGTGATCATAAGTAGCGGGATAAAAACAAATTCAGATAAGAGAACAGGAAAAATAAACAATGAATATTTGGAGGAATTGAAAAATGAAGTCAAAAGAATCTTGAAAGATAAGGGTATTTTAATACTTTTTGCGAGTGATTTTCATTTAGATGAAAGCTTCAAGAAAATTAAAGACATAAAAGATTTTATGCAAGAATGGAATGATGGAATTTACGAATATTCTAAGGGGAAATAATTATTAATTTATTAGGCGAGAAAAAAGTTCTGAATTTGACCATGGAGTCTGTCCGGAGATTTTTTGGGTCAGCAGGTAATAATATTTTTCCACAATTTTTGGTGCCATAAATTATTAATGGTCAATTAACGCGAAAATCAGCCAATTTGACATAAAATTTAAACAGTGTTAACGTAGAGTGTATCAAATTTAAACACCACTAAGGAGGTGAATTATTTTGGCTATTGAAGTCAAGCGCAGGAATCGAGAAACTACAACTAGTCTTTTGCGCCGTTTTAGTCGCCGCGTACAGCAAAGTGGCATATTACTGGAAGCACGTAAAGATCGCTTTCACGAAAAACCCGCTAATAAACGAGCCAAAAGACAAAGCGCTTTGCGGCGCGAAAAAATTAAAGTCGTGCGAGATCAGCTGATTAAACAAGGTAAACTCGCTGAAAACGACCCCTTGCCAAGAGGGGTGCGTTTAGATAAATAAATTCTTTATTTTGCCGTTATTAGTTACCAATTTAACCCGATTTCAAGTTGATAAAAAATGGTTAGAAAAAATTGGCCAAAAAGTTTGGCGTATTTTAGATTTAGATAATCGTAAAAAAGTAGGATTGATTTTGGTAACGTCGCCGCGCATCCAAGAACTTAATAAAAAATTCCGGCATAAAGACGAAGTAACAGATATCTTATCTTTTAATTATCAAGAAAATGATATCCCGCAAGATCAAGATGTTTTTTTTGGCCACACCAGCAATGACTGGGGTGATTTGGTTGTTTGTCTAAAACAAGTGAAAGACCACGCACGAGCCGCGAAAAAACCCTGGCAAGCTGAATTGACAGAGGTTTTGATTCACGGTATACTACATCTCATGGGCATGGATCACGTTACAAAAATTGGTTATAGACAGATGGAGACCAAGACAAGGTCTGTGTTAGGGGAACTTAATTTTTAATTATCAATTTCTAATTTTTATTAAATTTTCAATGATTAATTTTTAAACGTTTTGTAAATTAGAAATTAATCATTTAATAGAAATTAAAAATTCAAAATTAGAAATTTTTTTCTTGTTTATGTCTAAAGAATCAATCATCACCGGTCTTGATGTGGGTACTGGCTTTATACGTGTAGTGGTGGCGCAAACTAAGGAGGGTGATAACCATCCGCAAATTATCGGTGTGGGGGAGACCAAATCATTCGGTTTGCGTCGTGGGGTGGTTGTGGATATTCGTGATACGGTTAAATCTATTCGTCTAGCGGTAGAGGCGGCCAGCCGGAGTAGCGGTCTTGCGATTACGAGCGCGACGGTTAGCTTGGGTGGTAATCATTTACAGTGTCGTCAAAGTAAGGGCGTGGTAGCTGTTTCTCGAGCTGATGGCGAAATCTCCAGTGAAGATGTGGCGCGAGTTTTAAAAGCGGCGCAAGCAATTTCATTACCACCCAATCGGCAAATTATTCATGCTTTGCCGATGAATTTTACGGTTGATGGCCAAGACGAAATTAAGGATCCGATCGGTATGCATGGCGTGCGATTAGAAGTGGGTTGTTTGATTGTTGACGCCTCTTCGCCGTTTGTCCGTAATTTGACTAAGTGCGTCAATGAGGCGGGATTGAATGTGGAAAGTTTAATCGCTTCGCCCTTAGCTGGCGCGGAAGCTGTTTTGACTAAAAGGCAAAAAGAGCTTGGTGTTTTGTGTCTAGACATTGGCGCTGGTCAAACATGCTTGACAATTTACGAAGAGGGCGATATTATTCACACTCATGTTTTTCCCTTGGGGGCTAACCATATTACCAATGACATCGCGATTGGCTTGCGAACGGATATTGATTTAGCCGAACGAATCAAGATAGAATATGCTTCAGTTCTTCCTCAAGAGATCAATTCTAAAGTTAAAATTAATTTGGCTGATTTATCTGATAGTGAACAGGGCTACGTGCCTCGTTGTGAAATTGCTAAAATTGTGCGAGCGCGAGCTGAAGAAATTTTAGATTTAGTTAATCAAGAGCTAAAGAGGGTTGGTCGTCATGGTCTTTTGCCAGCGGGTGTTGTTCTCTTGGGTGGTGGCGCTAAGATGGTAGGGGTGATTGATCTTATCAAGGAAAAACTGCGCTTACCAGCGCAAATAGGGTTCCCTCAAGAAGCTACTGGTATTTTGGATCAGGTTGATGACCCTTGTTTCGCGCCAGCGATTGGTTTGACTTATTGGGGCGTCAAGAATAGACAGAATTCTGGGGGGGGTATGGCGGGTAGTCCTAAAATGACATATGGTTTGTGGCAAAAAATTAAAAAATTATTAAAGGCGTTTAATCCATAAATTTTGTCAGCATACTTTTGTTTTTGTATTGCCCTGGCAAAACGCGAGGGCATTATTTATAAAATAGAATTAAGAATCAAGAAGCATGAATTAAGCGGAGGCGACAGTGAATAAATCGGTTTAATTTTACTTAATTCTTTATTCTTTATTCTTTATTCTATTATTATGGCTCAAATTAAACCAGAAATTGAAACATTCGCCAAAATTAAGGTAGTTGGCGTGGGTGGCGGCGGCAATAATGCTATTTCTAGAATGGTTGATTCTAAAATTCAAGGCGTAGAATTTATTGCGATTAATACCGATGCCCAACAATTGCATTTTTGCAAGGCTTCGCATAAATTACATATTGGCAAAAATTTGACTCGGGGCTTGGGAGCTGGCATGAACTCCGAACTTGGGCGTCAAGCTGCCGAAGAAAATCGCGATGAAATTCATGACGCGGTTAAAAGCGCTGATATGGTTTTTATTACTTGCGGTATGGGCGGCGGCACGGGCACAGGAGCGGCGCCAATTATTGCCGAGGCCGCCAAAGACGCCGGGGCTTTAACTGTTGGCGTGGTTACGAAGCCCTTTGTTTTTGAAGGCAACCAGCGTATGAAAATCGCTCAAAAAGGTATTATGGAATTAAAAGATAGAGTGGATACTTTAATTACAATTCCTAATGATAAGATTTTACAAATTATAGATAGAAACATTACTTTAAATAACGCTTTTGCTATGGTGGATGATGTTTTGCGCCAAGGCGTGCAAGGCATTTCTGATTTAATTACCGTACCTGGCATTGTTAATGTTGATTTTGCGGATGTGCGGGCGATTATGCAAAACGCGGGGTCCGCCTTAATGGGCGTGGGGCGCGCTACTGGGGATGATCGGGCAGTAACCGCGGCCAAGGCGGCGGTTAATTCACCGCTTTTGGAAATTGCCATTGATGGCGCCAAGGGAGTTTTGTTTAATGTTTGCGGCGGTTCTGATTTAACAATGACCGAAATCAATGAAGCGGCCAAAGTGATTACCGAATCCATTGATCCGGATGCCAAGGTAATTTTTGGCGCGGTGGTTGACGAAGCATTGAAAAAAGGGGAAATCAAGATTACAGTGATTGCTACCGGTTTTGATTCAGATAACGTGGTGCGTTCTGAAGGTGTCAGTCGAATCGTAGAGCATTCTAAAATTGTTAGTCCTAACGATTTTCGTGGTTCTGGTTTTGATTTCCCGAATTTGAGGCAAGAAACGCCAGGCAGTGAAGATGATGAGGACGCTATTGACATTGGCACTGACATGGACACGGAAAATAGTGAAAACGTTAAACAGCAATCCAATGGAGAACCTAAGTCAGAACCAAAACAGCTTAAACCTCAACCAAAAGCATTTGAACCAGAAGTTAAAGCAGTTGATGACAATGATACTTGGGATATCCCAGCGTTTATTAGGCGAAAGATGAAGTAGTCCCGTGCCATGTCATCCTGGTCATCGAGTCATGCGCCATACGATGCGTGGCGATCCGGGATCCACGTCGTTAACATTAGATCGTTGGGTCAATCCAAATGATGGCAGGGTATATTTAACAGTAAGTTTGAGCTTGCTGTTTTTTGTTTGTCATTTCCTTGTTTATCGTGACTTTTTGTGTTAAATTAGGCCGTTGGTTTTTAAGGGCGAGTTCTTAAGATACTGTTTATATCATATTGTACAACTGATGAAAGGAGAATAAAATGGCTGATAAAAAAGTGACGATTGCGATTTGCGGCAGCATGCGATGTTCCAGAGAAGTGTTGATTGCAGGCGAATACTTAATCAAGAATGGCTATGACTGTATTTTGCCGCGTCACACAGATGAATTTGTGAGTGGCAAAAGACAAGTCGGCAATACTGACGAGGGCGCGCGAAGAAAAATTGAGGATGATTTGATGCGCGATTACCACAAAAAGATTGGCAAAGCTGATGCTATTTTGGTGGTAAATTGTTATGCCAAAGATACTGATAATTATATTGGCGGTAACACTGCCATGGAAATGTATTCGGCACACGTGCAAAACAGGCCAATATATGTATTAAATGATTTGCCAAAAGATTCGTCATTCCAAGAGGAGATCGTGGCTTTTGAGTCAATCTGTCTAAAAGGTGATTTGGATAAAATTCCTGAAAAAGTGTGCGATTATAGCTGAAGCTGAATTAGAGGAAGAAACAGGATTAAAGATCGTTAGAAAAAAATTGATCTTTTATGGCAAAAAAGAAAATTTTTGTTGGCGTATTGGCGGTAATCGACATTTTTGGTCTATTTATAAAGTGTTTAAGTTTTCTGGCGAATTGAATCCGAGTCCCGATGAGACTAAACAAGCCGGCTGGTATGGCCACGATCAATTGTTGATGTTAGCGCGACGCACTAAAGATTATTTGGCTGGTAAAACTGGCGATGAGGAATGGGAAAAATCGCCGGGGCTAGAGCCAGTATGGTATGAGCTATTGCAGGAATTAGACATTATTTGGCCATCGACAATAGACAATAAACGTCCAGAGGGTTAAGATTGATTGACATATTTGGCAGCAGGATAAAATATCTTGCTGCTTTTTTATTGTCAAAAATTTAAAAAAGCGGTAGATTAAAGGATAATGATTGCGCGGGTCGGCCGCCTCGCTTATGTTTGGTACCTTCCCGCGAGATTGCCACGTCCCGGCCTCTTATGGCCTTGGCTCACAATGACATTATTAGTATTATCATGGCAATTATTAATCAAAATCAGCCATTGGCGGATCGCATGCGGCCAACCAAATTGGTGGAATTTTTGGGTCAAGAAGAAGTGATTGGTCAGGGCAAATTATTGCGCCAGGCAATTAGCGCCGACAAAATGCCGTCAATGATTTTTTGGGGACCGCCCGGTTCTGGCAAAACAACTTTAGCTTTTATCATTGCCAAAAAAACCAAAGCGGATTTTCATCAAGTAAGCGCGGTTAATGCTGGCCTAAAGGATTTGCGCGAGATCATTAAGCGAGCCGAGACCAACGCGCGTTTGGGCCAAAAAACGATTTTGTTTATTGACGAAATTCATCGTTGGAACAAAGCCCAGCAAGACGCGCTTTTGCCGCATGTAGAAAAAGGCATAATTATTTTAATTGGCGCGACCACGGAAAATCCAAGTTTTGAAGTAATTTCCGCTTTACTGTCACGTTGTCGGGTGTTTGTTCTGAACCAGTTAACCAGTGAGCAAATCGCGGTAATTTTAAAGCGGGCTTTAAAAGATAAATTAAAAGGAATAGGTCAAGCAAAAATTAAAATTAAACTTTCAGTTATTAAGCTCATTAGTCAAATGGCTAATGGCGATGCGAGAACCGCGCTGAATGTTTTAGAATATGCCACTAGTTTATCCAACGAAGTAGATAAAGATTTAGTGCGCCAGGCCTTTCAAAAATCACATTTAATGTATGATAAAAATGGCGAAGAGCATTATAATATTATTTCCGCTTTACATAAATCAATGCGAGGGTCAGACGCTAACGCGGCACTTTATTGGCTGGCGCGGATGTTGGAAGGTGGCGAAGAGCCGCTTTATATCGCGCGGCGTTTAATCCGTTTTGCGTCCGAAGATATTGGCTTGGCGAATTTACGGGCGCTTGAGCAAGCTGTATCCGCGTATCAGGCTTGCCATTTTATCGGCATGCCAGAGTGTAATGTTATTTTAGCTCAAGTCGTGGTTTATATGGCCGAATGTGCTAAATCCAACGCGCTTTACGTGGCTTATGGACAGGCCGTCAATGACGTTAAGCAATATGGCGCTTTGCCCGTGCCACTCCATATTCGTAACGCGCCAACTAAATTGATGAAAGATTTAGGTTATGGCAAAGATTATAAATATAGTCCGAAATTTAATTATCAAGAAAAGCAAATATATTTGCCAGATAAATTAAAAAATAGAAAGTATTTAAAATAAGATTTGTTGATTGTTGTCATTGCGAGGAGTGCGTCAAAATTTTTAATAGACGCACGACGCGGCAATCCCGAACCCTATGACAGCTCAAACTTTGAGATTGCCACGTCGTCGGCCATGGGCCTCCTCTGGGCAATGATAGTGGTTAGCAAACAGTTGCTCCGATGGTTGACTTATTAAGATATTTATGTTATCTATATATTAGATGATTATTGGGCTGATAATGATAAAAACGAAAAATGGAGGTTTAAAGATGAGTTGTCAAGATAAAGATCTACAGTTAAAAGTGGTTGTAGATGATGCTTTTGAAAATTCTTACTGGGCTTTTAACGTTCAGGAAGCAATTAAACAGGCCTCGCAAAAGTTTAGGGAACAATTTGGCGTTGGGTTTAGTATATCGGAGGTGGCTGGATGGAATTCTGTGGGCACACTTAACCTTGTGGATTATCCAGACAATGTAATTAAAAGAATTCCTAGGGGGGTGTTGTCGTTTATGATTTTGATTCTTCAAACAAGGCGATTATTTTAAGGAGTTTGCAGGATAGATTTGGTTGTAAGTGACGTATAGACAAAAAGATGTGTGATTACACATCTTTTTTATTTTTCCACTGGATTCTGAAACAAGTTCAGAATGACGAAGAAACTAAACCAAACCAAAAACCGCTTTTGTCAAGCGGCTTTTAGTTATGCCATGTTATCGGCCACGACCACCGCCAAAAGCGGGTCTGGAGGCGCGATAGCAATCGCGGCATAAAAGCGTGTCTAACTGATCATCGTGTGGTTCAAAGGGTAGCTCGTTGATTTTAGTGCCACACTTAGAACATTGCCAATCGCCTTGAAACATTGGCCTTGGGCCAAAGTTATCACGACGTGGACGATCATCCCGATTTTGTCGGTGACAATCGCGGCAGTACAAACGATCGGTCTTATCTGGATCTGGCTGGAAAGGAAGCTCGGAAATGGTCGTGCCGCATTTAGCGCACTTCCAATTACCTTTATACATCTTTCTTTCGTAGCCGTCTTGTTGATTTGTGTAAGCCATTTTGTTTTTAACTAAATTAAATTACTGATTCGACCAGAGTTTAAAAACAAAATGGCAAGACGAAAACTAATTAAAATTAATTTCTTTTTAGTGCCGCTCCCCACAAGGGGCGCGGGACGACACTTAACACAATTTTGTTTTAATACTCTTTGTCTATTATAGAACTATATTGTCTATTTTGTCAAGGGGTTTACCCCGTTAGGGATAAAATAAGAGTTTTTTATGAAAAAGTGTTGTTAAATCTCCAATGGGGTTTACCGATAATCTGCGACACAGGTCTATTATCCACACTTTGAAAGATTGCTTTAAAATAAGGCACAAGTTAAAATAAGATCTGTAATTTAAAATCCACAAAACATTATGTTAAATAAAATCACTCAAGTTCGCAAGCGCAATGGCAGTATCGTGGAATTTGATCCTAAAAAAATTATAATGGCGGTTTACAAAGCGCTCACGGCCACTAAACAAGGCGATGGTAAAAAATCGCGTTTAGTGACTGCCAGAGTAATAGAACTTTTAAATCGCCGTTCTAAAAACGGGAAAATTCCCACAATTGAACATATCCAAGATTTGGTTGAAGAGGTTTTAATTTTGGAGGGATTTGCCGAAACTGCTAAGGCCTATATTTTATATCGTGAACAGCATCGTTTGATCCGTGAGTCCGAAGAGTCATTGGTCCAAGCGGTTAATATGGTGGACCAATATTTAGGCGAAAATGATTGGGAGGTTAAAGAAAATAGTAATATGGCGTATTCTTTGCAAGGTCTGAATAATTATATTGCCAATGCCGTGACTAAAAAATATTGGCTGGAACGGGTTTATCCAAAAGAGATTCGCGAGGCCAATCACAACGGCGTTTTTCACATTCATGATTTACAGCTTTTGGCAGCTTATTGTTGCGGTTGGGATTTGTATGATTTGTTGCGCCAAGGTTTTGGCGGGGTTGAAGGTAAAATTGAATGCAAGCCGGCGGGACATTTGCGAACGGCTATCGGACAAGCGGTAAATTTTATTTATACTTTACAAGGTGAGGTGGCGGGCGCCGAAGCCTTAAGTTCGTTTGACACACTTCTTGCGCCATTTGTCCGATATGATCAATTAAACTACAAAGAGGTCAAGCAGTGTTTGCAAGAGTTTATTTTTGGTATGAATGTGCCAACGCGGGTGGGCTTTCAAACGCCTTTTTCCAATATTACGCTTGATTTAAAGCCAGCCCCCTCTTTGGCAGAACAACCGGTTTTAATCGGTGGCCAGGCACAAAAAGAAACTTATGGCGAATTTCAAGAAGAAATGAATATGATTAATCGGGCATTTTGCGAGGTAATGACTGAAGGCGATGCTAAGGGCCGTGTATTTACTTTTCCTATCCCAACTTATAATATCACAAAAGATTTTGATTGGGATAATCCAGTTTATAATGGTATTTGGGAAATGACTGCTAAATACGGCATTCCTTATTTTGCTAACTTTATTAATTCTGATATGGATCCAAAAGACGCGAGGTCAATGTGTTGCAGATTGCGTCTCGATAATCGCGAACTTTATAAACGGGGCGGTGGTTTGTTTGGCGCGTATCCGCTTACGGGGAGTATTGGCGTGGTAACGATCAACCTTCCGCGTTTAGGATATTTGTCAAAATCAAAACAAGAATTTTTTAAGCAATTAGCTGAGGTTATGGACTTGGCGCGCGAAAGCTTAGAGATTAAGCGTAAAACCTTAGAACGATTAACTGAAAAAGGTTTGTATCCTTACGCACGGCACTATTTGGCTGGGGTTAAAACAATGCGTGGCCAGTATTGGGCTAATCATTTTTCCACTATTGGCTTAATCGGTATGAACGAAGCTTTGCTTAATTTAATTAAAGATGATATTGCGAGTCCCCTCGGTCAGAAATTAGCCATGGAAACCTTGGTATTTATGCGAGAGCATTTAATCACTTATCAAAAAAGCACGGGGAATTTGTATAATTTAGAGGCCACACCAGCCGAAGGCACCAGCTATCGTTTGGCTAGAATTGATAAAGAAAAATATCCGGATATTATTGCGGCTAACGAGCGTGATGTTTTAAAGAAAAAAGCCGTGCCTTATTACACGAATTCCACGCAATTGCCCGTAGGTTATACTGATGATTTATTTGAGGCCTTGGGTTTACAAGATCAAATTCAGGCCTGTTATACTGGGGGAACAATTTTGCATGGTTTTTTGGGCGAACGTTTGTCGGATGGCGAGGCAGTTAAGAATTTAGTGAAAAGGGTTTTTACTAAATATCACTTACCTTATTTCAGTGTGACGCCGACTTTTAGTATTTGTCCGCAACACGGCTATATCGCGGGCGAGCACGAATTTTGTCCAAAATGCACCATCAAACAGCCGTGCGAGGTTTATTCGCGAGTGGTTGGCTATTTGCGGCCAGTTAAACAATGGAATGAAGGAAAACAAGCGGAATTTAAGGATAGAAAAGTATTTAGAATTAGCACATAGTAATTTATGTGTTGTTTTGTTTTTTAACCCTATGAACTTGTAAGATAATTTTTAATTTTCAATTTCTAATTTCTAAACAATTTCTAATGAATTAATTTTTAATGTAGGTCACGTATTGAAAATTAGGAATTATAACACTGAAAATTTTGTTACTGGGCGGGCTTCAAAAACTTTCTCTAATAGATTACCCGGGGAAACTCGCGGCAGTGGTTTTTACATTGGGTTGTAATTTTCGTTGTGGGTTTTGCCATAATCCGGAATTAGTTTTGCCAGCGCTGATCAAAAAACAGTCGCGTTTAGCCGAGGCGGATTTTTTTAAATTTTTACGGACGCGCCAAGGCAAAATAGATGGCGTGGTGGTAACTGGCGGCGAGCCAACTTTGCATCAAGATTTGCCGGACTTTATTAGTCAAATAAAAAAACTGGGATTTTTAGTCAAGTTAGATACCAATGGTTCTTGTCCTGAAATGTTGCGAATATTGCTTGAACAAAAATTGTTAGATTATATTGCTATGGATATTAAATCTTCGCCAGAGCGCTATCATCGGGCTTGCGGTCTTACTAAGATCAATTTGTCAACTATTCAAAAAAGTATTGATTTTATTAAAAATAGCGCTTTGCCTTATAATTTTCGGACGACCTTAGCGCCTAATGTGGTTTCAGAAAAAGATATTTCGCAAATTAGGCAATGGCTTGGTCTTGCACCGTATGGTGCGTGGCTCGGCGAGACAGGCGTAAAATTGGTTTTACAAGAATTTCGGCCAGAAAAAACTTTGGCTCAATATCTGTGATTCACCAATCAACCTTTTTTCTTTACTTTTGGTTAAGTTTTTTAGGGGGTGTTTTTATAGGTTCGTTAACAAAATTACGCCAGCCGTGGTGGCTGGCTTTTTTAGTCGCGGGGTTGGCGCTATTTTGCGTATTTTGGCGCAGGAATTATAAGTTGATGTTTGTCGGTATCTGTCTAATCGGTCTTGGCTTTGGCTGGTGGCGCCTGGCAAGCTCGCAGGAGATTGATCTGAATAAACACCTTAGTCGTCTAAATAATGGCCCCAAAACGATAATTACGGGTTTTGTGGCTAGTGAGCCGGAAATTAGCAAAGATAGTAAACAATTTATTTTGCAAGCGCAAAGCCCTTTGGCAGGTAAAATTTTAGTGACTACCGAAAAATATCAAAAGTTAAATTATGGCGATAAAATGCAACTTACAGGGAAATTAAAAGCGCCGGAAAATTTCAGTAATTTTGATTGGATAAGTTATTTGGCGCGTGACCAGATTTATACGACAATGTATCAGCCGGAAATATCTTTAAACCTTCATCAAGGTGGGGGCGTGTTGGTTGGCGGTTATCGTCAAATCTTAAATTTAAAATCAAAAATTAAAAATGCTTTACGCCAATCTTTGCCCCAGCCACAAAGCGGGCTTTTGGTGGCGCTTTTATTGGGCGATGAAGAATATTTGTCAACCAGCTTAAAAGATAAACTCAATTTAACTTCAACGCGCCATATTATTGCGATTTCTGGATCTAACATTGTTTTACTTTCTCAAATTTTTTTTACGATTTTTTTGTATTTAGGTTTTTGGCGTGGTCAAATTTTTTATTTAAATAGCGCGACGCTTGGCGTGTTTATTCTAATGATTGGCGCGCCCGGATCCGCGGTGCGGGCCGCAGTGATGGCTTGGTTTTTGATGTTGGCGCAAAAAGTTGGCCGGTTAAGCTCAATTGATCGGGCTATGGTTTTTGGTGCTTGTCTAATTGTTTTGATAAAACCAATGGCTTTGCGATTTGACGTTGGTTTTCAATTGTCCTTTGTTGCGGTGCTGGGTTTGGTTTATATTAAGCCATGGCTGGATCAATTATTTAAAGTAGGACCAGCAAAAATTTATTGGCGGGAACTTTTGACGATGACTTTGGCCGCCCAAATTGCCACCTTGCCATTGGCAATTTATTATTTTGGCCAGTTGTCAGCCGTTGGCGTGATTGCCAATTTGTTAGTTGTACCCATTACGCCATTTTTGCTGGCTGGCATTTTAATTTTATTACCTATTGGTTTTGTCTGGCTGGGCTTAGCTAAAATTCTGGCTGTGCCTTTATGGCTTGGCGCTAGTTATATTTTAATGATGGTTGATTTTTTCAGCCGGTCTTGGTGGCCTGTTTGGCATTTGACAAAAATTAGTTGGCTTTGGTTGGTAGTTTATTATATTATTTTAATTGGCGTGTTGAGATGGCAACGGTACCGTCATGCTGAATCTGTTTCAACTGCGATGTCATGCTGAACACATGCGCTAATCTTATACTAAATGTAGATGAAGTGCGCAGTGCCTCAGGCTTGTTTCAGCATGCAGTTTGTAAATTGTAGGGAACAAAAATTTTTGTTCCCTACTGGATCCTGAAATAAACCGAAGGTACTGCGCGCGGCATGTACTCAGGATGACCCTGTTAGAAAGGTTATTTTAACGGAGATGACAAATAAGTGGAAAAAAAATACGAATTATCTTTAATAAAAAATCGTCAGCGATTAGTTGCTGACGATAGTGATATGATTTAGGCAATTATTTGCTCTATGTCATTGTAAAGAGTTTGTCGTAATCCCTCTACGAGACTGGCGGGTAGATTTGATTCGAATAACATCATTGATAGTTTTTCGCCCAACTTGTCTCTAACACTTTTTTTGACTATTGCCACGAATTTGTCTGGGACTGTGCTATCACCAACTAATAGTAAGAGTTTCTGGCTAAGTGTTTGTTGATTGGGAATTGTTTTAAATCTTGTGTCGTCGCCGGTATGTATTACAAACATTCCGTCTATATATACCAGAGCGTGCAACTCCCAAGCGTTACTAGATGTGGATTGCCGATGAAATAATACAGGAACGCCATGAATGAGCATTTTGTCCCTCCTTTAAGATTGTGTATCTGATTTTAAATATGATGTTAATAATAACGTAGATATTATTAATTAAATTATAGATAATGTTAAGTAAAATTGACCTCAAAATCAAATTAGCCGTTTTGGTGGTTTTGGCCGTCATGGCTGGCTTTGTCTGGCAGCAGGTTTGGTCGCAACAAGCGAATCAGCAATACCTCAAGGTTGACTTTTTTGATGTGGGTCAGGGCGACAGCATTTTTATTGAAACGCCAGATAAAAAACAAATTTTAATTGACGGTGGTCCGGGTGAAGCAGTGTTGGAAAAATTAGGCAACGAAATGGGATTTTTTGATCGTTCCCTTGATTTGGTAATTTTAACGCATCCGGATAGCGACCATCTCAATGGTTTGATAGAGGTCTTGCGGCATTACCAAGTGGCGCAGATTTTAGCATCACCGGCGCAAACAGATGGTGCTGGTTTTAAAGAATGGCAAAAAATAATTAGCGAAAAAAATATTCCAGTGACTATCGGTCAGGCAGGCCAGCAAATTGAAATTAGCCCGCGAATTAATTTTGACGTGGTTTATCCGTTTAGCGGTACTGGCTCTGGGACTAATACTTCGTCAATCGTGGGTCGTCTGTGTTACCAGCAAATTTGTTTTTTAATGACTGGCGATATTGAAGAGTCGCAAGAAAAAACTTTGGGTCAAACAAATTTTAATTTAAACAGCCAAGTTTTAAAAGTAGCGCATCATGGCAGCAAAACTTCAAGCACCGATGGGTTGCTTTCGCGCGTCCAGCCGCAATTAGCCATAATTTCTGTGGGTAAAAATAATTCTTTTGGCCATCCCGCGCCAGAAATTGTAGAGCGATTAAAAAAATATACTAATAAAATCTTGGGAACCGATGAGACGGGGAATATTGAAATTAAAACCGATGGCACGCAGTTATTTTTTGAAAATTAATTTTATCGTTATCGTGGCTTGTGGGTTGTATTCGGCGCGATTCGCTAAAAACTAAAAACTGATCTTGTTGTGGATAACCGCCTTGACCTTATCTCACGTAAAACTTATAATATATTGCTTTGCTCTTTGTGGGCATTTCTGGATATAGTCGATTCACAAAACATTTGATCTTTGGAATCTGTTTTATAACATGGGGCGCTGTACGATTTAAAACCAAATGATCTCATAAGTTATTTCCGGCAGTTCCAAAAATTGCCAAAGAGCGGAGCAACATATTAAGTCAAGTCCTGATGCTTGGTTTTTTGTGTTTTTGGTAATAGGCAGCCTGTGTTTATTTTATCCAGACGGCCTTTTGTTTTACCTCTGGCAATTTTAAGGTTTTTATTATACAATACGGGATTGTGGCGTCGTGTTATGCTGAATTTATTTCAGCATCCACGTCGAGATCCTCGGATTAAATCGCAGATACTGCGCATAGCGCATGTCCCCGAGGATGACAAATAAGAACTGGATCCTGAAATAAACCGAAGGGACTGCGCGCCACATGTATTCAGGATGACAAATAACTATTTTATGTTAAAAAAATATTTATCTATTTTCCTTGCGGCTTTAGTGGCGTTATTAGTGGCTTTGCCGGCTAAGGCGGTGTGTCCGGTGTGCACTATCGCGGTAGGCGCTTGCGTTGGCTTGGCGCGCTGGCTTAAGATTGATGATACGATTTCTGGCTTGTGGATTGGCGGTTTGGTCGTGTCTATGATTGTCTGGACTCTAAGTTGGTTTAACACGAAAAAATGGCGCTTTTGGGGGCGGGAAGTTTTAGTAGTCGTGTTTTATTACGCGTCTATTATTATCCCGTTTTACTACAAGGATTTTATTGGCCATCCGTTGAATAAATGCGGTGGAGTAGATAAGTTATTATTGGGTATGATAGTTGGCAGTGCTGGTTTTTTAGCGGGCATGATCATCCATCATTTTTTAAAAAAATATCATAGTGGCCGTGTTTATTTCCCATTTCAAAAAGTTATTTTACCCTTAATCCCATTGATGATTTTAAGCGCGGTATTTTATTTTATTACGAAAAATTAGTGTTCAATATAATACTGTCATGCTGAACACATGCGCTAATCTTATACTAAATGTAGATGAAGTGCGCAGTGCCTCTGGCTTGTTTTAGCATCCAGTTTGTAAATTGTAGGGAACAAAAATTTTTGTTCCCTACTGGATCCTGAAATAAACCGAAGGTACTGCCCGCGGCATGTATTCAGGATGACAGAAACGAATTTATGCCTGAAATTGATTCTCAAAAATTAAATCAGTTTATCGCGAAAGTGGACGCGATGAAAAAACAGGAAAAATTGGATCTGTCATCAGATCAGGATTTAAGTATCGCGGTTATGAATTTAGTGGGTATTGAGGAGCACTTTTTCTTTTCTGGCGCGAAAACCGGCAATGAGAAATATTACGATTTAATTAAAGACGTGCGTGAGATGCGCAAACAATTACTAAAAAAATTAGTCCAGACCAATGATGAAAGCGAAAAATGGTGTATTTCTAAACATTTATTAGCCGCCAGTTACCGGTTAATGGAAGTGGGCACCAAACAACTGGGTATGGATAAAAAACAAGAGGCCTATGATTTATTCGAAAAGGCCTACCAGCTTTATTCTTTGTTTTGGGGTTTGAATATGAAGCTGATTGATGTTGCTAATGTTCAAGGGATTGACGAAGCGGCATTAAACAAGCACGATAAAGAAAAAAAGGGCTTTTTAGGCAAGCTGGGCGACTTGGTTAAAAAAGCGGTTGATTGTTGCATTGAATAAGATGAAATGGTTGTAGGATTTGTTATGCTGAACATATGCGCGAACTCTACGCCATTAAATATAAATGAAATGCGCAGTGCCTCAGGATTGTTTCAGCATGCAGTTTGTAAATTGTAGGGAACAAAAATTTTTGTTCCCTACTGGAT
>Ga0210019_1001885_pt1 | contig 21303 bp, 17 predicted proteins | sample CryGeyCG2114_020_2_FD_183969 | JGI IMG/M metagenome (GOLD analysis project Ga0210019, IMG submission 183969) | Groundwater microbial communities from aquifer - Crystal Geyser CG11_big_fil_rev_8/21/14_0.20 (SPAdes) (version 2) | ecosystem: Environmental > Aquatic > Deep subsurface > Groundwater ...
TTTCCACGCACAATGACATGATAAAAAGCCCCCGGAAATTCTATTCGCGGCTTGCGTGCCATACGGCGTATGGCTACAAAATAGGCACATTTTTGTCAATAGCTAATTAGGAAAGCCTGACCCCTTTACCTGGCTGTGACTCTAGCTCCTTTGCCTTAGCCGGTTTGCGATAAGTGATCGTGAAAAAGCCGGTTGCCTCGAACTGCGGTGCCGGGACCCCCGCCGCTTTGGCCGCTTCCCGCATTCTCTTGATACCGGAACCGACCTTTTCCACCTCGCCCATGCGATGAAAGAGGTCGGCAATAAGAGGGTTGCGATGAACGCTTTTACGCTCTAATTTGTTCCTTTGCGTGGAATTTTCCAAGCAATTTCGACGATCCTGCTCAATTAGTGAGAAAGCTTCTGACTTATTGGGTTCCATTTTAATCAATTATTTCCCAGCGTCCGCCTTTGTCGGGTCCGATGCGTTTTAAAATGCCCTTTTCTTTTAATTTTTTGATATTCTCTTTTATCTTACGATCAGAGATCCCAACCAGACCGGACAATTCTGCTGTGGTAACGTATGGATTTTTCCTTATGTTTTCAATGATTTGTCGTTGATTTTCAGTGACCTTTTCAGTGACCTTTTCAGTGACCTTTTCTGACCACCTTTTCTGACCACCTTTTTCCAGACCTTCTCCTTCTTCCCATTTTGGCCGGTGGAAAACCACGACAAATCCGGTTTTAAGCCGTTTAAAATCCACCTTGACGCCAACTGCCGCACATTCGTCGTGAATACGCTTGATGCCGCTCCCCCATCGTTCGATATCCTTGGATTTATACATCGTTTCGGCGATCAATGGATTTCTAAGTATTGAATGTTCATGTCCTGAAAAAAAGTCCTCCGGATCTATCTCTTCCGGGAAAAGCCCGGGATTATAGATCTCGATACGATCCTTGAAGATCGCTACTTCGTTTCCTTTGGGATTCTCAAAATCCCTATGGCACAGTGAATTCCCGACCGCTTCTGAAAGCGCTCTTACAGGGATCTCCGGTATTTCCTTGCGCAGGCTTTCGCTTAGGTCAGCGCGCCATTTCATATGTTCATTGACATACATCTCCGCCTGCTGGCGCAGGCTGAACAAGTTCCCCTTGAATTGCTTTATATCCAAAAAGGTCAATTTATCGGTTGTGGCAAAGATCGCGGCTTGAACCTCCACCAAGTTGTCATCGCAAAAAAGAACCTCTCCGGCTCGCAACAAATGCTCCCCATCTAAAAGATGAAGTTTATGCAAAGTAGTTTTTGCATCAACAAAATCGAAATCCACACGCTTAGCCGCCTTTGCCTTGCGCATGAATTCTTCAACCGTCTCATCATTCACATCCGCGATCGTCTTTTGCGATGTTTCGCTCTCCCAAAGAAGCTTCTTTCTGCTCAATATCCGCTTTTCAAGTTCGTGAACGCTTAAAGCCTTGTCCGACTCGCCAACACGTATATAGGCCCGGCCATAAGCGAAATATGGTGAATTAATGCCTTGTGCTTCGACCACAATGCAATCCTTCCCCTCGATCTTTTGATGTTCAACCTTTGGGAAAACCTTTGGTTCGGTATTATCAACGATCGCCTGCGTGACGTCTTTGATCGTCTTTTGCCCGACCATCTGACCTGTAATCTTTCCATTGTCTGCAATGCCGAAATATACCTTAGCCCGCCCATTTTTATTGAGCATAGCAACAATGGAAATAACCGCTTCCTTGAGCTCTGCGGTCGATTTCTTGAATTCAATTGTTTCTGACTCTTTTAAGATCATATTATCCCTTTCGATGGATCATACAACCCTCCAGCTTATCGTGAACCTCTGCGTCGAAATTTTCCAAAAGTTTCTGTCTCGCATCTTGAAGTCCGCTTTGGATGTTACTGTCCATTTCCCTTTGAAGTTCATCAAAGGCAGAATTTATCTCCTCTTCCGTCCTGCAAGTCTGATAAATAGCGGCGATGCGCTTTTCAAAATCAACGCCTGATTCAATGCTTCCAAGCACTTCATCGCTTGCGCCGAACACACCCTTGAATAGATTAAATTTCTGGTCCAGCAATTCATAAACACGCTGATCGGCGGCATTTTTGCGATTTACAAAATTAATCACCACCACATCATGCTTTTGACCATAACGATGGCATCTGCCGATCCTCTGCTCGATCCTCTGTGGGTTCCACGGCAGGTCATAGTTGATCAGTAACGAACAAAATTGCAGGTTTATGCCTTCGGCGCCAGCCTCTGTTGATATCATAATTTCAGCTGACTCTTTGAAATAATCTATCAGTGCGGCGCGCATATCGGCAGTTTTCGAGCCGGTAGCTTTATCTGTGTCCTTATATCTTTCTACCCACGCCTTATAAATATCTTTTGATTTTTGATCGTTATTTGAACCGTTAAACAGGACTATTTTATCTTGATGCCCATGCTCTGAAAGAAGACGCAAAAGATAACCTTGCGTGATGGTTGATTCGGTAAAGATTATTGCTTTTCGTTTTGCTCCAAGCTCTGTCGCCATTTCGAAACCTTTTTCAAGGGCTGTGCACAGTGAAGTCAATGGTCGCGATTTTTTGAGGAGCGCCAATTACTGATCTGTGCCCAGGGCCGGCCCGTAAAACCGCCGAAGCGGCGGATCACGGGCCAATAAGATATTGACCACGTGACACGCCAAAGGCGTGTTTTACGTGGTGCCCAGGGCCGGAATCGAACCGGCACAGAGGAGACCTCCGAGAGATTTTAAGTCTCTTGCGTCTACCAATTCCGCCACCCGGGCTTTGATCCAAGGCTTTCATCTGGCTTCGCCAGCGAAAGCCGCGGGGCATGGGGTCATTGTGAGGCGCTGCCAACTGAATGATGCGAATAGCAACGTTCAGCGCCGAACAGGACCCCATCTTAAATTGATCCAAGGCTTTCATCTGGCTTCGCCAGCGAAAGCCGCGGGGCATGGGGTCATTGTGAGGCGCTGCCAACTGAATGATGCGAATAGCAACGTTCAGCGCCGAACAGGACCCCATCTTAAATTGAGGCGCGGGTGGGAGTCGAACCCACTCGTACCGGTTTTGCAGACCGGAGCATTCCCACTTTGCTACCGCGCCACCCTTCAAAAGCTGGCGCACTGTAATGGATAGCCATTTTCATGTCAAGTTTTTCGCCCTAATTTTATTGGATATTCAGTTGATTTTTAGCTTGACGCATAATGTTATGGGGCTATAATCACCATTGCCATGGCAGAAGAAAACAACAGAGATCGGGGGCCATCGGAGGCGGTCACCACAGTAATTAGCGCCCTTCCAAAGGATACAAAAAAGCCTCGTAGAAAACATGGTCAACGAAGAACGGCAAAAAGACAAGGTTATTCCATTCAGGGCACATCGCTCCCTTCCATCCCTGAAGAAGAAAAAAAGAGAGGTGTGTGGCTTACAACGATTGCAAATCTTGCCCTTCTTTTGGCCGTCTTTACCATAATATTTGCCGCACACAGGGCGATCCAAAATTCAAAGCATGCATCGAACGCGACCGTTGTGGCTAAAGTAAAGGTCGTGTCTGCGCCGACCGATGTTGAACCTGCCGAGCCAAAGGAACCCGAGGCTATTACAGAGGAATTTAAAGAAGACGCCGAAGAGGAAGCGGTAAAAGAAAAAATCGCTGTCGAAGAAACAAAGAAAGATAAAAGCGAGACTGCAAAAGAAACATCCATAGAGGCCCCTAAAGAAAAAAATGCGGCCGGCAAATACCATCCCGACCCCTACACCAACGGTGGCCCGCTGGACCTTGACAGACGCACACCATCCACTGCCAAGATAGGTAGCAACACATATAACGAACTGAATCAGAACTATTATCGCGGAAATGACGCCCGACGCGATTATTCCCCTTCCCACAATCCGTGGAACGCCGGCGGACAATTGGACCTTGATAGCGCCAACGCCCGCCAAGAATATCTCAAAAAAAACTACATTTCTTCCACCGAATCTGATACGAACAAGTAATGTTCAAGAACATCGATGTGGAAAAGGTCTTAAAGACCGCGCTTTCAAGCGGCGGCGATCTGGCCGAGATCTTTGCAGAACGGACGACAACAACCGCCATATCTCACGAAGACAAAAAAGTGGAACGCGTCGTTTCCGGAATAGACGCCGGTTACGGGATCCGGGTCATAAAGGATGGTCACACATCGTACGGATATACCAACGATGCGGCCGAATTGATGAACGTGGCCGTGTCATTGCGAGGAGCGACAACTCCGAAGCAATCCCTATTATCCAGTTGTGCGCACGAGATTGCCACGCCACCTTCGGTGGCTCGCAATGACGAATCATCTATCCAACTCATTGCTCGCGCCGCCAACGCCGCATGGAGCAAGGACCCCAAAATAGTGCAGGTCCAGGTGAATTTCCGCGACACCAATAGAAAGATATGGATAGCAAACTCCGAAGGCTTAAGCGTGCAAGATGAAAAAAAGGACCGGATAATGATCGTTATCGTCATCGCGTCCAAAGACGGAGTAACGCAAACCGGCATGGAACCGGCGTTCGGCGACTTTGACCCTGAAAGAATGGCAGATGCCGCAAGCAGGCGCGCTCTTTTGATGCTTGGCGCAAAACATGCGCCAAAGGGCCTGATGCCGGTCGTCATCTCCTCTTCTGCGGGTGGCACCATGATGCACGAGGCGGTCGGTCACGGCCTCGAGGCCGACCTTGCCGGTCAGGGCCTCTCGGTATTTAAAGACAAGATGGGCGAACAGGTCGCCTCCTGGATCGTCACCGTTGTAGATGATGGGACCATGGAAGGGATGCGCGGTTCCTTCAGGTACGATGACGAAGGAAATCCCTCCCAAAGAACGGTGCTGATCGAGAACGGCATACTTAAGGCGTATCTTCAAAGCAATATAACCGCAAAAAGAATGGGTATGAAACCTACCGGAAACGGCAGGCGAGAAAGCTATCGCAACCGCCCTATTCCAAGAATGGCCAATACCATAGTCACAAAAGGGAATGACGATCCTGAAAAGCTGGTTGCCTCGGTCTCAAAAGGGCTTTTCGTCAGAAAGATGGGCGGCGGACAGGTAAATACCATAAACGGAGATTTTGTATTCGAGGCGCAGGAGGCCTATTTGATCGAAAACGGCAAGGTAGGCGAACCCGTGCGCGGTGCAACGCTCATTGGCAACGGTCCCAAGGTGCTGATGGAGATCGATATGGTCGGGAGCGACATCGGTTACGGAATAGGGACCTGCGGAAAAGAGGGCCAAGGGGTCCCCGTCAGCCACGGAATGCCTACGATAAGGATACCTTCGATGACCATAGGCGGGGCCTAAAATTATCTCGGGAATCCAGACCGTTTATTGAGCCGCCAACCCCTTCACATGATAGACAAGCGCGACATCGCGCGGAATGCCTGCCACGGCGAACTTCTTTGCCATTTCGTTCATGATCGGCGGCATCTTTGCAGGATAATCGACAAGGAGCATCTTAACCGCAGTTTTGTCACCCGTTGCAAGCGCCCTTCCTATCTCCCCGACAAGGCCCATTAGCACATCCTGGAACTTGTCGTAATTGACGGCAAACCTCCCGTCCTTGATCTCAATAGCCCCATGATTGAAGAGATAGCTGAACTCCAGCGCCGCACCCCTTGCGTGGGCCTCACCTGCCCCGAAGCGCATGATACGCAGGAGCCCGGCGACATATGTCGTCTGGATGGACTTGAGCTGTTCCTGGGTTATAATATTGTTGTCAAACAGGACGTCCGCCGCCCACACTCCTCCAACGTTCGCCTTGGCCTCTTCTATCGAATCGTAATCCTCGCCTATCATCAGTTGCACGGTTGAATCACCGACCTTGCTCTCGCGTTGCGGCCCTATGCCGTGCATTATCTCGTGGAATGTCGAATCAAAGACAAAGCTCTGCGGGTCCACATATTGAAGCTGCTCGGGCACGATGGCTATCTCAGCTATGGGTCTTAGTATCTGATATTTTGCCTCGTGATGATTTGAGAATATCACACGCTTGGACCTTCCCTCTTCCGCCATGGGTCCGATATTTGGAAGCGAAAAGGCGATGGACGGGCCACCCGCTTTCCTCATCTCACCCGTGCCTACGATCACGTTCACAACACGCAGAGGAGGAACATTTTTTATCGTCCTTGCCTGATAGATATCGGGACCAACGGTGAGCGAGAACATCTGCTCGATATGAGGGAGGACCGGCATGAACTTCTGCACAACTTCGGTCGTCCCCTTGTCTTCGGCTCCCAGCATGAACTCGAACATCGACTTTGTGCCGTATGGGTCCTCATAGGTCTCGTAAGGGCCTACGGTTAGATCCAGCTCTCCTGCCGCCTTTCCCCATGCCTCGTCGCTCTGGAAATATGGTTTTGGGTCGTCGCTCCTGAATGCCTGAGCCTGGAGCTTTAGCTGATCGGCAAAGCTCTTGTCTATCCCTTCTACATCTGACGCCTGTTCCATGAGAGATGCTACCTTATCCATTATCTTCTTGAAAGGTTCGAACTGTGAATACGGGATGGCTTTAAGCTCACCCTTGTCGTCCCTTTTAACCACCGTAAACGGAGAGAGTAACGGGTCGTTCTTCAGGTCCTTTGAATCTGCCTTTATGTCATCAAAGGTCTTCTGGTCCATGTTATCGGGCCACATTATTGCCCCGACCACAGGCGCCGTAAAATCCGGCAATATAGAACAAAGTTTGTCTCCGTAACGTCCGCATATAGCGGCGGCGTTCCTGTCGAAGAGCTGTATCGTGTCCGGGTCAGTTTCGAAATAGATTGTCAAAGCCGTCTCTTCGGCGTTTTTGTCCATCTGGAGCTTGTAAAGTTCGTGCGTCCAGTAAGAGGCCTCGATCAGATGTTTTGCCGCCTTTTGATAGGGCTCGGAAAGAGTTGCAAGATCGAACCAGAGATGCGTCTCCTTCTGGGCGGCAAGTGTCTTCTTTACTCCGTCGCGGCGCTTTATCTGTATCTCTCTTTCAACATTAGCGATGGCCTCGGCAAGTTTGGGCGTTAGCTTGACCTGATCCGGCGGAAGGTCGAACTGAGCGCGAAGGGCCTGGGGAATATAAAGCTCGCCCGCCTCCGGATCCACTTTATTGTAATTTCCATCGTCCTTGATCCACTGAAAACCGTACATGGCGCCTGCCGCTTCGTTAAAAAGGGCCGTATGCCGTTCCGAAGACCTTAGCGCATTGATGCTCGCCTCCGCCGCCGCCATCTGTTGAACAACCGGGGCGTCCTGCTTATGGCCGGCCTTTTTGTACGATGTGATGCCAATGACAAGAGCTACTACTCCGACAACCACTGCAAGGATCGTTAGTTTCATTTTCTTCATGCCTCCTTGCCTCGCCGTAGCGTGATCCACGCGTAGGCGGGCTTATTAAAGTTTAAGGTTGACAGGTTATGATATTTTGTCGGAAAAGGCAAGCATCAATGGCAATTGCACGCACAGAGCCCGGATCCAAGTGGCACAAGACCCCTTTGTGCTATCCTGCCTCCATTTACCTTCCGATCACCTACCACCTATCACCGATAACTATCCTAGAAATAGGATCGGGCAGAGGCGATTTCCTGTTCTATTTGGCCGAAAACAACCCCAATAACGAGATAATCGGCATAGAACTGAAATCACGGCGTTATTTTAAACTGATAGACAGGGTAATAGAACGGGGTCTAAAAAACGTTAAGGTCATCCAGGCAGATGGCCGTGAGGCGGTTGCAGGCGGTTTAGCTCCCGAAAGTCTGGACGAGATACATGTGAACTTTCCGGACCCGTGGCCCAAACGAAAGCACACGAAAAACAGGCTCTTGTCTAAAGAGTTCGCAAGAAATTGCAAGGTGATATTAAAAAAGGGCGGATTCCTGTCGTTCATCACCGATTCAAAGGACTACGCCGACGCAGTCTTCAAGGAATCTTCCAAGATCGAAGGTTTTAAATTCTCAAGAGAGGAGAATGCCAGCGTCTTTCCCACCTTCTTCGCCCAAAAGTGGCTCAAAGATGGCCGCAAGTTTTACATGATGAAGTGGATCAGATCATAATTGCCATCACACAGGAAAAAATAAGTTTGCAATAGTCAGCCAACGGAGTTAATCTGAAGACCGGATGACAAAAAAGATACTCATAGTTGACGATGACAAACATCTAAGGACCCTTTTAGAATCGCGCCTTAAAAGCTGGGGCTATAACGTTATATTAGCCGACGACGGGAACAAGGGGCTTGAGCTTGCCAGAAAAAAGGCCCCTGACCTGATACTTTTGGACATAGTAATGCCCAACCTCGACGGTTATCAGTTCTCACTTCTAATGAAATCCGACGAACGTCTCAAAAAGATACCCGTTATAATGCTCACCAGCATGAACGAACAGATAGACGTTATAACGGGCAGGGCCTTCGGGGCGGTGGAATACATAACAAAACCTTTCGATCCTGAAAAACTCCATGAGGCTATCAAGAAACTTTTGTAGGGAAGAACTCTAATGAAAAACATGTTACCCAAAAGGATCAAAAAAATCGCACAATACAACTTCGGCTTTGTTGTTCTTGGAATACTGATCGTTTTGATATCTGCATATGAATACCATCAAAAAGACTTTTATGCCGGATCCGCGAGCGAATACAAAATTATTGTATCGATTTTGATTCTGTTGGCCGTGAGCGTTCTTTTAATTTTCTGCTTTATCAGAAGGGATATCAAGGACCTCACTGAAACCTCTGAAATGCTCGAAAAGATGAACGACGCCGCCCAGGATAGCATCATATTAATGGATAATAACGGTAAAGTGGCTAGGTGGAACAAGTCTTCCGAGAGGATCTTTGGCTATTCGGAGAATGAGATCAAGGGCAAAGACCTTCATATGATCCTCGCGCCCAAAAGATATCATGATAATCACAAAAAAGGGTTCACTTTATTCAAGGATACCGGCAAGGGAGATATGGTAGGCAGAACGCTGGAGTTTTTTGCCCTTCATAAGAGCGGAGAGGAGTTTCCCATCGAAATCTCGCTTACATCGGTAAATTTGGCAGGCAAATGGTGCGGACTGGGCATAGTAAGGGATATAACAGAAAGAAAACGTTCAGCGGCATCGTTAAAGACCGAAAGTGAACGTATCGAAAAGATATTAAGAACAACGCCAAGCGCGGTCTTCAGCGTGGACCGTAATAGAATGGTAACAAGCTGGAACAACAGGGCCGAGCAGATAACCGGATACGCCGCCCAAGAGGTTTTGGGCAGATGTTGCACCCTCTTTTCCAGATCGCATTGTGACGAAAAATGCGGGTTATTAAGTAAAGACGTAATCAAACCTGTATTCGGCAAAGAATGCACCGTTGGAACGAAGGATGGCAAAACAAAGATCATATCCAAGAATCTGGATGAAATAAAAGACGACTCGGGCCAACTCGTCGGTGGCATCGAATGTTTTGAGGATATCACCGAGCTGAGACAATACCAAAAAGGTCTTGAAATTTTGGTCGACCAAAAGACCGCAGATATTGCAAGACGCGAAAAGGTCATGCAAAGTCTTATGGAGGACCTGAACATCTCCAAAGAGCTGATACAAAAAGAAAAGGAAGAGCTTGCAAGGTCGAACAAGGAACTGGAAGAGTTCGCCTATGTGGCGTCCCACGACCTGCAGGAGCCACTGCGAATGGTTGCCAGTTACGTTGGACTCCTTGAAAAGAAATACAGCAAAGAGCTTAACGGTGAGGCCAAAGAATATATCGAATTCGCGGTGGATGGTGCAAGAAGGATGCAGACGCTCATCAAGGACCTTCTTGAATATTCTCGCGTTGGGAGAAAGGGAGAACCGTTCACCGAAATCGACACTGAGGGAATATTGGGGAAAGTGACCGAAATTCTCAAAGTGACCATAAATAACACCGGTGCCCAGATAATATGGAACAAACTTCCTAGTATCAAGGCAGACGCCATACAAATGACCCAAGTATTTCAGAACCTGATAGCCAACGCCATCAAATTTAGGTCAGATGAAGTTCCAAAAATATGCGTAGAATGTAAAGAGGACGATAATTTCTGGACCTTTGCGATAAAAGATAACGGCATAGGATTTGATGGTCATTTTGCCGACAAGATATTCGGACTGTTCGTTAAGCTACACGGCAAGAATGAATATGAGGGGACAGGGATAGGTCTTGCCATCTGCAAGAAGCTCGTCGAGCGGCGCGGCGGACGCATATGGGCCGAATCTGAAACCGAAAAAGGCGCTTCCTTTTATTTTACGATACCTAAAAGACCTGACGAGGTAAATCCATGAATACCACCAAGAAGATCAAACGGCCGATAAGCATACTGCTGGTCGAAGACAATGAAGGCGACATAAGGCTCATTCAGGAGGCAATGAAAGAGGCCGGGTTCAAGAATATCACAACGGTCGCAAAGGACGGTTCAGAGGCGATGAACATCCTTAGGAATTCAAAGAACATTGACCTTGTCATATTAGACCTGAACCTCCCGGGCAAAAACGGCCGTGACGTTCTCAAAGATATAAAGACCGATAACAACCTGAAACACATTCCTGTTATAGTCCTTTCATCCTCCTCCGCCGAAGAGGATATCGTGAACTGCTACAACATGTATGCCAATTGCTACATCACAAAGCCGCTTGAAATAGCGGAATATCAGGATGTGATGAAAAAGATCGAGACGTTCTGGTTGAATCTCGCGAGACTTCCCAAGAACAAGATAAATCTTCTCGTGATCGAAGACAATCAGGGGGATGCAAGGCTGGTCGAAGAGCTTCTTTTAAAATCGGGGCACGTAGATTTTGATATAGACACAGTTGAAAATTTTAACGATGGCACCGAAGAGATGTTAAAGCGCAACTTTGACCTTGTGCTCCTAGACCTTAACCTTCCCGACAGTAAGGGAATGGAGACCTTTCAAAGGTTCCACGCCAAGTTTCCTGCCGTTCCCGTAATACTTTTTACCGGGATATCGGACGAGGATATAGGCATCGAAGCTATCAGGACCGGCGCCCAGAGCTATATTTTAAAACAGGACCTCTCCCCTGCATATCTGGAAAGAACGATAAGATTTTCTATCGAAAGGAACAGGTTAAGGCTGGCCGCCGAAGATCTTCTGAATATCATCGTTCACGAACTAAGGACCCCGATGGCTATTATAAAGGAGGGGTCGCTTCAGCTTATAGAAGGCATTCACGGACAACTAAGTGACAAGCAAAAAGAGTTCGTGAAAATGGTCTTTGAGAACTCCGAGAAGATGGAGGGGCTGATAACGGAGCTTCTGGAGATGGCGCGGATAAATATAGGCACAATGCGGCTCGATATTGCATCGTTCGACCTTGGCAAAGAGTTCAAAAAGACGTGCGATGCCATGGCGGGGATATTCAAAAAGAAAAAACTTTCCCTTGGCCTCAATATTCAAGAAGGTAACTTCTTCATTGACGCCGATAAAAAAAGAATAGGAAGAGTGCTTTCCAATCTCCTCGCCAACGCCCTTAAATTCACAGAAAAAGGGAAAGTAGAGGTCGCCTTAAGCGATCTACAAGACAAGATCCTCTGCTCCGTAGCAGACACCGGCACGGGGATGTCACCTTCCGAAACGCAGCAGGTCTTCGCAAAATACCAGCAGTCATTCGCATTCGCCAAATCTCGCGTCAAGGGGATCGGCTTGGGACTCTACATATGCAAGAGTATAATAGATGCTCACAGCGGTGTGATATATGCCGAAAGCACGCCAGGCAAGGGTTCTAAGTTCACATTCATTCTCCCCAAAAAACAAGGATGATCTCTGCGTAATGAACCGGTTGGTTCATTCATCAACCCCACTAACAAAGAAGGCCAAGACCCCATTCGGGGCCTCGGCCTTCTTTGGTTGCGGGGGTTGGATTTATGAGCCTTCGGCTCATGTTTCGATCTGTAAAGCCTCGCCACCCACATAAAGTGGGTACCCGGCTCGGCTTGTCATTAAAAATGTCACGCCAAAATAGGCGTGACTGCGTAATGAACCGGTTGGTTCATTCATCAACCCCACTAACAAAGAAGGCCAAGACCCCATTCGGGGCCTCGGCCTTCTTTGGTTGCGGGGGTTGGATTTGAACCAACGACCTCCAGGTTATGAGCCTGGCAAGCTACCGGGCTGCTCTACCCCGCGATATACTTGGGGCTTATATGTTGCTAAACTTTAAAGGTCAAGAAGATTATAGGGCACCTCTATAAACCCATTGTTATGTCATTGCGAGGAGCGTCCAGCGACGAAGCAATCTCCATAAATCAAGTGTTTATGGGGGATTGCCGCGCCCCTTCGGGGCTCGCAATGACAGAGTGAGTAGTTTATAGAGGTGCCCTATAGTTAAACGATGCTTAATGCGACGTGAAACACTCACAAGATCTATGAACCGCCGCCACCTGCTAATCTGTCCCCTTTTCCATGGTCGGGGTGATAGGACTTGAACCTACGACTTCTTGGTCCCAAACCAAGCGCTCTAGCCAGACTGAGCTACACCCCGAATATGCGGCGGAACTGTTACCTTCTCTTATCCAAAAACTCAACTAAAATCTCCAACGCTTTTTTGGCCGCAAGGCCGCGATGACTGATCTTGTTCTTCTCCGAAAGCGGCATCTCGGCGATAGTGCGTTTATATTCAGAAAGATAAAAAACGGGGTCGTAACCGAAGCCTTCGGTCCCTTCGGACCCTTTTTCCACAATGAACCCGTTCACACGCCCTTCTATCTCATACTCTTTGCCTGCCGGATCTATAAGTATCATCGAACAGATAAAACAGGCCGTTCTTTTTTCAAAAGGAACGCATTTAAGTTCTTGCAAAAGTTTTCTATTGTTTCGGTCATAATCGACAGGTTCGCCGGAATATCTCGACGAATAAACCCCGGGTTGACCGTTCAACACATCGACCGCAAGACCAGAGTCGTCGGCAAGGACCCAAGTATCGTACGGCGTACTGCGTTCTGCGGACCGCACTTCTCGCAGGGCGTTGTAGACCGCCAGAGCCTTTATACGGGCGTTGCCAACAAATGTGGTGCCCGTCTCGGGAGGGAGCTTCACTTCATGGTCAAGAAGGGAGCTGACATTGATTTGCGGGCCCTTGATCACGTCGCCTATCTCCCCTATCTTGTGCTTATTATGGGTTGCTATTATGACATGCATAATGTATTATGCGTGTCATGCTCGAAGGCGTAGCCCGAAGAAGAATCCGGCGAATACAATTTGTTCAACCGGATCCTTCGCAGGCGGTTCAGGATGACACGAATTTATGAAACGCTTATTCTTCATACTCATACTTTTAGGGATTAATCAAGCCTTTGCGTCGCCAACGCCCCAAAAGGAGGAGACGAAATATACCAAAGAACGTGCCGCGCTTGTGAAATCACTTCGTGCCAAGGGAATAAAGAATGAAGGCGTGCTATCTGCCATAAGCAAGGTCCAAAGGCACGAATTCATCCCTGATAAATACCGCGAAAGATCATACGAGAACGTTTCGCTACCCATAGGAAAGATCCAGACAATATCACAGCCGTACATGGTCGCTCTGATGACAGAGGCCACAAGGCCAAAACCGGGACAAAAGGTCCTGGAAATAGGAACAGGGACCGGCTACGCGGCGGCGGTATGGTCGGAGCTGGTTCCCGAGGTTTACACGATCGAAATAGAACCCGAACTTGCACGAACTGCCGATGCAAGGCTCAAACGCCTTGGATATACGAACGTTCATGTAAAGGACGGCGACGGTTTTTACGGCTGGCCCGAAGTCGGACCGTTCGATGCCATCATCCTTACGTGCAACGCTGAAAAGGTCCCTCCCAAACTTGCTGAACAGCTTAAAGAAGGCGGAAGGATAATCATGCCGCTTGGAGCCACGTATTCAAATCAAACGCTTGTTGTAATAACAAAGACGAACGCCAAGCTTGTTTCAAGGCCCATAGCCGAGGTCCAGTTCGTACCGATGGTTGGAGACGTTAAGAAATAGGTAATCATCAACTGATAACCGATGACCTGATCACTCTCTTTTATGTCTGACCGTCCTTCATTCTATACACTACAATAAGCACCTCTGCCATGGCCTGGAAAAGCTCTTCGGGTACCTCATCGCCGATATCTAGCTCAATGAGAGCCCAAGCCAAAGGGACGTTCTGCATAACGGGAACGTTGGAATCACGGGCGAATTCTCTTATCTGTTCGGCAAATATCCTCTGCCCTTTTGCCATTATCTGCGGAGAGGACATGGTCTTATCGTCATATTTTACGGCAACCGCAAGTTCTGTCGGGTTGGTCACCACAACGTCGGAAGAGCGAACGGCCTGTTTGACATCCCCCATAACCATATCCTGATAAAGATGTTTTCTCATGCTCTTTATCAGCGGATCGCCCTCATCCTCTTTATATTCGCGTTTCACCTCTTCTTTGGTCATGCGCATCTGTTTTTTATACTGCCAGCGCTGGACGGCAAGGTCTACGAAGGCAATGACCACAAAACAGATAAAGACCTTGATAAGAAACGAAGAGATAAGATGTCCGGCCACAGCTGTATCCTGAATCATAGTCCCCTTGACGGTCATCACAACCTCGCGCATGTTGTCCGTAAGGACGGTGTAGGCAAGGATGAATATAAGGGAAACTTTCGCAACGTTCTTAAGAAGCTCAACGAACGTTGTCATCTTGAACAGGTTCTTCACGTTCTGTATCACGTTGAGCCGGTCCATTTTGGGGGTGAGCGGGTCGGTTGAGAATATGGAACCTACCTGGGCAAAACCTACCGCTATGGCGACGACCATCACCGATATCACGAACGGTATGGCGATCTTGACGTAGACAAGAAAGGCGTCCTTCACCCTTAAGAATAGCTCTTCGTTGGTTATATTCTCTTTAGAAGCAAATTGAAATGCGTACCTCATGGCGGACTGAAAATAATCTGACATGTAGCCGGCCATGACCACCAGCATCCCGAACGCGGCGATAAGAATGACGATGGTGTTGACGTCCCTGCTCTTTGCGACCTGCCCTTTTTTACGGGCCTCCCGCATGCGTCTGGGTGTCGCATCCTCTGTCTTTTCTTGTGATGTCTCTTTTCCAGCCATATTTGGTTGTCTCACCTACTATAGGGCGCCTCTAAAAACCTGCTTGTTCTGTCATTGCGAGCCCCGAAGGGGCGCGGCAATCTCTAAGCAAACACTTGATTTATGGAGATTGCTTCGGTCACTACGCTCCCTCGCAATGACACGCCAATGGTTTTTTAGAGGTGCCCTATATACATTATCGGCTGTTTGTCCCCCCGGTGTTGCTAGGCAGATTTTTCAACAAAACCGCCGCATTGCGACCTTGGGATGTGCTACCATCGGGATCAAGCTCTTTGGCCCTTAACCAATATGACCTTGCGGATTCTATGTCCTTGTTGGCATTAAAGGCCCTCACACCTTGGGAGTAGTTGTATTCTACCTCGCGCGCAAGGTCGGCGCCTAGATCTGCAACCTTATTTTTCGAAGATAAGATGATCATTCCGGCAACAATAACTATCGAACCGAAAAGAACGGCCCAGATGAGCCATTTATTCCCCTTTTTCCCCTGGAGAGGCTTGCCATCGATGAACTCAAAGACTATATCGCCCATCTTTATACGGTCGCCGTTTTGAAGCTCAACTTCCTGTATCTTCTCACCGTTTATCTTTGTACCCTTGAAACTGTTGAGGTCGCTCAAAATGAAATGGCCGTCTATAAAATTAAGGACCGCGTGCTTTCTTGAAACGGAACGGTCATCCAGCACAAGGTTGTTGTTGCCGCTCCTGCCTATGAAGAAGGTCTCTTTTATAACTGGAATTTCTTTTCCGGAACTTTTGCCGCCAACAAAGCGGAACTTGACCTCTCTTCCGAAGGGCGATGGGACCTTTTGAGTGAGAGATTTCTCGGTTGCCATTAGTTATTATGTCATTCTGAGCATAAGCGAAGAATCCCCAATATTCAATCGAACACATGAGATCCTTCGGGACTTCGCGCTCAGGATGACCCGACCCCTGGCCGGGTCATTTTTCCTTTTACGTTTCGGGCATTTTACCTTATATTGCGCCGGTATGCCAGAAAATAGAGAGAAAGACAACCTCCCTGAAATAAGGACCTCGCTCGGTCAATATTTTCTTCAAAAAAAGATAGCTCAAGGGGGGATGGCGGAGATATTCAAAGGTATCTCGTCCGACATTCACGGCACCAAGAAGACCGTCGTAATAAAGAAGATCCTTCCGCACATAGCCGCCAACAAGGAATTCGTCGACATGCTGGTCTCCGAGGCAAAGATAGCCGTACAGCTCTCGCACGGCAACATAGCGCAGATCTTCGATCTTGGCAGGACCGGTCAGGATTATTTCATGGTGATGGAGTTCGTCGACGGCAAGTCACTTTCGCAGATAAACAAGAGATGCTTAAAGGATGGCGAGCTCATTCCCTTTCAATATATACTCTACTTCATATCGGAAGTTGCGTCCGGCCTTGATTACATGCACAGAAAGACAGATGAGGCCGGTAATTCCTTAGGGATAGTCCACAGGGACATAAGCCCGCAGAACATCATAGTCTCTTACTCCGGGACCGTTAAAATAATCGACTTTGGCATAGCAAAATCCGCATTCAAGTCAGATGCTACGGAATCCGTGGTGCTTAAAGGAAAATTCGCCTACATGTCCCCCGAACAGGCGCGCGGCGAAGTTATAGACGGCAGAAGCGACATCTTTTCCCTTGGCGTAATACTTCATGAACTGGCAATAGGCAGAAGGCTCTTTAAAGATAAGGACAACAAGCAGACGATAAAAAACGTTCGCAAGGCTATAGTTGAACCGCCTTCCACCTATAATAAGGAGATACCTAAGGAATTCGACGACATTGTAATGAAGGCGCTCTCAAAGGACGTTAAGAAGAGATACCAGAACGCCGGCGAGATGCGCGATGACATTATAAAGCTTTTGTATACACGTTCCCCCGATTTCAAATCTTCACTGGTCGTCAACTTTGTGAGGAAGCTCTTTGGCGAAGATTATATAGAGGCTGAAGAAGAACGTGAAAAGGAGAACACTCCCCTTTTGATAGTCGATCAGACACAGGCGACCATCGACATAGGTTCTACGCACATAATGAAGGACTTCATGCTGGAAGATCCGGAAGAAGAACCGAAAGAGGAATTAGGCGAAGAAATTTTACCGGAGCTTAAGATAAAGCAAAGACCCGAATGGAAAAAAAAATTTCGTTATTTTCTCGATAAGAATCACTTTCTTTTGAAATATATCAGCCGTTCTATAATGGCCATATGGCTCATAGCGGTGTTAGTCATTGCCGGCCACGCACTTGGTTGGTGGAAAGAATGGGCACAGTTCTTCGAGGCAAAGAGTTTAACTCCCGAAACAACCGGAAAGGTCCCGGACGTTACCCCAAAATTCACAACGCTCAATATAAGTTCCGCACCGGAGGGAGCGATCATCTACATAGATGACATAACAACAAAGCACAGGACCCCCGTCACCCTCACAGATATCAAGGCCGACGGAAAGGCTCACACAATAGGCATCTATCTTGAGGGTCACAAATTTTTCAGCGCAACCTTTACCGCCACTCCGGACGAGACAATAAGATTCTCCCCGATCCTGGAGATCGCTTACGGTGAACTTCAGATAATGTCCAACCCCGACGATGCCAACGTGCTTATAAACGGAGAGATGGTCGGCAAAACACCTTTCAAAAAGGAAGGAATAGAGCCCAACTCTATTTTAAAGATAGCGGTGGCAAAGGACGGCTTCACCCCGCTTGACGAAGAGATAAAGGTAAGTCCCGGCAAGGCCTCTGTGTTAAGGGTAGACCTGATGCGCCTGCCATGGAAGCTCTATGAGACGTCTATGCCTATTCCAAAGCTAGAGGCTGCTCCTCAGGAAACCACAAAGGTTGAACCGGAAAGGGATGTTCTTTCTGCGGAGGACATATTGGAGCGTAAAAAGACCGAAGGCCCAACCCCAAGATCATCGTTCTCCATTACAGAGATACCTCTCCTTCCCGCCGAACCCGTGGCTCCGCCGCCGCAGATTTCTGAAACCACTTTTGAACAACCTTTACCTACTCCTGAAGATGCCTTTGCCCCCTCCCAACCCGGCGCGCCGGCACCTGACACAAGAGATAAAAAGCTAGAAATTGACTACTCTAAGTGATCAACTGTCCAATTTCCGACACCTTTAATCTAAATTCAGAAATGTTTAAATATAGGAGTGTAGAAGTTATTTTTAATCAACTTAAGCACTTACGCACTTGCGCACCTACGCACTTATTTTTGGCACGATTCTTGCTTATCCAATCCAGCATGTTCGCAAAAATTAAATCGGCAACCTTGTACGGAGTTGACGCACTTATCGTAAATGTGGAGGTCGATCTTTCAAAGGGACTCCCTGGCTGGCAGATAGTCGGGCTCCCGGAGACCATGATAAAGGAAAGCAAGGAGCGTGTCGCCGCTGCTATCAGAAATTCGGGATTTGAGTTCGGTAGCAAAAAAACGACGATAAATCTGGCGCCGGCAGATATCAAGAAACACGGCACGGCGTTCGATCTCCCTATTTCGGTGGGTCTTCTTGCGGCTGCGGGCATGTATTCCCCGGAAGAAACCAAAGGATGGCTCTTTGCCGGCGAACTTTCACTGACAGGCTCCCTCACCACTATTCCTGGAGTCATTTCATTTGCCATCGCCGCAAGGAACGCTGGTCTAAAGGGAGTTATCGTTCCAGTCGGCAATCTTAACGAGGCTTCACTTGTAAAGGGACTGGAAATAGTGGGTGCCGAAAATCTGACCGATGTTGCAAGTTTTTTAAAGGATGGGGTCAGACCGAAAAGCGCCGGCCCAGCAGCCACCGTTATTTCAAAGGATTATCACGTAGATCTTTCAGACATCAAGGGACAGCAGACCGCAAAACGGGCGCTTGAGATAGCAGCCGCAGGCGGGCATCATGTGATTCTCCACGGACCACCGGGTACCGGGAAAACGATGCTCGCGGAGAGACTGCCTACCATACTTCCCCCTCTGGATTATGAAGAGGCATTAGAGACAACGAGGATATACAGTATCTTCGGGCTCGTAAATAGAGAGAGTCCGCTTATCACCGAAAGACCTTTTCGAGCGCCCCATCACTCCGCATCCTATGCCGGACTTGTGGGTGGCGGCTCAGGCGTTCCAAAACCGGGCGAAATATCGCTGGCCCATCAGGGTGTGCTTTTCATGGATGAACTGCCGGAGTTCAGAAAGGACCTGCTTGAATGCCTCCGTCAGCCGCTTGAGAGCGGTAAGATCCATATCACGCGTTCCGGAACTTCGCTCACATACCCCGCCCGCTTCATGCTGGTGGCGGCAATGAACCCCTGCCGGTGCGGATACTTTGGCCATCCGGTTAAGGCATGCATATGCGGGGTCGGCGACATTCAAAGATACCGGCGAAAGATATCGGGTCCGCTACTGGACAGGTTGGACATGCACGTATCTGTGCCTCCTGTACCGACCCATGAGATGAGAACGGGGAGCGGTGAATCGTCCGCATCGGTTCGCGCAAGGGTTCTGACCGCAAGAAAGAGACAGAACGAAAGATACAAGAACCTGAACATTAAATGTAACGCCGAGCTTGGCGTAAGAGGAATAAGAGAGTTCTGCAAGGTAGGAAACGATGCCCATGCGTTCCTTGCAAAGCTCATGGACAAGATGAACCTCTCTGCGCGCGCGTATGACAGGATCTTGCGAGTTTCAAGGACGATCGCGGATATCGAAGGGGCGGAATCCATCAATATGCAGCACCTGCTCGAAGCAGTGCAGTACAGAGGCCTTGACCGGGAGATATACTGAAGCGGCCAAGAGATTCGAAGAGATGGAGGTTTGGCAACCAGCGAGAAGGCTGGTAAATGAGGTCTATGATATTGAGCTAAGATCAGGTTGTTCTTTTGCAAATCAGATAAGGCGCGCTTCCGTTTCTGTTCACAACTCTCCCCAATTTAACCGGACAGTAGTGTTATAGTATTTTAACCTTTGGTTAGTAATACCTTTGTTAAAAACTATAAGTATTTCTAACTTCTTATTCGCACTGGCATACGAATAAGAAGTTGAAATACTATAGCAGTTACAAAAAAAGTCCCTGCCATTTGCAAATGACAGGGACTTTTTGTATATGAACGCTTATTCTAACTTTAGAATCCGAATTTCTTTTTTAAACCGCCAACTCCTTTGACGCCGCTGCTGCTTTTGCCACTCATTGATTTATTTGCAGAAGCCGCCCCGCCATTCCATCTGGAGTTCACGTTAAGAAGGTAGGTATTGGTGGCCGCATTATAAAATGCGAGAGCTGACTCATGCGCGGCACAATCTTGCGCCGGCTCACCTGCTTTTACAGATCTAGTAATAACAGTTTCGCCCTTTGCAGCCAGTTTATCCAAAACCATTTTCTTTCTATCGTCGTTGCTCTTCCCTGGCGCGTCTGAAAGTTTCATGAGAGCCCACGCTTCATTATACAAGCTTGTATCGGACATCGCGCCACAGTTCATCTTATGATAATTTGTCTGTGTGGTAAAACCCTTTGGAGACTTCATTTCCTTAGGCCCTATGGCATAAAGATACGTGTGAAACGGATTTTTGCCGGCCGGCACTAAAGCAAAGAAATCAGGAATTTCGCAACTCTTCAGAGCGACAGGCTCATTGTATACGCACTCCTTGCGAGTTGTTTTATTCATTCCCACGTCATAGGGTACATCTTCCCTGACGCAAATGTGCCACTTTAGCTGCTTGAATGCAGGATCACACTTCGTTCCCTCTGCTTTAGCAACAGTCGCGTGCACCGACACAGCAAAAACCGCTGTAGCGAGAAAGAACAACAAGAGACGTTTCATAAATACCCCCGTTTGTTTGCCGCATGGCCGTTAATGACAGTAGCCCCAATTGGCCGTCTTTTAAACCAAGCGACTTCCGAAGGGGGTCTTTTAAGACAACTTTTGTTGATTTGCAAGGAAAAACGGGGGTAAATTAACTGGCTCTTCTCCCGATCGAGTGTATCATTTGCGGGACAAGATGGCGGGAAAAAGCGATTACATAACCACAAGACGGAGTCAAACGATCCGTAACCACACATAACCACAAGACGGAGTTATAACCACAATATAACCACAAGACTAACCACAAATAACCACAAGACGGAGTCAAGAGTTACAGAAGTGACGGAAACGCTACAGTTTTGGGTGTGTGCGTTTTGTTCGGGTCTAACGATTTCAACATGTTAGCGGGCAATGTGTCTTGGCACGATAAT
>Ga0210019_1001886_pt1 | contig 21293 bp, 21 predicted proteins | sample CryGeyCG2114_020_2_FD_183969 | JGI IMG/M metagenome (GOLD analysis project Ga0210019, IMG submission 183969) | Groundwater microbial communities from aquifer - Crystal Geyser CG11_big_fil_rev_8/21/14_0.20 (SPAdes) (version 2) | ecosystem: Environmental > Aquatic > Deep subsurface > Groundwater ...
TGCTTGAATTGCCGGACACCGAAAGAAAAACTGGAACAACACCGGAAACGAAAAAAGAAGCTCTGACGGGCCTCCTTTTGCAAGAAATCGATTTGTATTTAAATTCGAATTGAGGGTTTTGGGTGCCCTGAACCGCATGGCGTTAGATGACCACAAAAACTCCGCCCAGTCTTTGACTGCTTGTGTGAAAGAGAAAGAAGAAAAAATACAAAATATCAAAATCAAGTTGGAGCGACTTCTCACAGGATACCTAGACCAAGATATTGAAAAAGAAATTTATCGTTCTGAAAAAGGAAAACTATTTTTGCAAAAGAAGTCGCTCGAAGAAGAAATGACCTCTCTTTCACACAAGCAAAATGCTTGGCTCGAACCTTTCCAAAACTGGATAAAAGTCGCACAGGGATTGGACAAAATTGCATTTGATACCGACCTTTTTGCAAAAAAGGTCGTAGCCAAAGAAATCTTTGGCTCGAACCTGCTTCTTGGCGAAAAAACAGTGCACACCGCCGAAGGCGGTGCTGGATTCCGAACCCAGAATTCATTGGCGAAAACGGGCGAAACAGCGTGGGCGTTGCTTCGCAACGCCCACTCCTTGTCTTCTTCAAAATCATTTAGTTCGTTTAAGGTGCGGGTAGCGGGAATCGAACCCGCGTCTCATGCTTGGGAAGCACGCATATTGCCACTATACTATACCCGCAAAATGTACGAAAGATGAGGCGTATCGTACCACCATATCTTCTCCGTTAAAAGTCCCTCTCTATTTAAAGAAATTAAAGAATTTTGATACGAATGATTGCTTTTCCTTGGGGACTTCCGAAACCTTTTCCTCCTCAACAACAACGACCATGCGTTCACCGGGTTTTGCAACCTGAAACTGACCTCTTATTTCCGCCTCGACACCCTCGGGAGTTCGCAACCGCTCAATCTGTTCAGTAAGGTTGTCTTTTCTGGCAATAAGGGACGCAAGCTGTTCAGATGCTCGAGAGAGACTGGTTTTACTGTCCCTCTCCTTACTATATACACTCCATGTCGCCTTTCCCATAAAAAGAATAAGCACTACCAAAACAATCAGAGTAAGTGGCGAATAGATAAATCGACGTATGTTCTTTTTTCGCTGATATTCGCGCATTACATGCAGTATAATGTATAATGTAGAATGTATAAAGCACTGAGGGCTTTGCTTGAATACGTAGTTGCATTATACTTACTACGTACTACCTAATACATAAGCTATGTTATTTCACAAGAAAAACCGCAAGAGGATAAGTATTATTTGGAGCGTACTTGGCGTCCTCATTATCATAAGCATGATAATGCTCTATATTCCCGCTCTCCTCTACTAAAATCACGGAGACAACACCTCGCACAAACACCCGTCTGTCTGTCCGTCGAGATTTCGCCACAAGCGGAGAACGAGACCGAATTGTTCGGTCTCGTTCCGTGCTCTTTTTCCATGTCGCTTCCGTGTCTTTTAGTCTTTCCGCACCATTTTCAAAAACACCTCATGAGGGATGCGCACTTTCCCCACACCTTGTTCTTTAAGACGTTTCTTTCCTTCCTTTTGGTTCTGCCAAAGCTTCATCTTCCGTGTCCGATCTCCACCGTTCTTACCAAAATCTCCGAGTGTCTTCTGCATCGGGCGAACTGTTCGTGACGACATAATACGACCAAGTGCTTGTCCTTGGACCTTGGTAGCAAACATCTGCCTTGGGAGGATGGCGCTCAGTTTCTCGACAGCCGATTCAGCCTCCATCTCCACTCGTTTACGAGACACAATACGAGAAAATGCTTGCACTATCTCTTCCGCGACAAGAATCTCAAGCTTTACAACATCAGCCTTGCGTAATTCAAGAATAGAATATGAGAGTGACGCGAAACCGGAAGAAGAACTCTTTACGTCATCAAAGAACCCTCGCATAAGTTCTCGGAGGGGCATTTCGATAATAAGCAGATGTCGATGATCTCCAAAATTTTCCGTTACTTTAAGAAAAGCTTCATGTTCATAGAGCATCGGCATCAGCTTTTCTATATACTCAGCTGGAGTGATAATCCGCACTTCAACCCATGGCTCATGCACCTCCATAACCTCGCCGTATTCAGGGAAACGCGCAGCGGAGTATACAACCTCCCTCTTACCTTGTTTTGTCACCACCTCATAGGTTATAGATGGCGTGGTGACCACAAGCGTGAGGTTAAACTCTCGATGAAGGCGTTCAGTAATAATTTCGAGGTGAAGCATACCTAAGAACCCGCACCGGAAACCTCGCCCCAAAAGTCCGCCTGATTCTTCCTCATAGGTAAACGATGAATCAGAGAGGCGGAGACGATTAATCGCCTGGCGGAGCTGGTCAAAATCATCTTGGCTTTCCGGATATATTGATGCCCACACCACAGGTTTAGGACGGTCATACCCTGGAAGTGGCGATCCGGTTCCCTTGGGCGTGAGGATAGTATCTCCAACCGATGCTATTCCCGGTTCCTTAACGCCTGTAATGAGATACCCGATTTCTCCAGAAGAAAGCGCGTCGACAAGTGTTTCTCCCGGAGAAAAGATGCCTGCTTCAAGCACCGTGAAGACTTGCTCTGATGCGGCAAAGCGTAGTTTGTCTCCTTTCTTTGTACTACCATCGAAAGATCGTAGATACACGATAACCCCTGCATGATTTGAGTACTTAAAATCGAACACGAGACCACGAAACTCTTCACCGGGAACAATATGAGGGGGAGGTACTCGATCAACGACGGCCTGAAGAAGATTCTCTACCCCTTCGCCTGTCTTTCCAGAAACTTTAAGCACCGAGCTCTCGTCCACCCCACATAGCTCGGCAATCTGTCGTACCGTTTCCGACACTTGAGCAAGTGGTGAATCAATCTTATTGATTGCCGGAATAATCGTCAGCCCAGCCTCTTTCGCCATATTAAGAACAGAGATTGTTTGAGCTTGCACACCCTGTGTCGCATCGACAAGTACAATGGCTCCCTCCACGGCCTTCATCGCGCGAGATACTTCATAGGCAAAATCGATGTGCCCGGGAGTGTCGATAAGGTTAAATGTATAGCGTGTATCGTGTAGCGTGTAGAACATACGTACGGGGGTCATCTTGATGGTAATCCCCCGCTCTCGTTCAAGCTCCATGTCATCGAGAACCTGGTTCTGCATTTTTCGTTTTTCAATGGTACCGGTCAACTCTAAAAGTCGATCCGCAAGGGTCGACTTTCCGTGGTCAATATGAGCGATAATACAAAAATTCCGTATGTTTTGCATAGTGAAATACGATGCCCGGCCAATCAAGACGTTACGTGGCCATACTAGCAGAAAATCATGAGATACAGAAGCGACGCTTAAAATGCTGTGTCGGTAGGATCGGACCCAACAACCTTCGCCTTCCAGATTTTGTGGTGAAGGGCGTTCCACATTTCTCGAATCTCTACATTACCGAGCACCCATAGAACGTACATACCGACCGCAATACCGCCGAGGCCTGCAAACAGCCCTTGAGAAAAGATACCGGCAGTCGTACGAATATTGACCACATCATCAAAGAGGTTGAGGAGAAAATACGTAGCAATGCCCATCACCACCGATGAGACAACACTCTCTCCAAACGTGCGAAATACCGCGGATGTCGGACGAGCAAAGTAACGTGAGAACATACTAAGAAAAAGAAAAGCACTCACCATAGACCCGAGCGAATACGCAAGAGGAAGCATAAGCACGTTTGTTCCGTCGACATCACCGACACGGAAAATGAACTCAAAGAAATAGCGGACACTGGACACGGTCTCGAAGAGGTGCGAGAAATAGAAGGCTCCACCGACAGTGATGCCCGCACCTACTATTGAGATAAGCACCGGGACAAGTGTCTTTCCTGCTGCATAAAAAGCACGCGTAAAGAGAAGTATCAAACTCTGCGCCACTACCGAAAGAGCGAATAGTGCAAGACACGCGGCAGTAAGACGAGTGTCATTCCAGTCAAACGCCCCGCTACCAAGAACTGTCCGGACAATTTGGGCTCGAAGTACGACGAAAAGCACCAAAGCCGGGAGTGACCAAAAAAGAATATGTCGAACAGCCGTATAGAGCGTGACGATAAACTCACTTCGTTTACCCGCAATCCAAAGTGCCGAAAGCGTAGGAAATGCGGCAACGGAGTAACTCGCACCTATAATTGAGAGAGGTACTGCCTGTAAATTCCACGATAAATTAAAGATAGAAACAGACCCGGCACCAAGCAATGTACCAATAGCGGTAAGCACGAGGACAGAAATATTCTGGGCGGACAACGCAAAGGTACGCGGAAGTGACGTGCGTACAACCTCGAAAATATCTCGCATATGAATCTTTATGGTAAACCGCGGAAGGAAACCGCTTCGTACAATAACAGGAATCTGTATTGAGAGATGTAGCACACCACCGAGTACAACACCGAGCGCCAATCCTGCAAGACCCCAGGCTGGGTAGAAAAAAATGACCCCAATAATGATTCCGATATTGTACAAAATCGGACTCATCGCGTACACGAAGAAACGTCGTTCGAGCTGAGTCACACTTCCGTAGAGATTTGATATTGCGAGCAGAATCGGCTGAAGGAGCATGATACGCATCAGAAGCACGACGGTCTCAAGTTGTGTACCATCAAAGCCGGGGAAAAGGAAAGCACTTGCTCGCTGAGCGACAATAAACGCGAATGCACTCAAGACGAGCATGAAGAGAAAGAATGCAGAAAAGAGGGTATCAAGAAATAGTCGCGCAGATTCTTTCCCTTCCGCCATCTTTCGAGACAACATTGGAATAAGTACCGCAAGTGACACCATCGATGCGCTCCAGATAAAGATAAAATCAGGTACTCGAAACGCCGCATAGTACATATCAAGCGTGGTGCCCGCGCCAAACTGAGACGCAAGAAGTCGATCACGAAGAAATCCGAGGATCTGTGAAAGAAAAGCAAAAAAGCCCAAAAGATAAGCGGCCTCATGGAGTCCGCTTATCTCTCGTTCTATCAATTCTAGGAAACGCTTAACCATAGGGCTGAAATACCGTACAAAGGCCGGTCGGGTGTGAGATAAATACCCGTGGGTACGTACTCTATAACCAGCCCCACGTCACTTTTAGTTCTCTACCGGAATATCAGAACCCTCAGGTACGGGAAGCGTCGCTCGCTTCTCTGGGCTATTATCAACAGGTGGCGTTGCGTTCGAGAATGGATCACGTCCTGCTTTTAGATTTGCCAAGATAAGTGATATCTCTTCATTCTCGGGATTTGCCGCCTTGAGCTCAGTAAACTCGGTAACGGCATCTGCAACTCGATTAGTTTTTTCATAGGAGAGGCCGAGGAAATACTTAGCGTTAGCATATCCAGGATTAAGTTCTACCGCACGGCTAAACGCACTCACCGCGCCCGTGAAATTCTTGTCGTTAAACCGAAGTAGTCCAAGCTGGAAGAATATTCCGGAATCATTTGGCGCAAGGGAAGCCGCGGCTTCGACAGACGAAATCGCTGCCTTAATATTTCCCTCCTGTACCTCGATCTGAGAGAGAAGAAATATGGCCTCGGTGTAATTATTTTTCTCCTGGAGCGCTCGAGAAATCTCCTCACGTGCTTTTACGTTATCCTCCTTTGCCACCTCAAGTCGCGCAAGAGTAAGGATAATCGCTGGACTATGTGGATTAAGTGTCAAAGCCTGTTCGTAGATAGTGCGAGCACTGTCATATGCGGCCTTATCAATAGGAACTATTGATTCGTACACACGACCGAGGGTCATGAGGTTCTGGTAATTCCCAGGATTAAGGGCAACGGCCTGACGTGCATTATCAAGGGCAACTCCAAGTAGGTTTTGGAATTCTGTTCGCATCGTATCCGCCGATGTCTTCGTAGAATCCTGGCTAAGTAATGTATTCATTCGAATCAGAGTGAGTTCAGTGAGGAAACGATAGTAAACATCTTGAGGACTCATACTAGTTGCGCGAGCAATGAGGTTTTCAGCAACGTCAACATCACCGTTTGTGTTGAATGAAATAACCCCCCTCTGAAACATCACCGATGCTGTGTATTTTTCTACAAGCGTATACCCGAGAGTCACGGAACCGATGAGAAGAAGGATGAGAATAAGTACCGATACAAATCCAGCACGAGGGTCGTCAATAAATGAAATCGTCTTACTTCCCTGTAATTTTTCGCTTATGAGCGAAGCAACAAACAGTCCCGTGAATAGAAACGTTAGCGCGAAGATTGTTTGTGACGGGATATAGAAGATACTAAAGATCCATAGGAACAAAGCGACCAGGAACGAAGAAGTTACGAGGTACTGGGCAAACTGGTCTGACAAATTTGACAAAATAGCCTTAAACCCAGCATACAAGAACAGTAGGAAAAACGCCAACCATGCAATAATGCCCAAAATACCGTTTGTCGCTAGAAAAGTTGGGATGAGTCCTACTCCGTAGCTAAAATCAGTGTTCCAAAAAATGGTTGTGTTGATACCAGACGGCTTCCACTTAAGCCACTCCGCTGAAAACTGATTTGGTCCAGCACCAAGTAAAGGATCTTTAATGAGAGTTTGTCTTGAGACATCGAATGTAGCGCCCCAGGACGGTCTCGCCTCAACCTGAGAAATATTGAGAAACGATGACATTTGGTTCCCTATCTGACCACCCGCAAAGATAAATAAGACGGAGATCAAGAGGACAATGAGTGATGGCACCGGAATACGGCGGTCATGCGATACTGAAGCGTCTCCACCAATGACTTCATCCTTCTTGCCGAATGAAATAAGATATACAAGGAAAATAAGTGAGAAGACTCCTAAGGTGAACCATACCGTCGAGAAGTTGATGATAGCAAGGAAGAACAACGAGATAATGAGTGCGAGGTAGATAATGCCACGAAACATACGACCGAGAGACAAGAACTCGATGGTTATCAACGAAAGAACCGTTGATGCTCCGAAAAAGATACCGAGGTCATTCCACTTACCAACAGTATTAGAGACAGTCTCGGTTAGTACACCCATCGATAGAAAGTCTGGGCCAAAGACGAGTCGTAAAAGCTGAAAGAGTGCGATAAGAAAGAACGAAGCGAGAAAAGCCAGGTAACTTCCAAATATTTGTTCCTTACTACGGAAGAAAATCGGCACAAGAAAAGCGAGAACCGAGGCAATGAGAATACTGATTGTGGTGCCTACTTCAAACCCTTGACCGAGAAGTGACACACCCACAGAACCTGAGGTTATCGCGGAAAGAAGGGAGAGAACCACGATTATACCTAGAGATACAAGTATCGGCGAACTCGGAATAATAAACCTACCATCCTTAAGCCGAGCAACTAGCCACAAAGCAAATACAACAATAACTCCAACAGCGAATAAAAGGGCCTTACTTGCTTGAAATGGAAATGAAACTGCAGGTATAAAGAAGACCGGCACAAGAAAGGCCAGGCCAAGCAATATAAGCGAAGCAAATCGTTCAATCCCACGCTTTGAGCCATTTGCAACCACCTTAGATGTATCAATTGTATCTGACATGTATTATATGTGTACTTATCCACCTAATAAAGTTGACGCAAGAAAGCATCTCGATATCACCCAAGCAATTCACCTAACATAAAAAATGTAACTGAGTAATTTAGGACCTACGCAATTGGTGTCATTCCACTGAAAAGTGGAATCCAGAGCCATAAAAAACGGCTATATACTGGATTCCAGCTTTCGCTGGAATGACAGAAAAAGGCAAAATGCGTAAGTCCTATAATTATAGAAATAATAACAAGTAAGCGCAATGGGACAACGCGGGTATGTGTATAACTGTATTCATACTAGACGCAACAAAACCCCGTTTCCGGGGCTTTGTTATACCATCCCCAATCAACGCTTTCACAGTAACAAATTTCTAAATGTTGAGCGAAAAACGAGTTGGTCTCCTTCGCGAAGTGCTACGGCGGACCAAAGGAGCGCGAGTCATATCGAGATATGGCGAGCGCGAAACGAAGTTTTGTAGCCAAAATTCAGGGATTTGGGTGAAATGGTTGATTGGGGATGGTATTATTTGCGATCTATATCGATAAGCCGAATTCTGTCGCCCCAGTGCCGATGTTGCCTGGCGCCCGCGATATTTGGGACTAGTCCCAAATCGCAAAGCGGTCAAGTCAATGTCGGCATAGGGACGGGTAATCATTTATCTAGCCCTGTGATTGCTCACAGGGTCAAGCGGCACCCTCCGACAAAAGTCGGAGTACGGCCTTGCACTCGGGTAAGAATTTAGCCGTTTCACCTCCGCATTACTACGGAGACACACCAAGCTCTTACCGAAGTAAGAACAAGGAGTCTCTAGCCTTTCAGCGTCGAGCGTTTCTGTTCGCATCTCGCATCGCCATACGAATACCGAAGTACCCGTACAACTGAGACGGGCGTTACCCGCTACCTTGCTCTCCGACAGCTCGTCGGAGGAGTGTTCGGACTTTCCTCACCATCGCCACTACATACTGTAAAAGCGAGGCGCAATTACCTAATATAGACTCCTTATATTATACCACTATCCTGACCACTATTCAAGCATTAGAATCGAACCGAATTCAATACCCGATTTCTTGGCAGATCCAGCAGGTAACTCCGCAACGTACGTAGCGCTACTATCGGGAGTAAACACGCGAGGATAGGTTGTTGTCGCGACATTCTCTTCTACATGAACAACAACTACTTTCTGCTTTCGCGATAAGGCCTCTTCGCTTAGATTATCCACCGAAGCAAGCCAAACAATATCGAGGGGAAATTCCATACCCTTCATCCAAAAGCTATACGGCCCGGGCGTTTCGAAAACAAAAAGCATTCCTTCATCTTCTTCAATCGTAGGCCGACCCCCGAGCCCCACTTCCCTTTTCATATCTGTATCGGCAACCTCCAGTGTAAACACCGCCCCCGTTGAAGACCGAAGTATCTGAATACCGGCAGGAAATGACAACTGCAAAGTAGAGAGCCATGCCACACCTACCGCAACAAGAAGTATGAGAAGTACTTTCTTAAGTATCATACTAAAAACGTTACATAATACACTTTACCGAACCCTCGGATTCAGCACGAGAAAGATCCAATACCGAAGAGGTGTTAAGGTAAGCCAGATATATCCGATCCACACACAAAACGGAATACTTACAAGGGGAGCATTCCATAACGCAGGAATCGAGGTGATGGGAAGGTAGACCCATTCGCGAGCGATGGCGTTAGGAAACTCATGCAAAATAGTAGAAAATAATGCGACAGCAAAGAGTGCTACCAAATAGTGACCACCGTGTCGTATATGGAGTTTTAGCTTAACCAAGGCGGACATCATCCAGAGAAGTACCAGTACAAAAACAAGAACGACATCGACACTCTGGCCAATGGCTCCAAGTACAATAATCCCCGTCATGAGAAGGAAGAGGATACTTTCAAGAACATCGAAGAAACGGTGTATGAGCGTATCGGGGGCAGTAACAAACACAAGTGGCTCTCCAAGCTTATTACTCACAAAGTACAAAAGTTCAAGCACCGACAGTCCCCCGAACGGATACAGCACAAAATATACCCACAAAAAGCCAAGACCGTGATACGCCGGATAGAGCCATAAAAAGAGCCGGAGGCCAAGTTGATCGACAAGAAATGCCCCCGAAACAAGCACGGCGTACAAAAGTCCGAAAAGTGCCGGCCTTTGTAGTGCGTACCAAAGCGAACTTTTTTGATGAAAGTTAAGCAACCCGAAGGCAATCCAGAAACAAAGTGCGAAGCCTCCATACCAGAACGAAAATCCATTAAGACCTGCAATTAAGAATCCGACCCACCCCACTGTAGCGATGAGTATTACAATACGCGAGTAAAGAAACTTTTGTTCTTTCGTAAGATTCATAAAAATAGTGTAGCAAGTTCGATTTATTAGTGAAAGGACATCGAAAAGTTTATAGGTGAATTAAATCCTTTGAAACACTTTCAGTAAGATTATGAGAACCCTTTTGTGTCAGAATAAGAGCATCTTCGATACGAACGCCTCCGACATTCGGAATATAGATACCAGGTTCACAGGTGATGACCGAACCAGCGGAGAGTGGAACTTGCGCTGAGGCAGAAATAGAGGGAAGTTCATGCACCTCCATCCCAATCCCATGCCCTGTACTGTGCGTGAAATAGTTCCCTAACCCTTTCTTGGTTAGGTAGTCTCTGCAAACGGCGTCAATCTCCGCTCCGGTCATACCTGCTTTCGCTTTTTGACACCCGAGTTCCTGGGCTTCTCGGACCGCTTCATATATTTCTTTGAGTCGAGGCGATATCTTCCCCACGGCAAGCGTCCGCGTCATATCGGACACATATCCTTTGTAGCGCACGCCGAAATCAATCGTTACGAGTTCTCCGTTCGCAATCTTCTTCAAAGTTGGCTTCGCGTGTGGAAATGCTCCATTCCTCCCTGATGCCACAATGGTCGGAAACGACATACCCTCTCCTCCTTCTTCGCTACATATAGATTCAAGGATTTTTGCGATCTCCTTTTCAGTCATTCCTTGAGACATCCTCGGTATCAGTGCGTGGAGCGACCGACAGGCAATATCTGAAGCCTTCCGTAACGTATCCTGCTCATCCGTATCCTTCACGGCCCGTAGTTCCTGCAGAACATTCTTCTTTGAGACAAATAGTGCTGTAGGAATATTCTTTTGAAGTTCCTCAATCTCACTATATGAGGTCACCCCACCATCAAACAGAATCTCCGAAAAAGAGGTCTTAGCGAGATATCTATTCACTATCTGTAATGTCGTATTCTCTCTACTGCTAATCAAGACAACGAAATCCGATACTTCTTTTTTGCTTTGCGAGATATATCGCCCATCGGTAATGAGAAACCGTTTTGTTTTCGTACTAAGGAGAATCGAAGATGACCCCGTAAACCCAGATAACCATGAGGTAGCAGGTTGACCACTTCCTTCGTTGTTGACAACAAGAAGAACGTCGGCTTTTTCCGCTTTCAACACTTTTTCCACTTTTTTAATCCGAGCTAACATACAGTTACTTTTCAAACTCCTTTTTAATCCTGGGAGTCATCTCTTTTCGTAAAATAAGTCCGGTGTGCCATGCCGAGGAACCACCCTCAAACGACACTCCGAACAGGCGTGAGAGAATATTCTGTGTTTCCTTATCTTCAGTCACAAATAACGCACCCTTTTCTTCGAGGTCAATGATTGATAAAAAGATATAGTCACTCTTTCTCTCACGCTGTATATCCCGTAACTCTTTCAGAATTTCAGGCTCTCTTTCGCGTGCGAGTTTCTGCGCTCCGATAATTTCGAGCTGAGCAACGACCATCGTCTTTCCATTAAACGTAGACCAACTATAATCACCTTGGATATCTTTCTGTAGCCGTTCGCCTCTCAAATCCGACTTAGCGAGAAACATTTGATAGACAAAATCATCACGAACTCCCGACTTATCCTTCAACCACGAAAAAGCGTCTCTATCACGCTTTGTGGTCAAAACCGATTGAAAGTTAAATGTATTAGAAGCAATAGCACCATAGAGGAGAAGCGCGGAATCTTTAGAGATTTCAGTGTTCGTTTGTATAAAACGCTCTGCTATCAGGGTTGCAGCGGCACCAACTTTTTCAATCTGTATTTTTGCGTTTGGAAATTGCTCTGGAAACGACACCTCTCGGTGGTCTATCACCTCGACCACACGCTCAGGGATAAGAGCTCCTTCAAACGACGCGATATTGCTTGTGTCGACAATAACGACCTGTCCATACTCATGGGCATCACGCAACGAAAGGGGTGCGAGAGATTTAATTTTGCCAAAAACGAATTCCGCCTCGCTGTGCATAGCCCCCAGAATTCCAGCTACAGCCTTCGTTCCACTTTTATTCAAAAACTCCGCGTAGGCTATTGCGCAAGCGGTTCCATCGAGATCAGGATCTACATAGGAGGTGACGAGTATAGGGCTTGCCATATTAGTTTAATATCCAAATCGAATAGTTAAGAGCCTATCCACTATCTCGCGGTACCCAGTCCAGAAAAGCCTTATTTTTAGGCGAAAAACGAGGCGGAGTCCGAAGCATAATGAATTATGTTGAGGACGAGACGAAGTTTTGGAGCCAAAAATAAGGCTTTTAGGACAGGGGGAAGATAGTGGATAGGCTCTAAGATAGGTGGCGAAGCTGACTTCATGAGCCCTGCGTACCATGTCGGTATAGCCGATATAGTAAAGAGTGAGCCCAGAATACCGGCGCATTCCGTTATAAAAACAAAAGCTATGAGCGTACGAAGATTTCTCCACGTCATACCCATAGCTTACCTTAATTTATCCCCTATACCCAGAGGATGGGTATATTGCGGAAAACGAACGAAATACGTCGTACAGGAAGATCCCTGTAGACTCGAGTAACGAGCGGAGGTACGTAAGAGCCTATCTCCAATCTAACCGCAACATATAAAGCAAAATCACCGCTTGCCTGCCATAATGTTCAAAATTCTGCTACAAATTGAGCCTTTCTCGTCAGCATATCACCACAGGAGTACTTCCAGTTTCTAATCGCTTCGCGGAGGAAACTTAGGTCGCCCGATATGCTTCCTCAAAATCCTCAATTTTCGCAACGAATTTTGAACATTTCGGCTAGGCATTAGATTGGAGATAGGCTCTAAGAAAAAAACCGATAGATGGTTCCCTGGTCCGTGTACCGCCGAATGGAACAAAGGAGCTCCTCAGTTACGTTCGGTATCAGCACCGGAAGCCCTGAGACAATAAGGTCAACCTTATTTCTCCCTTCCATGGGATCACTCCTGTACCGTATGTATAGCAAAAATGCTGTATACTGTTACAACTCGTATGAAAGAATGGCTCACCACAAAGCATTGGCATAAACTGTTTGAAGTAACTCTTTTTATGAAAGGGTTTAATGGTGTATGGGAGACTATAAGCGGACTCACCTTTTTACTTTTGAGCAAGGCAACGCTCAGTCACTGGTTTATTAAAATCGCTCGCAACGAACTCATTGAGGATCCAAAGGATAATGTAACAAACTTTATTGTTCATACGCTACTTGATCCTACCACCAGCACAAAGACATTCGCCGCTTTCTACCTCCTCATTCACGGAATACTCAACCTCTTCCTTGTTATCCAACTTCATCGTGATAAACATTGGGCATACCCAACCACCATCGGGGTTATGGCAGTGTTTATGCTATACCAGATTTATCGCATCAGCATTCATCATTCACTTATTCTCGTCGCTATAACCACCTTTGATTTATTTTTCATCGCTCTCACGTGGCACGAATACAAGCACCATGTGGAAAAGAAACAAAAACCCCTCGAACAATCGGTTGAGAATAGTCCTACCGCCTAAACCTTAAAAATTCCTTTCCTAATGACGGCCTGACTATTTCTTTAGAAATCCAGAAATCCACCAGCTCTTGAGTGCAGGAAGTGTCCATGTCGAAAGTATAAAACCAACAGCAGGAACTAAAGCACCTAAGGGATCGCACAGAAATAACTCCCCCCTCTTCCGCCCATTGCATCTCCGACTCCCGCCGCTTCTCAATCGCAGAATCTCTCGTCGTACCTCTGGTACGCCTCAAGATTCTGCTCAATCGAAGCGACCGCATTCGAAGCGCACTGAACGAAATCCGAGGAAGTTATTTCCGTGCGAGCCCTAAGAAAATGTGTTCGGCGCGAACAAGATACAGGAGAACGACAGCAACAATGTAGGTTACGACCGCAACCGCCGAAGGCGAGCAGTGGTCGCATGACCGCAATCGTGACAACACGAAAAAGACTGGTCTCCCAGGCCTTATCAGCTTCAACGCGCTTGTTGCGCTCTCGTATGACGGTAAGCTCGTTTTCGATATTAATGAGTTTTTCTTCCAGGTTGCTTTTTTAAACCAGTATCGCCGACGCGCCTCTTTATAAATGAAGTGTCAAATGCCCACTTGGTGCATTGTTCAATCTCCTTTTGTGACATAATCCCCTGCGCGAGCAAAAACTCCTCCTCTTTGAGAACACTGGTGCGATACATCTCTGGACCATCGGTATTTATCGTTATCTTTACGCCGTTATCGAGAAAAGCCCGAATAATCGTCCGAAGTTCCTCGACATCCTTGACGACACCATTACGTAAGTTCGAAGTTGGGCAAAGTTCTAAAACAATGCCTTGCTTAACAATATCCTTCATCAGCTTTACATCCTTTGAGGCTGCGAGCCCGTGACCGATACGGTCGGGTTTAATTGTCCGGACCACATATCTCATTTCTTCAAGATTCCATGTTTCGCCCGTATGAATCGTCACTCCGAGTCCTGCTTTCCGTGCTTTCGCAAATAGTGGCGCATGGTCTTTCATTGAAAACGTCTTTCTATCGGGACCTGCGATATCGATACCGACGATGCCGTCCTTTGCGTAACGAATCGCTTTTTCAAGCGTGATTGCGTTTTGTTCAGGAGCAAAACTACGGTCGAGACAGATAAGCAGTCCTGCTTCTACCTGCGGATATTCCATAACGGCCCTTCGCATACCCCAGAGTGCCGCGAGCATAATAAAGTCGAGGTCGCGCTCTCCTGTTCTGTTCCGCTTCATAGGACTAAAGCGAAGTTCTTGGAGTACCAGATTGCATTTGCGATATCCTCCACCGATAACCGAATGCACAGCTTCTTCCATTGCTTCGGGGGACGACTGGATAAGTTCGGTGAGATGGTAATAATTCGTATCCATATCAGATAGTCCGTCGTTTTTTGCCCCTTCTGACATGGTAATCATGTCCTCAAAATCCCAATAATCCTTTACGGGAAGCCTAATCCCTTGCCTATGCGCGATGGTCCACATAATCACAGGATCAACCGCCGCGCCGAGGTGCGTGTGAAGTTCTGCTCGAGGTGTTGTTGTTCTCTGTGACATGATAAGAAATTAAAAGTTAAAAATGCAAAGTTAAAAGTTGTTGAATCCACCAAGGGCGGATACTTTCATTTTTAATTTTGCATTATAATTTTGAACTTTGCATTTTTAACTTTGAATTTATTTCATTCCCACTCCACCGTCCCTGGGGGTTTTGAAGTTATATCGTACGCCACACGGTTTACTCCCGCAACCTCATTGGTAATACGCGTAGAAATCCGCGCGAGAAGTTCGTGCGGGATACGCGACCAGTCAGCCGTCATAAAATCAAGTGTCGATACCGCGCGCAAAATAATCGGGTGGCCGTAGGTACGAGCGTCGCCCTGCACGCCGACAGAACGTATGTCGGGAAGCACCGCAAAGTATTGTGCGGGAACATCCTTCAACTTTGCCGTAAACAATTCCTCTCGAAAAATCGCGTCAGCTTTTCGGAGAATATCAAGCCTTTCTTTCGTTACGTCTCCAATAATACGAAGAGCAAGTCCTGGTCCAGGAAACGGCTGGCGCGCAACGATTTGCTCGGGAACGCCGATTTTTCGACCGATAGCACGAACTTCATCTTTATACAGGTCTCGCAGAGGTTCAATGAGTTTAAACCCGAACTTTAGAGGAAGTCCCCCGACATTGTGATGAGACTTAATCACCACAGCCTTCCCACCGACGGAAACTGAGGACTCAACCGCGTCGGTATAGAGCGTCCCCTGCACAAGGAACTCAAACGGTAACTTGTAACGTGTAACTTGTAACGCCCGAGCTTCCCGTTCGAAAATTCGTATAAACAGCTCACCAACTACTTTCCGTTTCTTTTCTGGGTCTGTAACTCCTTTGAGGGCACTGAGAAACTCCTTTTCTGCATCAATAGTATGAAAATCAAGTTTAGGAAGTTTTGCAAACGTTGCCTGTATCTGTTCTGTCTCCCTTTTTCGCATCAGCCCCGTGTCCACATACACACAGGTAAGCTGTTTTCCAATCGCGCGATGCACAAGATACGCCGCGACGGTAGAATCCACTCCGCCCGAAAGCGCGCAGAGCGCGCGTCCACTCCCCACCGTATCTCGAATCTTTTTCACCTCCGCTTCAATCCACGCTTCTCCGAGGCTCCAGGAACGCTTCGCGCGAGTGATTGCAAGAAAATTCTTAAGTATCTTCATACCGTGTACGGTATGCCGAACTTCAGGATGAAATTGAATACCGTACAACTTTCGCTTCGCATTTTCGATAGCGACGACAGGACAAGTCTTCGACTTCCCCGTTATCGTAAATCCTTTTGGAATCTTGGTGACTTGGTCGCCATGCGACATCCACGTCATTTCTTTTTTTGAAAGTCCCTTAAACAACGCGGATGTTGCTGACAGCGAGACATCGGTTGGTCCGTATTCACGCTTGTCCCCTGCCTGCACCTTTCCACCGAGCTGGTACGCCATAAGCTGTAGTCCGTAACAGACTCCGAGGACAGGAAGTCCGAGATTATAGACAGCCGGGTCAATCTTGTAGGCACTTGGCGTTGAGAGATTTTGAGGTCCACCAGAAAGGACGATACCCTTATAGGTAGACAGCTTCTCAAGTGCTACGTCCGGTGCCAAAAGCTCGGCATACACGCCGAGCTCACGAATCCGCCTAACGATAAGATGGCTGTACTGTGAGCCAAAATCCAAAACCGCAACGGTATCTTTGTGCATGCTCTTTTGCATAAATTATTGATTAGAATAGGTTTTCACGCGAGTGCCAATTCTTTTATAAATAGCGGCTTTTTGTTTATTTGATTCTTCAACGTCTAATTTAAATACTCCTTTAAATCGGTAGAGTACCATACTTAGGGAATCAGCCACACGAGCAAAAACTATATAATTTTTATTGTTTTTCAAAAAATTGTGACTTCCACTCATCTTTTTCTCAGTAATTGTTATACCATCACCAGAAAGAGAATTGTCCCAGTCGTCATTTTTATAAAGCTTGGGAAACCAAATATCCTTGTCTTTTTCGATTGGATGATGCGCAATAGCTCTCTGATACCCTCTGTAGTTGAGTCCGAAACAACGACACGCATCCACTTCGAGTCGAAACGCAACCTTGTCTTCAAAGTCAATATACCCTTTTTTTATATAAAATTGGGGGTCAAATTCGCTATTGATGTCCCAGGGGGCAAACTGGCCAACTTCTTTTTTCTTCTGAATTCTTTGCTTTATTTCACCTAATATTTGATTTATATTTTGATGGATTGACTCTAAACTTTCGGAAACATCAATCCTTTTAATATCGTGCTTGGTAGTACTAACAATGTCAGCGTCTCTTCTTATATCATCTTCTGCTTGTTTTTTATGATGCGGTTCATCAATTTCTATATGTAAATCAATTTGTGGAAAATAAAGGTCGGTTAGTGCTTTTCTATCAGCATCAGCATTTTTTATAATTACAGGCTGTTGAGTGACAAATTTTACCGAAATATCATCGAGTTTATTCAAAATTCTACAAACCACGTAATTTTCATAGTTTTTCTTATTGGTTCTTGAAATTTGTTTTATGTAATATTCTTTAATATTCATACTATTTTCATTTTACTCTAATGAGTGTGGATGCGACTCGCTTAGCCCTGCGCCCGTAATCTGTATAAACCGTGCCTGCTTCGGCATATCCTCGATTGTCTTTGCGCCGATATAGCCCATTCCGGATTTAATCCCGCCGACAAGTTGCTCGACGATATCTGCAACCGTTCCGCGATACAGCACCTTCCCTGCCACCCCTTCTACCACGTGCATCTTCCCTTTTTGTGCCCCCTCTCCGTTGTTGGTTGTAGGTTGTATGTTGTCGGTTACTGTGTAGCGATCGACGGCGTGCCTCTTCTCCAACGCCTCCTTGCTTCCCATTCCTCGGTATGATTTATATTTCTTCCCCTCGACGGTAATCACTTCCCCTGGCGCCTCTTCCGATCCAGCAAAGAGTGAACCGAGCATGACCGATGACGCACCCGCGGCGAGAGCTTTTACTATATCGCCCGACGTTCGTATACCTCCGTCTGCGATAACAGGAATCTTCTTCGCCTTCGCGACCGAAACCACATCCATGATGGCGGTAAGCTGGGGCACCCCGACGCCACTCACAATGCGTGTCGTACAGATTGAACCAGGACCGATACCTACCTTAAATGCGTCAGCGACACTCGCGAAATCACGTGCCGCCTCTTTCGTCACAATATTACCAACGATAAGCTGTGTTTGTATTCTCCCTTTCATAAAGGGAGCCCGCCCGAACGACTGTTCAGTCGGGCGGGCACTCGCCGTCTTCGGCGGGAGGGATTTATTCTCCCTTTGTAAAAGGGAGTGCCGAGTCTGCGAGGCGAGGGATTTAAACCTCCTCTTCATCTCCTTCATTGCAGAAATGATACCAGGAGCGTGCGCGTGAGCGCAGTCAATAAAAATAGCTGAAGCTCCTGCTTCAGAAAGCGCGACAGCTCGTTCAACATCCTTCGGCCCAACACCCGCACCGACGGCGACACCCGCCTTCACTACTTCCTTAACCATCTTCACCTGTTCTTCAAGCGAACAGTTACGATGAAGTACCGCCATACCGCCACATTTTCCAAGTGCGATAGCGAACCGTGCATCCGAGACGGTATCAGACGCCGCCGAAAGAAGCGGGATAGCAAGACGCGCCTTTTTAGAAAGGCGCGTCTCGACCGAGGCATCACGACGATTCACCGCAGTCTTGCGGGGCTCTAGGAGAACGTCATCAAAGGTTAAGCCGAGCCGAATCATATATGGGCGCCAGTATACCCCGTCAAGAGCTTTTTTGCAAAAAAGTTGGTGTGGGGGTAATGCGCCTTTTTCGTCTGTCATTCCCGCGGAGGCGGGAATCCAGAATTATTTTGTGTAGCTCTTTGATTATGAACTCTGTCTGCCCATTTCTTTTTAAGGTCTTGATACTTCTCGCTCAAAAGACGCAGTGGGGTACTTCCGCTTTGCAAATTAGGAAAAACACGCATTAAGGTAATATCCTCCATATTGGCGTTAAACAAAAAGCTAACCTCACCGAAAGAAATTTTATTCATACTTGCCTGCAGAGATTGATGGATTTTCTTAAAACTAATCGACTTAAATGTATCTTTACTGGCTGGCTGTAAAAGTATAATTAGGTTTGTATCGCTCATCGTCCCATATTTACAAAAAATACGGTTAAGAAATGAGAGGATATTAGTTTCATCATAGGTGAGGTATTCTGAGGGGTATCGCTTTATTTGAAACCGAGCCTGTCCTCCATTGAATTGTATAGTGGCATCAACATGAGTATCCGTCTCAACATTTTTAACAATATCAGTAAGTGTGGCGATGTTTCCGCTAAAATCATCCTTCATATCAAAGCAAATCTTGATTTCGTTTTCCGGACCCAGATTGTAAATGTCCGATAGTTGAAGAGCTACGTGCATTTCAACATGCGTAGTCACATGGTTGAATTTTTTTATCGTCCTAGAAATCGCATCGTTAAAAGAGCCGTATTCTTCTGTCTGTTGCTTCACTATCTCCTCCAAAGACAATCCGGCAGTACGAAAGTTAAAAACTTCTCTATCCGCAGCTTCAATCACTTCTTTTTCCAATAAGACGTGTAATTTGTCTTTTGAAATACAAAAAGTCTTGCTCATACGTATTCAAAACCAGAATCAGATGCTAGTTTTTCCAAAAGAAAGACTTTTTTCATGACGTAATATGATACACCATCATCATCCTCTAACTTGCGCGACAGTTTCTGTTATCACGTCTAGAATTTTCTCCATCGTATTTCGACTGCCACTGAGAAAGTCCCAGAATTCAGAAGCGATAAGTACCTCGTCCGGTGTAAAAAACTTCTTAAATTCAATGAGGTAGTTAAAAAATCTTTCTTTATCGTAACCCGTTGGAGTAGCGGAAGTCGGGTCAAAGGGAAAACCAATTAGAAATTTAAACACATTTTTCTTGTTTTTTTATTTTCAAATATTCTGCAAGGATTCTTATATCTTGCCAAAAGCCAAGATCACAATATGCGTTCGCCATTTTAGAAGCTAGCTCTGACATCATATCGTCATCTACATTTGTCGTGTCAAAACCAGCACTCTCCAAATCAGCTCGGCAAACGCTCATAATGGGGAAATCCTTGTAATATTTTTGTTCTCGGGCAGTTTTATTAGTGGCTTCCATATTTTTATTTTCTTATCAATTTTTCAAATCCCGAGTTAAACTCGACTAATTTCCCCCAATTTATTTTTCCTTCATCACAAAACTTTTGCGAAAACTCCATCGTGAGTTTGTTTACTATTTGAGCATAATTCTCCGCGAATTCTTCATTTTTCTCCCTCGACTTGTAACCAATTGGCTTAACTATATCTATATACAGCTTTTCATTTCCAGAAATAAGTTCCCAAAATCGCTGCCCGCAGATTTTGTAATAGCTGAGATCAGGATCTTTATTAGGGCTTACCTCAATCTGTTCTTTTTAAATCTAAAGAATAATTGATTGCTTCATCAATAACATCATACCAAGAAATTCTATTTCCTATTGGTTCAATGACCTTTTCTATTTCATCCGTAGTCAACTGTCTCCCATAAGCTTCTTTTGCTACTTGTTGAATATCTGTAACGGTAAGTTTGTAGATCGTCTTGTTTTTCATGTGGCATTTAATTTAGGATAAAAAATATTTTCACGATGCCATTTAATTGAATTCTGATGCGGGTAGATTTCTTTTCTCTCTGGTAAAATAATTTTGTAGCTTTTACTCGACAAGATCCTAATGAAATCATAATCTCCCATTCTTCCAAAATTTGATGGCAGAGAACTTACTTTTTGCGAAACCTTAATCTTGTAATCCTCTTGTATTGTAAACCAGCCAGCATCAAAAGCCCAATGATGCAAATGGCATAAAGCTAATCCATTCAATATATCGTCTTTTCCCATTGAACTATGGGGTACGATGTGGGCTGCTTCAACTTCCCAAGATAAAGTATCTGGCGAATAGACTTTCATCTCACAAAAAGCACACTTATAGTCGTATGCTTCAATTACTGCCTGACGAAATCCTCTTGTTCTTATTGCGGAGTCCCTTGTTACCTTGACTATTTTCTTTTCCTTATCAAATGGATCATAATTTTCAGGTCTTGGAGTTTCGGTAAGATTCTTAACTATCTTTTGTACTTCATAAGATCTGACTCTAAGAAATTCTTTTTGTGCTTCAGGTATATTCAAAAGTTTTAACGCTACATCAAAACCATTTTCGGTAAGCATCCATTCTTTTTTATTTGTGAGTTGTAGTGTTGGCACCCAAAACCCTCAATTCGAATTTAAATACAAATCGATTTCTTGCAAAAGGAGGCCCGTCAGAGCTTCTTTTTTCGTTTCCGGTGTTGTTCCAGTTTTTCTTTCGGTGTCCGGCAATTCAAGCA
>Ga0210019_1001887_pt1 | contig 21282 bp, 20 predicted proteins | sample CryGeyCG2114_020_2_FD_183969 | JGI IMG/M metagenome (GOLD analysis project Ga0210019, IMG submission 183969) | Groundwater microbial communities from aquifer - Crystal Geyser CG11_big_fil_rev_8/21/14_0.20 (SPAdes) (version 2) | ecosystem: Environmental > Aquatic > Deep subsurface > Groundwater ...
TGATCAGATTGTAATTGGTGCACGTGGACTAAGTTTGCCAAGAGAAATCTTTTTTGGAAGCACATCAAATTTTGTTATGCATAAGGCAAAACCACCTGTAACTGTAGTAAAGTAATGCTGATTCAAGAAAGTTTCTGGAACATAACATTAACAATAAAAAGCAAATCTGACCAACAATGACGATGTATGATTATGCTGTTATTGGAGGTTCATCTTCAATACACTTATCAAAAAATATTTCGAAAAAACTAAAAGCAAAACTTCTGAAGCCTCAGATAACTGTCTTTCCTGATGGGGAATGCAAAGTTATCGTTAAAGCCTATGCAAAATACAGTAAGATTATTGTGGTACAATCCACACCTCCTCCAGTAGATTCCAACATACTTCAAGCTTTATCATTGATTTCAAAAGCGCGTGAAATGTCAAACGAAGTTATTGCTGTAATACCATACATGGGTTATGCTAAACAAGACAAAGAATTTCTTAAAGGAGAGATAGTTACAATTTCAGTCATTGCGAAATTATTCAAAGCGGCAGGGGCAACACGATTAGTCGTGGTTGACTTTCACAGCCCTGAGGCATTAAATTTTTTCAAAATTCCTGTAAAGAACATATCATCTGTTTTTCTACTTGCACAGTATTTCAAACATCTCAAATTAAAAGATCCTTTAGTAGTATCGCCAGACATGTATTGGAAATACAAGGCAGAAGAATTTGCAAAATATCTACATACTGATTCTATCGCATTAAATAAACAACGAAACAGAAAAACTGGAAAATTAATAATTAAATCCTCGTCTCTGAAATTTTCCAAAGGTCGGGATCTTGTGCTGGTTGATGATATGGTAAGCACTGGTGGAAGTATTCTAAAATCAATTAAATTTCTAAAAAAAGTAAATTTCAGAAAAATATATGTTGCATGCACCCATCCAGTTTTTGTCGGAGATTCAGAAAGTAAAATCAAAAAATCAGGCATAACAAAAATCATTGGCACAAATTCTGTTGAAGGAAAATTTGCAAAAATAGACTTATCATGCATTATCGTTGAAGCAATATTGAATTGGGAATCATGATTTCTATTAGATGATGGTTATTTTTTATCTGTCTATTACAAATGTTCTTTCTACCGTTGGCGACTCTTTTATTGTATGAATCAACATGTCTGATTTTTTTCCAACTCCAATTGACTGTTGAATAGATAGTATAGATTTTACATGTTCCAGCTTGTATGCTTTTTCAGCATATATTGTAAATAACAATTCTCCTTTTTCTACAATATCCCAAATTTTTTTATTAAAAATAATTCCAGCCCCTTTGTCTTTTGGTGCACCTGCTGCACGTCCTATGTCTACGAGGATTCTATTTTCCATCCATAACACTTGACCTGATTTTTCAGATTTTACAGGCAATCTATATTTTCCAATTCGAATGTCTTCTGGCTTTATTGATGGATTTCCACCTTGCGCCTTTATAATTTCCCGCATCTTTTGTTCTGCTTTACCTGATTCCAGAATTTTCTTTGCAAGAGCATAACCGTTTTTTTTGCCTAATAATTCAAACATGCTGCCTGCTATGTTGCATACTTTGTCTATAAGATCAGGCACAATTTTTTGATTCATCAAAACTTCTAACGCTTCTTTTGCTTCAAGTGCAGGACCCATAGTATTTCCTATGGGCTGCTCTCCGAAAGTGACTATACAATGAACATGTATTCCTAATCGTCTTCCAAGTTCAATGATGTCTCTTGCTAGTAGATCTGCTTCTCCAGCTGTCTTCATCTTTGCTCCTCTACCGGTTGGAATATCTACTACAAGATGGGTTGCCCCCACTGCCTTTTTTTTACTCATGATGGATGGTAAAAGTAACGGATCAATATGCAGAGAAAATTCTGTTTTTACAAAAATATCATCAGCTGGCGCTAATTCAATTGCACCGCCCCACATGATACACCCGTTTGATTTTTTGAGTATTTGTAACATTTTGTTTATTGTAAATTCCACGGGCATTAACACCTCTGCTCGGTCAGCTGTTCCTGCAACTGATGTGATTGCCCTTGATGATGTCTTTGGAATTGTAAACCCTTCTGATGCAATAATTGGTACTACCAGCAAGGTTGTTTTGTCCCCTGGAACTCCTCCTATACTATGTTTGTCTACAACGATTTTTTTATTGATGCAAAGTTTCTTGCCCGTATCTACCATTGCACGTGAGAGACTAGTTGCTTCATCTAGATCTATTTTATCCAGATGCAACGTAGTTACAAAAGCAGCTATTTCATTTTCATTTAGATTTCCGTCAACCACATCTTGTACAATTTCATAAATTTCTGGATACAATAATTTTTTTCCTGAAAGTTTGTTTCGAATAAATTGCAATGATTTTGGAAATGGAGCAATCTCTACTATTACTTTGGAATCTGGTTTTAATGAAAGTGAGTTTCTGATCTCTTCTGTTACTCCTAGAAAACCTCTTTTAACGGATGTATCTGATATGTTAACTATCGCAGTTATCTTCTTTTTTGTTTGTACTGTTATACGTTCAGAAGCAGTTATGTTTAACTCATCTGCGTCCTTGCGGTTTAAAAACACAAATGGTTTACCGCCTGAATCTATGCCTAGAATTTTTACTTTTAATTGCATTTATCTTGAATCTAGTTTGGAATGATCTTTTATAACCTGCTCGCTAAATTCCAGTTTTTTATTATCACATGTGAGTTTAGACTACTTTTCTAAATATCAGTTAATGTGATAAATACGCATGACCTACAAAATATTAAAAAAAATATTAGTGCCTTTAGATGGCTCCAAAAACTCTCTTAGAGGATTGAATATGGCACTTGTTTTAGCAAAGCCTGTTGGTGCAACAATAATAGGTCTAAATGTTTCTTCACACCCTTCACTAATTACTATTTCATCAGAAATTAAAAACAAAATAAAAAAAGAGAGCAATCAAGTAATTCAACAGGCAGAAACAATATCCAAAAAAGCAAATGTGTTGTTTACAGGTATGACTAAAATTAGTGGCAATGTTGGAAATACAATCACTACTTTTGCAGAAAAAAATGGGGTGGATTTGATAGTTATGGGGTCTAGTGGACCAGATCCAGAATTAGGCATGTTTTTGGGAAGTGTTGCTAATCATGTTACCATTAAATCAAAAATTCCTGTTACGATAGTAAAATGACACAATCCCTTATTTCATTTCATATTTGGTAGTTGATAGTTTACCGCTAAATTTGGATATGATTTCTACTGTTTAGTTGATTTTTGATCATTACATTGAACTTGTATGTTATCAATATCGGAATTCAACACACTATTTATTTAAAATAATTATTAACATGTCTCATGACAACTTTGAGTGAACTTCGTGTGTGTAAGTTATGTGGAAATGTTTTTTCAAAGAAAGCAGGTGTGGCCATAATATCTAGCTGTCCGCAATGTCATGGAACAAGTTTAGAATCAATAACTACAAATGAAAATCCAGATGAAGTATATTTAGATGAATTAGATTGATTTTAACCAAAATGAAAACAAGTGAAAATTATCAACAAAAATTAGATGATTTAATTACAGTTATGAAAAAATCAGGATTTCTTAATGATAAAAAAATTGAATTGGCGATTAGAAAAACGCCAAGACATGAATTTGTACCGTTATCCCTTAAAGAAAAAGCGTATGATGATTCACCACTGCCAATAATGAATAATCAAACGATATCGCAACCTTCAGTGGTATCGAGGATGACAGAATGGCTAGATATCAAAGAAGGGCAAAAAATTCTAGAGGTAGGTAGCGGTTCAGGTTGGCAAACCGCCATTCTTGCCTGTTTGGTAGGATGTGGCAAAATTTACTCGATTGAAAGACATTTAGAACTTGCAGAATTTGCCAAAAAAAATCTCAACAAATTAGGAATTAACAATGTTAAAGTAATTTTAGGAGATGGCAGTTTGGGATTTCCAGAAGAGTCGCCTTTTGATAGAATCATAATCACTGCAGCATGTAAAAAAGTTCCGGACTCATTACTAGAACAATTATCAATCGATGGATTGTTGATTGCACCAGTCGGAGGATACCCGCAATCATTGGTTTTACTAACAAAAACATCTAAAGGAGTTGTAGAAATTAAAAATCAATCAGGTTATGTGTTTGTGCCACTTTTAGGTAAAAAAGAAGAATGATGCTTAGAATAAATTGAGACATCAAATGAGATAAACATCATTAGGCTATTGGGTGTTTGCCTGAAATTAATTCATTACAAAACTCTTGTATGTTTTGCAAGTTTTTTTCAACTATTTCATTGATCTGATTTTTTTCTACATTCTGTAATTGTCCTACAATTGTAGGCTGTACAATTACTGCCCTTGGTTCATTGACAGGGCTTCCAATCACATTATACATCCATACACATACTTCATCTAAGCCAGACACTTTGGCATGTATCTCATTTGCAATTTTAAACGATAATGCATTGTATATCTTACCAATATGACTTACAGGGTTTTTACCCGCAGTTGCCTCAGATCCTGCAGGTCTACTAGGGGAAATTACACGACTTGCCATGTTACCTCTTCCTACTTGCCCAGAATCTGCACCATCCGCAGAAATGCCTAAAACAGTCAAATAAAGACCATCTAGTCCTTTGTTTTTAGAATCAAGACAATTCATTTTTGCAGTTATTTTCATATCGTAATTCTTTTTTAGAAACTCATCTATTTCTTGGAGCATCTCTTCTTTTTTTTGGAAATATTGATTTTCAGATGAGATGAATCTGTCTACAAATGCTGTAGCAATGGTAAGATCAACATGACTCATATCTCTGAATCCCATTACCTTGACATCTTCACCTGATTCGGGAAAACTACCTTTGAATTGTTTTGAATTGATATGTTGCTCTGTGTTTAATACAATTGATTCAGTTTCTGTAAACGGTGCATATCCTACAAGCACAGATGTATCATTAGATGCAAACGAACTAGGATTTTCAAATATCGTTCTAATCTCCTTTGAGGTGACCCCTATTTCTACTTGATATTCAACATGCTCATTATGCACAAATCTCAGATTTTTTTCGAACCATTCCTTTGCACTGTTTATTGCAAAATCTCCTATGGGAAGTTCTCTTCCATCGACATCAAATGTTGCTCTGTCTCCTAAAATCATCTTTATTGGCTTTATAATTTTCCCACCTCCAAAGTTATTTTCACTTTGCCCTGCCACTAACAATGCTTTATCCATATTATGGTGCTGAATCATGCCTGTTTCTTTAAGATATAATTTAGATAGATCAACAGATATTTGATTCATCACTAAATCGCAAATTGTATCTGGATGTCCTATTCCTTTCCTCTCTACGATTTCAAATCTTTTCTTAAATGTAGGTATGTTATTTACAGTTTCAATAAATATCTGATTTGTCATATCAAAACTCTGTTAGTTGAATCATAAGTTATATTTCATGATTACCAAATTTGATAATTATACAATGATTTAATGTTGTAATTTGGGAATGTCATGCTGTGCAAAATGAATCAATTCTTTATGAGAGATTGGCAAATCACAAAGTAAGATGTTTAGCATGTGCTAGATATTGTGAGCTTGGTGAGGATCAAGTTGGGTTATGTGGAATTAGGGGAAACAAAGATGGAAAACTAGTTCTTTATGTATATGGAAAGGTTGCAGCAGTCCACATTGATCCAATAGAGAAAAAACCAGTAACTCATTTTATGCCCGGAAGTAAAATATTTTCAATTGGGACTACAGGATGTAATTGGCTGTGTAAATACTGCATAAATTTTGATCTTAGTCAAAGACGAAAAATAGAAGGCGTTGATATCACCCCTGAAAAAGTGGTAGAAAAGGCACTTGAAACTGGTTGTAATGGTATAGCATACACCTACAATGAACCGAGTATCTTTTTGGAATATGCTAGAGACTGTGGTGTATTGGCAAGAAAAAATGGTCTGTTTAACATTTTTGTCTCAAATGGATATGGTACCCCTGAATCAGTTTCTATGATGAATGAATTTCTTGATAGTATTACAGTTGATTTTAAGGGAAATGGGGAAGAAAAATTTGTTAGAAAATATATTGGAATTCCAAACTCACAACCTGTTTTTGATACGTTGTTAGAAATTCGAGACAAAACAAAAATTCATGTTGAAATAACTGATTTGGTAGTTCCAGAAGTAGGAGATGACTTAGAGCATGCAAAAAAACTCTGCAAGTTTGTTTATGATGAATTTGGTCCTGATATGCCTATTCACTTTTTACAATTTCACCCATCTTACAAAATGATGGAATTTCCATCAACACCTGTAGATACATTAGAGAAACATTATGAAATTGCAAAAAAAGAAGGTTTGAGATATGCATATGTTGGCAATGTTCCGGGTCATCCGTTAGAACATACCTATTGCCATGAATGTAAAAAAATTGTTGTAAGACGATATAATTTCGATATTCTAGAATGGAATCTTGATGATGGTAACCAATGTAAATACTGTGGGACAAAAATACCGATAGTAGGAAAACTAAATCCTGCGTACAAAGAAAGAAGATTTGAGTTTGTTTTTTAACATGATTTTTAAATTAAGAATACACGACATTCTTAAAACAATGATTAATTCAGGAGATTTATGATAAATCCACAATTGCTGGCTTTGCTAGATACAAATGATACCCTTGATATCTTGAAAGATTCTGTGGCATATCAACTCCAAAAAATGCAAAATGTAGAAAAAACTATTGATGGAAAAGATTGGTATCAGGATCTTCCGCAAATTGTCAAAGATAAATTTAATGATTACAAAGAAGCATATGAGAACATCTCTAGAATATTGAAATCAGATCATTCTGTAATGTTGAATCAAATGAATAAAGGGTATTACTATTGGAGATTGTTGCGCTCTTCTTGTAACACATATCAAAATGATCTGATGAAATTTGATCAACAACTAGTTCAAGAATTTAACTTCAAAGAAACAAAAGCAATTTCAAATAATGAGATCCTACAAGACTGTGTTAAAGTACTAACTGAGCATGCGGTTGAAGACTAACATGCGGTATTTAAGAATCAATTCAGTTTTCCTTTTGATGCTAAAACATTAACGATATCCGATTTTGTTATAATCCCCATCAATTTCTGGTTTCGAATAACTGGAATGCCACTTATTCCGTGTCGTATCATTAGAATTGCTGCGGTGTATACATCATTATCCGGATGAGTTACAACAAGATCTTTTGTCATGATGTCTTTTGCAGAAAATGTAAGCAAATAACTCATCTGATTTACATTAAATTCATTTAGTTGTGGAATGGATGATGCCTCATCTCGTTCCGCTGGATTAGTAAACTCTTTGTGTGGCTCAAAAGTTTTTATGGGAATAAAATCTCTATATGTGATAATCCCGACGGGTTTTTTATTTTTTGTAACGACTACTCTGCTAATTTTACTATTAAATAAAACACTTTGAACTTCAAACACAGAATCCTCTGGAGAAACTGTAATTACTTTTTTTGTCATGATTTTTGAAATATTTAATGAGGCTGTGCTCTGAGCCAAGAAAGTAGAAACAAGGTCTGTTTTTGTAATTACTCCAACTAAATTTTCTCTTTTATCCTGTATGATTATCGATCTTATGTCGTGTATTTTCATTTGTTTTGCACAATCATATATTGAGGAAGTTGGAGGAATACTGATTAGATCTTTTGACATTATATCTTTTGCAAGAATTTTTTCTATTGGTTTTCCACTAAACACTGAAACACTTCTTGCAATATCTTTTTCAGTGATGATTCCTATTGCTTTTTTGCCCAATTTAACAATCAGTCTTCCAATTCTATAGCGAAGTAAAATGTCTCTTGCATCTAAGATGTTGGTATTTGGAGGAATAGTTATCGGAGTCTTGGTTATTGATTTTAATTCTATTGGGATATCTCTTAGAATTTTAGGCTGTCTTTTGTGTTTCATAAAACATTTGTAATTTTTTACTATATCAATATCTGATAAAATATCAATGATGATAATTGCTCTCTGCCGTCTGTGTCATATTGCGACTAAAACCCAGCTTAAGGTACGAAATTTACTTCAATATTACTCCAATATCCATGAGATTTGTATGAGTAAAATCAGTTCTAATGTTGCATTTTTGTTTCTGAAAAAATCTTGCAGAATCGCTATTTTTTAAAAATTCTTTAATTATGGATTCATCCATTTTGATATTTTCTGTCATGGCTCCTGCAAAAAATGTATTCCCATCTATCCCATCTGTCCCAATTGAGGCAATAACCATTTTTTTCAAATTTTGTGCATTTTTTAAAATTCTTAAAACCAATTCTTGATTTCTTCCACCTGATCCTTTGCCTATTACTTCGACTGTTGGCTCTCCGCCAAAAATAAGGCAATTTTTTTGCTCATCTGAAATGTTTTCCATAATTGTTTGTGTGACATCTTTTATGTTGCCAAACACTTGTATTATTTTTGTTTTATATCCAAGTTCTTTAGCTTTTGATTCCATTGCATAAAGACAATCTTTGTTGTTTGCAATGATGTAATTTTCAATCTTTGCTTTCTTTGGTGTTTCAGGAATTTTTCCTTTAAACCCATCTTCTAATCTCTGTAAAATTTCTAACGGTGTTTTATTTTTTAATTTGTATTTGTTAATTATGTTTAATGCCTCTAAGAATGTTGTATCGTCCATGTATGTAGTTCCTGATGCAATAGATGAAAGTTCATCCCCTTCAACATCTGACATCACAAGTCCGATTCCATGGCATTTGGTATTTTCAACTAATCTGCCACCCTTAATTTTTGATAAATGTTTTCTAATGCAATTAAATTCTTGTATGGTAGCTCCTGATTTTAGCAACAGATTGGTTACATAGATTTTATCTTCTAGTGTTATGTCATCAGGAATTGCAAGTAATGATGATCCTCCACCTGAGACCAAATAAATCACTAATTCTTCTTCTCTCCTATTTTGAAGAAACTTTGTTACTTCTTTTGCGGCCTTTACACTCGTCTGATCTGGCTTTGGATGCCCTGAATTGAAAATCTGAAATTTTTTACCTTTTATTTTTGATTTTGAACCTTTTGGAATTACTATGATTCCGCTTTTGATTGGTATGATTGCGTTTATCGCTCTTGTCATAGAATCTCCAGCTTTACCAAACGCCACAGTGTATATGCTGGAAAATCTACTTAGATTGATGATTTTTCCATCGATTTTAATTTCTTCTGGGGTGACAAATTTCGGTATGATGTTTTCTGGGTCTGCAGCTTTCAGTCCTGCCTCTAATATATTCAAACAATCTATTTTCTTTTCTGATGTTGCCAAATCTTCATAATTTTGAATAATCATACGCTTCTTTCTCTTACTGTAAGATATAATAATAATCAATGATGTATTTGATACATGTACACAGTACGTATTCCAAAAGTTATCAAATTTGGAAAAAATGCACTTGGTGAAACAGAATATCCAAAAAATGCCCTAGTTGTTACAACCGTTCCTCCAGAACTTTCTGATAAATGGCTTGGCAAAATGGGAATTAAGGACTATATGTTGTATGATCAAGTAAAACCTGAACCATCAATTGATGATGTCAATACCGTGATTTCACAATTCAAAGACAAGAATCCCTCAGTCCTAATCGGATTGGGTGGCGGAAGTTCTATGGATGTAGTAAAATATGCTGCACCTGAGATGAAAAAAGAAAAAATCTTAATTCCAACTACTTTTGGAACTGGAGCTGAAATGACAACGTATTGTGTTTTGAAATTTGATGGAAAAAAGAAATTGTTACGAGAAGACAGATTTCTTGCTGACATGGCTGTAGTCGATTCATATTTTATGGATGGTACGCCAGACCAAGTTATCAAAAGTTCTGTTTGCGATGCATGTGCTCAGGCAACTGAAGGATATGATAGCAAACTTGGTAATGATTTTACAAAGACAATGTGTAAGCAGGCATTTGAAATTCTATATGATGCAATAATGAATGACAAGCCAGAAAACTACCCATATGGTTCAATGTTGTCTGGTATTGGATTTGGTAATTGTTCAACCACACTTGGACATGCACTATCGTATGTATTTTCAAATGAAGGAATACCACATGGCTATTCGTTGTCTTCTTGTACTACTGTAGCACACAAACATAACAAATCTATCTTCTATGATAGATTCAAAGAAGCTATGAAAAAATTAGGCTTTGAAAAACTCAGTCTAAAATCTGATGTTTCAGTTGCTGCAGATACTATAATGACTGATCGAGGACATTTGGACCCAAACCCAATCCCAATCTCCAAAGAAGATGTCATAAAGTGTCTAGAAGATATTAAATCAGGTAATTTGTAAAAAATTCAAATCTTTTTTACATTTTTTCTATTTTATTAATAAACTGCCGAATTTAGTGCTTTTGACTAAACTTATTTATCCTAATATTATTGTCTAAATATATGATTACTGAAAAACCACTAAAGTTCGGTATTCAAAATGGATTAAATGTTGCCCGCGCAGGGTATACAGAAGATCAAATTTTAACTGCTTGTATGCTTGCTGATAAAACTGGTTATGATTCTATTTTCTACATGGATCATACAAACGTCCCACAATGGAAAAATGCAATTGTTTTAGATCCTTGGGTTATGTTGTCTGCAATTGCAGCTGTTACAAATAATGTTGAGTTGGGAACCTGTGTAACTGATGCAATTCGAAGACACCCCTCAAATATTGCACTAGCTGCAATCACTCTTGACAGAGTTTCTAAGGGAAGGGCAATTTTAGGAATTGGTGCAGGTGAAGCTCAAAACTTAAAAGAATTTTGTATTCCATTTGAAAAGCCAGTTTCTAAATGGGAAGAACAAATTCAAGTTATCAAAACTTTGTATGGTTCCACTCCTGATAATACTGTAAATTATAATGGCAAATATTACAAACTAGAAGATGCATGTCTTCAGGCGCCTCCAATTAGAAAACCACATCCACCTACATACATGGCATCAGGTGGTACTCGTACTTTGGAACTTACTGGAAAACTAGGAGAAGGGTGGTTGCCTATTGGTTACACGCCAGAATTATTTGAAGATCATGCAAAACAAATCAAAAATTCTATGAATAAACATAATCGTACTCAAACAGAAAAAGATAATTTCCAATATGCCCTAGACATAGACGTTTACTTTTCTGAAGATGCAGAAGAATCCTGGGCAAAAATGAAAGAAGCTGTAAAGGTAAGTCTGTTCAAGCCTGAAGTATTACGTGTTCATGGAATTAAAGAAATAGAAGGATTTGATTTTGTAAAATATTTTACAGAATATTCAATGTCTGATCAATCATGGATTGTAAAAATGAGGGAGGCGGCAACAAAAATTCCTGATAAAATTGCTCGTTCATCAACTGCAGTTGGCACTCCCGATGATATTATTCCTACATTTGAACGATTTATGAAAGCTGGTGTAAACCATTTTGTAATTAGATTTTGGGGTAAGAATTACTTTGGCTCAATTGATAAATTTGCAAGCCACGTAATGCCTTATCTGCGAGAAAAGCTGCAAAAATAAGTCTATTTTATATCGAAAATCATTTACTATACTATATCTCGATAATTGGTATGGATGATGAACTTCCTGAGGCAATAAAAAAATGTATAAAAATTCTAGAAGAAAATATTGACATTTTATCTAACATTGAGTTAGACTTGGAAGATCAAAAAGAAGACGAGATGGTTTCCAACCTGAAAATTCATGATCTCTATGATATGACTGAAGATTTGGCAGAATCTGCCAAACTAAAACGTGCTGAATTTAATCTTATGCGTAGAAATGCAGAAGACGTTCATCCAAATTAATTTATGATTTATGTGGTCTTCTGTTTTTTCTTTTCATCCTAGTGTATGATCTTACCTGTCGCTTTTTATGCTGTTTTTCTATTCTTTTTCTTGTACGAGCTGTGGAGTTAGTTTCGCCTTGTATTACTTTGACCTTACTTCCATCTCTTAGCATTATTGGTTTTCCTTTAAATCTAAATTCTGCATCATGACATTTTGTATAATATTTACTTAGACAAAAAAATATCCTGTTGTTTGTCCCATGCATCTGTTTTACATCTTTTGATTTTTTTAACACGTTGAGAATATTTCTTAATTGCCCCTTGTCAACATCTGTAATTCTATGTAACTCTCTAAACCATATGAATTTTGAATTCTCCCCCCATTCCTTTAGTGTTTTGAGCACTACATTTGTTGCATTCATCCAATCTTCTTCTTTCTCGTCCAACTCTCTTACTCTAATTTGTCTTATATTTTAGGAATTTTGTTCTACGTTTAGAATCTTTTTTTTGTTCTACTAATTTCTTTTAATCTTGATTTTGTTACTTTAGATGACTGTCTCTGATTTTTTTCCATCTCTTTGGCAACACTGTCTATTTTTTTTATAATTTTTGATTGTTCATCTGGAGAATTTGATTTTAAGAGAGTTTTCTTTAATATTTTTAGTTCTGAAGAATATTTTTCAAACTCATTTTTTAGTTCATTTAGATAAGGGTCGTCCGTATTTTTCTTTATTTTCCTTATGTTTTATAGATTTATGATCTGGATTTATAATATTATTAGTGCAAATGATCTTGTTGCAACTAGTTGGAATTTTACAAATAAAATCACCCCAGAAAATTAAAGAATTTTTGAATCAGGAACACGTTGGACGAATTTCTAGTATTGACGAGAATGGTTATCCTCAGATAATACCCATGAATTTTGTTTTTCTAAATGACTATGTCTACATACATTCTCATATCAAAGGTGAAAAAATAGATAACATTAATCGAAACAATAAAGTTGGTTTTGAAGTTGATAGAGAGTTGGAATTTTTACCATCATATTTTGAAGACCCTAAAGATGCATCCCTAGCTGATACATTGTATATCAGCGTTGTAATCAAAGGTATGGCATCGCTAGTAACAGATAAGGAAGAAAAAACACTTGCGTTAAATGGTCTTATGAAAAAATATCAGCCTGAGGGAGGGTATGATCCAATCCAATCTTCTATGAGGGTTTTAGATGCCGTTGCAGTTATCAAAGTTATCCCTAATGTGATTTATGGAAAATACAAAATTGGACAAAACATGCGTGCAGAAAACAGAATGGATCTCGCAGAAAAAATATTGAAAAGAAATTCTCCTACTGCAAAAGAGACTTTGAAAATAATGGGATTTGAAACAACTAGTACTGGTTTACAGATGATTGATGAACCTGTTTGGTAGAATTTGTAACACATTGTTTGTTTTGAATTTAATTTTATGATGTATTAATATGGCTAATTTCTGTACTGTAATTAGCTGAACAACAATCCCTTGTATGGTTTTCAAATTCACGCTTACAGCAAATGTATGCTTTTTCCATATCTTGATTTTCTTTTTTTACCCGTTAATTAATAAAATTAAAATATGCTACTCGTGCTAACATGCACTAAATTGTTGTACCTCCTGTGTAGCATTGCAAGAATCGTTAGCTATAAGTTCAGTTTTAGACGATTGTAACTGTTGCACCAAATCCATAAATTTGAACTTGTATCTGAGTATGCCCCCACTGGTGATCAACCTCAAGCAATTAAGTCTTTAGTTTCAGGTGTAAAAAAGGGAACCGTTCAGACACTACTTGGTGTGACAGGGAGTGGAAAGACATTTTCTATTGCAAATGTTATTGCAAGAACTGGAAAAAACACATTAGTTATCTCTCACAATAAAACTTTGGCTGCACAACTATATTCTGAATTAAAACAGTTTTTTCCAAAAAACAATGTCGGTTATTTCGTATCTTACTACGATTACTATCAACCAGAAAGCTATATGCCTCAAACAGATACGTATATTGAAAAAGATACTCAGATTAATGAAAAAATTGAAAAATTACGTTTGGAAGCAACTGCAATGCTGTTATCTGGCGAGCCTACAATTATTGTTTCAACCGTGTCTTGTATTTACTCTCTTGGTAACCCAAAGGATTGGGAAGATCTGGCAATTTCAATTAATACAGGCGATGTTACAAAAAGAAGTGATCTAATAAAAAAATTCATTGATGCACGATATGAAAGAAATGATACTGAAATAGCTCCTGGAAATTTTAGAGTGAAAGGAGACACTATAGATATCATTCCTGCATATTCTGAAGATATTGTTAGAATTTCGATGTTTGGCGACGATGTAGAAAAAATCGCATTACTTGATAATATCTCACTTAAAGAAAAACGTTCAATTACTCAGTTCAAAATTTTTCCTGCAAAACATTACTTGATTGCAAAAGATGTTCGAGAAAAAGCTGTTCTTTCAATTAAAAATGAACTTGAACAAAGATTGCCTGAACTAAACGAACTAGAAAAGCAAAGATTGGAAATGAGAACAAAATATGATCTTGAGATGATCGAAGAATTAGGTTATTGTTCAGGAATTGAAAATTATTCACGACATTTTGATGGTCGAAAGGCAGGTGAGAAAGCATTTTGCCTGATGGATTTTTTTGGAGATGATTTTCTACTTGTCATTGATGAATCCCATGTTACTTTGCCGCAACTACATGGAATGTACAAAGGCGATTATTCAAGAAAAAAACAACTAGTGACATATGGTTTTCGTTTACCAAGTGCATATGATAACAGACCGTTAAAATTTGAAGAATTTGAAGATTATTTGAAAAACACTATTTTTGTATCTGCCACTCCAAGTGATTATGAGAAAAAAATTTCATCTCAAATCGTCGAGCAACTAGTTAGACCAACTGGATTGCTTGATCCGTCTGTGGAAATTAGACCAACAAAGGATCAAATGGATAACCTAATTCAGGAAATTTCTAAAAGAGCCACCAAAAATGAACGTGTTTTAGTCACTACTTTGACAAAACGTATGGCTGAAGACCTGGCCGAATACCTCTCAAAAAAACAGGTTAGGGTAAGATACATGCACTCTGAAATCGAGGGATTGCAAAGAACAGAGCTAATTAGACAACTACGATTAGGCGAATTTGATGTTCTAGTTGGAATCAATTTGTTAAGGGAGGGATTGGATCTCCCTGAGGTTTCTCTAGTTGCAATCTTAGATGCAGACAAGGAAGGTTTTCTAAGAAACTTTACTAGTTTAATTCAAACTTTTGGGAGAGCAGCAAGAAATGAAAATGGTTCGGTAATCATGTATGCAGATACTATTACAAAATCAATGTTTCATGCTATAGACGAAACAAAAAGACGTAAAGAAAAACAAATTCAATATAATAAGGAACATAACATAACTCCAAAGACTATCATAAAGTCTGTTCCTGAACAAGTTACAATTTTGGACGAATCTAAACTAAAATCAATACATGATATTGCTACTGATATTATTGAGCTAGAATATCAGATGAAAAAATATTCAGAAGAATTGGATTTTGAGCGAGCAATTGAATGTCGAGATAGAATAAAAAGACTGGAAAAAGAGATTAAATTCAAAGATGCCAGAAAATAAATTAAAAATACGTGGTGCTAGACATCACAATTTAAAAAACATTGATGTTGATATTCCAAAAAATAAACTTGTTGTAATTAGTGGGTTGTCTGGTTCTGGGAAATCAACTTTAGCTTTTGATACAATTTATGCTGAAGGACAGAGACGTTATGTAGAATCACTTTCTGCTTATGCCCGACAATTCCTTGAAATGATGGACAAGCCTGATGTTGATTCTATAGAAGGACTTTCTCCTGCAATATCTATTCAACAAAAAACTACTAGCAAAAATCCCCGTTCTACTGTTGGAACAACTACTGAAATTTACGATTACATGAGATTACTTTTTGCAAGAATTGGTATACCTTATTGTATACATTGTTCTAGAAAAATATCCAGTCAATCCGTTGAAACAATTTGTGATTCTGTTCTTAGAGATTTTACTAATCAAAAGATTTTGATCCTGTCTCCAATTATTCAGAGAAAAAAAGGAACGTATGAGAAATTATTTGAACAGATAAAAAAAGATGGTTACTCTAGAATACGCCTAAATGGCGAAATTTTGAGCCTAGATGAACCAATTCCCACACTTGGTAGACAAAAATGGCACAATATTGAGATTGTAGTTGATAGAATCCAGACAGAAAAATCTGAAAGATCTAGGCTTTTTGAGGCAATACAAACTGCAATTAAAGCATCAAAAGGCGATGTTATGATCTCATCTGAAAAATCTGAAAAGATTTTTTCGCAAAATAATGCATGTCCTTACTGTGGATTGACCATTGGTGAACTAGAACCTAGAACTTTCTCATTTAACTCTCCATTTGGAATGTGTAAAGCATGTAATGGTTTGGGAGTAAAGATGGAATTTGATGAAGATCTTGTGATCCCTGATAAGAGTAAATCAATCTTAGATGGCGCAATTGTACCATGGAGTGGAAGATTTTCTGCATTTAGAAAACAAGCGTTACGAGCTGTTGGTAAAAAATTTGGTTTTGATTTAATGACCCCTATTGAAAAAATATCGCCAAAGCATCTTAAAATTATTTTACATGGCTCTGATGATTTGATTGATTTTAAATATAAGTCAAAGTCTGGTGATTCGTCATGGCAATACACTGATGCTTTTGAAGGAGTACTTGTCAATCTTCAGCGTTCTTTTATGGAGACTGATTCTGAATCAAAACGTGAGTGGCTAAAACAATTCATGCGTGATACTCCTTGTACCGTATGTCATGGAAAAAAATTAAAACCAGAATCACTTGCAGTAAAAATTAACGACAAGGGGATAATGGATGTTTGTGATTTATCAATAGACCATTGTTATGATTTTTTTTCCACATTAAAATTAACTGAAAATGAACAATATATTGCACGAGATGTACTAAAAGAAATTAAAGAAAGATTAGAATTTTTAATGAATGTGGGATTAAACTATCTCACTTTGAATAGATTAAGCTCAACATTGTCTGGTGGAGAATCTCAACGAATTAGATTGGCAACTCAAATTGGTTCTAATCTTACTGGAGTTCTATACGTTCTTGATGAACCAACGATTGGGTTACATCAGCGTGATAATGAGCGTCTCATTAAAACGCTAACAAAACTGCGAGATCTTGGAAATACTGTGATTGTAGTGGAGCATGACGAAGAAATTATGCGAAATTCAGATTGGATCGTAGATTTAGGTCCTGGTGCAGGAATACATGGAGGTAATGTGGTCTTTGAAGGAACTGTCAAACAAATTCTTCATAGTAATAAATCTGTAACTGGAGATTATCTAAAAAATAATTCTCTGATCAAACTTGAAGGAAAAATTCGTAACCGTTCTGGTACTTTGATTATTAAAGGTGCATCAGAAAATAATCTAAAAAACATAGACGTTGAAATTCCTCTGGGCCTATTTGTTTCCGTAACTGGAGTTTCTGGTTCTGGAAAGTCTACTTTGATTAATGATATTTTATTAAAATCACTTGAAAATCATTTCTACAAATCTAATATCAAATCTGGTTCTCATAGTGAAATTTTAGGTCTTGAAAATATCGATAAGGTAATTGCAATTGATCAATCTCCTATTGGGAGAACCCCCCGTTCTAACCCTGCAACTTACATTGGAGCGTTTACTCCTATCCGAGAACTATATGCAAATACTGAATTGGCAAAAGAAAGAGGTTATTCCCTAGGACAATTTTCTTTTAATGTGTCTGATGGAAGATGTTTTGCATGTGAAGGCGACGGTGTTAAACAAATAGAGATGCAATTTTTATCAGATGTTTATGTAAAATGTGATGAATGTAAAGGAAAACGATACAATTCTGAAACCCTTTCAGTTTTGTATAAAGGGAAAAATATTTCAGATGTATTAAATATGACTGTCTATGAAGCACTTCAATTTTTTGAAAATGTTCCTTCAATTAAACGAAAACTACAAACTGTTTTTGATGTTGGTTTAGGATATGTCAAATTGGGGCAATCATCAACTACATTATCAGGTGGAGAAGCACAAAGAGTAAAACTTGCATCAGAATTATCAAAAAGAGGGACTGGAAAAACATTTTACATTCTTGATGAGCCTACAACTGGATTACATTTTGCCGATGTTCAAAAACTACTTGATGTTTTAAACCGGCTAGTAAATTTAGGAAATACTGTATTGGTAATCGAGCACAATTTGGATGTGATTAAAAATTCTGATTGGCTAATTGATTTAGGACCAGAGGGTGGCGATGAAGGTGGAAAGATAGTGACTGTTGGAACTCCTGAACAAGTTACAAAGGCACCTGGAAGTTATACTGGAAAATATCTTAAAAAATTACTTAGATAATGACTAAAGCAATGACTTTTGATATTTCAAAAATTAACATCCCTTCAAATCCTGGTATTTATCTGATGAAAGATTCTCATGAAAAAATTATCTATATTGGCAAGGCAAAGAATCTAAAAAACCGAATCAGATCATATTTTCTAAAAAATCAAAACCACAAAACACAAAAACTAGTAGAAAATATTTCTGATATTGAATTTGTTTTAACTGATAATGAAAGCGAAGCTTTTCTTTTAGAATCTAACATGATAAAAAAACATAGACCAAAATTTAACATTGAATTAAAAGATCAACAACGATACACATATCTTAGAATTTCTGATGAAAAATACCCACGATTACTTGTTGCAAGAAGAACTCGCGATGGAAAGTTCTTAGGCAATGGCAAAATCTTTGGACCGTTTATGCAAGGCAGCTCTAAACTGTTAACTATTGGTACTCTACGAAAAGCCTTTCAAATTAGGATCTGTAAACAATTGCCAAAGAAAGTCTGCCTTGAATACCATCTTGGTAACTGTGAAGGCCCATGTGAATTTAAAGACGCTCAGGAAAAATATGCCAATTATGTATCTGCATTAGAAGAAGTATTAAAAGGAAAAAATCAAACCCAAATCTTTACAGCAAAATTAAAAGAAGAGATGTCACAAGCTGCTGCCTCCCAACAATTTGAGCGTGCAAAAGATATTCGAGATACTTTGATTAGATTAGGCAGCCTCCAAACGAAACAAAAAATGGAATATGTTGAAAATTCAGATGAGGAATATTTTGGAATTGGAGATAAAGATCAGACAGTGACTGTGATGAATTTTAGAATGATTAATGGGGTAATGCGTGATAGTGACAAGTTCTTTTTTGATCTTGTTGGTGATAACAATTTTTCAAATTTTCTATTTCAATACTATACAGTACATAAAATTCCAAAATTTGTCTATGTTAATGAACTTCCTGACAACAAAATGCTTCTTGAATCTTTACTTTCTCAGCAAGCAGGTTTTTTAGTTGAAATTATTTGTCCTAAACGTGGTAAAAAAAAAGACATCATTGAATTGATTTTGAAAAATATTTCTTTGATTCATTCTAAAGGAGGTAATCTAGGTCTAATTGAATTAAAAGAAGTTTTACACCTATCTGCTATGCCTAATGTCATTGAATGTTTTGATATTTCAAATCATGGAGATGAATTTGCAGTTGGATCAATGTCTAGATTTGTAGATGGTAAGCCAAATAAATCAGGTTATCGAAAATTCAAAATTAAAACAGTTACTGGTAGAGATGATTTTGCAATGATAGGTGAGATAATCAAACGACGATATCTTAGATTACTAGAAGAAAATTCTCAGTTGCCTGATTTAATATTAATTGATGGTGGAAAAGGACAGCTAAACGCTGCACTAAAATCATTGCAATCATTGGGATTGAATCTTGATTGTATCTCACTTGCTAAAGAAAATGAGGAAGTATATGTTTCATATCAAAAAAATCCTATTGTAATCTCAAAAGATAAACCATCGTTGAAAATTTTACAACATGCTAGAAATGAGACTCATCGATTTGGTGTGTCATACAATAGAACAATACGTAAAAATAAAATAAAATAATAAAAAAGGAAATTTTTTTGCTTAGTTAACTATAACGTTTCCAACCATCCATGGGTGTACCATGCAGAAATAATCATATGTTCCTGCTTTATCAAATGTATGTTCAAATGATGCTTTTCCAATGACTAGACTGCTATCAAATACTCCTGATGGACCATCTGCTGGACTACCACTTGTTACTGTATGTGCTGCGGTATCTACATTGTCCCATTTTACAGTATCCCCTGCATTGATTATAACTGATGCTGGAGTATAACATGCATTAGATGTTTCACAACCTGGAGATGAAGTTCCAGCTGGAATTGTTACACTAACTGTTTTTGGTTCAGATGTTTCAACTGGTTCTGTTTCAACTGGTGTAACTGGTTTTGTTTCCATCTTTACCTCTTCTTTTAACTCCTCAGTTTTTTCTGTTGCTGCTGCTGCGCTTTTTACCTTTTCTGCAATATTTGCCATTGGGTCAACTTGCATTTTTGGTTCGGTATTTGCAATTACTGGAGCTTTAGCAACTGGAGCGTTATCTTGAGCATATCCAGCGTAGGCTGCAAAACCTACCCCTATAGCTACAATTGCAATAGAAAATGCAATTGCTGCTTTGTCTATGTTTGCCATAATTGATCACAATGATTTTCTCAAGATAAATAAATCTAATCATTGTTTTTACGGTCATATTTTGAAATGATTGGCATATTTAGAAGACATTTTATTGATTATCTAATTTTAATTAATCCCAATTTCTTATTTTCTTCAAAAATTTACATAAATCTAAAACATACGTTGAAAATTTCACATGATCGCTTTAATTGATTTTAACTATGGTCAATCATATTGAACAATTCTTTCTTTTATGATTCAATGTTATTCATAAATTAATAATGCGTTGGGGCTGTCACCAAGTAACTTGCGTTTTTGGTCTTAAGCCCCTTTGCATTATATTTTTTTAGCAGCCAAATTTCTGTTTGATTCTACTAACTCATATTTTATTTTTAATTTTCTTTGCTCAATTAATTGTCTGATGAAAAAAGTTCTCTTTTCAATAAATTCATCATTGCTTTTATGATTTGATATTAAATGATCATATACTGTTTTATCATCAGTTGTTATTTTTACAATATCTTCATTTTTTATGATAAATGTGCCAATCCCCCAAAATATCCCGATATGTAATCCGATGTATTTTGATTGTTGATTTGTTACTTTATCCAAGTAAATTTCTGCATGCTCTCTTTTTTGCTCTACAATTGAATTATCTGTTTGAATGACCCATGATATTCTCTTTGAATCCCCATCAAAAAATAAAATATGCTCCAATTGTCAACCAAAAAGTGGTTTTTTGTCTATATATTTTGAATCCCGCCCTTATGATCAAAGATTCAAAGATTAACATA
>Ga0210019_1001889_pt1 | contig 21272 bp, 18 predicted proteins | sample CryGeyCG2114_020_2_FD_183969 | JGI IMG/M metagenome (GOLD analysis project Ga0210019, IMG submission 183969) | Groundwater microbial communities from aquifer - Crystal Geyser CG11_big_fil_rev_8/21/14_0.20 (SPAdes) (version 2) | ecosystem: Environmental > Aquatic > Deep subsurface > Groundwater ...
GGGAAGACTCGCTCCCATCTCTCCCCCTTTACTAAGGGGGAGATTAAGAGGGGGTTATTACGTAGTTCTATGGATATACACCCAAATCAATTCATCGCCATAGCAAAAAAGAAAGAACAAATCTTCCAAGGCAAAAATGCTCACCTAATAAATCTTAGTCCTTCTTCCCCTGCGTCCCAGCTTCTCCAGCGCGTTCGCGACGAAGCGCACCGATTCGCGCAAAAGTATTATCACACCCTTCATTCAAAATCATATGACAAAAACAAAATCCGAAAAACGAGAACAAAAAAAGCGCAATCAGCGCAAAATGAAAGTTGAAGGCGCGTCAGTTAAAAAATTGCGCCAAATTCAGATCAAAGCTTCTTAATCGCGCGCAAAAGCGCGTCTGGAATATCAACCTCCTTGTCAAACCTACGCATAGCGTGCTCAAGATATAATACGCTTTCAGCCGCCATAGTAATTCCCAAAGGAATTGCGAGATTTCCTTGCCAAGCCCTCTCTAAACAGAACCATAATTTCTCTGACACGCTTTCTCCTTCAACCGAGCGCAACGACAATCCTGCTTCATGATGATTTTCTAAATCATGCTCTTGATAATGCATGCTCAATAGAGCTTTGCCTGCTTCATTTGGCTTATTCTCAAGCAAAGCGCGCAAAAGCGTGATAAACGCAATGCGGATTTCCGGCTCAAGATATCCAATTGAAAGAAAATTATTAAACACAATAGCGTTCTTCTGGCCTGCTTGCCAATTTTTCAAATTCGGGCGCAATAGAAAATGCCCTCCTTTGGCATACATAAACGCGAGCGCCTCCAAAAGATACCGAATAAGGTATTTTTTTGACGCGCTAGATACTTTTGATTTTCCTTGGCCCACATCTGAAAAATCCGGCCAATTCCGATATTCCTGCACCAAAAGATTTGGGGTACAGTATTCCCATAGAACTTGCGGAATAATAATTTTGGAATTGGATAAAAATTGCTCTGACAAAATTTCCATCTTTGCCGCGCTGTTTGTTAAATCAGTAATAAGCTCGGCGCGCGCTTTCAACTCTTTTATAACGCTCTGCCAAATGTGCGCTCGCGATTTTTCCATGCGAGAGCATTCTAGAGCAACAAGCTCGTCTATGTGTTCAAGATTCTTCTCAAACGCGCTAGAAAGTTTTCGATTATTCACGGTAATCAATACGCGCCGATGGTCTGCCAAAATTCCAGCATGCGTTGTTCCGAGCAAGTTTACCTGATACACTGATTCGCTAATGCTCGTGAAATCTTTCGCGTCCGCGCGCCCTAGTTCAGCGCGAAGAGTGCTTTGGACTGACCCGCGCTTAAGGCCTTGCAATTGGTATGACAAATTCAGCAGATCATTCTGATAAATTACAGGCATAATATCAGATCTGCTTGAGGCGATGCGCGCGAGTTCAACAAAGCCGGGCCCTGCTTCGGTTAGCGCGCGGATGAGCGCGGCCGGCTCTGGCTTTTGCTTTTTGAAATTGAAGATGATTTTTTGTATTTTTGTTTTGGTCATATTTTTATCCGTCATCCTGAACCCGATCTTCTTGATACCCCTCCAGCATAACTTCCAAGAATGCTAAGGCCTGGCAAGGATCTTTTAAATCCTCAATTTTGCGTTCGCTGATCTCCTCCACAAAAATATTATACCACATACATTGATAAATGCACAAAAATAATGGTATCAGAAAAAAACGGTACCAAGTACCGTTTTTTTCTGATAAACCCTTCATGACCCCTGACCGGTTTATTACCACACCCCCTCCTCTGTAAACTCCACAAATTCATCCCCTAATTCAGATAAAAATCGAGAAGGCACATTTGAAACAATTGAGCCATGCAAAGCGCGCTGGGTGGTGTGCAGCATATAGAGCTGTTCTCGCGCGCGAGTGATTCCAACATAGCAAAGCCGGCGCTCTTCTTCCAGTTGCGCTGGATCTATAAGAGAGTTTGAATGAGGCAATAACCCTTCTTCCATGCCAACGAGAAAGACAGTGTCAAACTCTAATCCTTTAGCACTATGCAAAGTCATTAAAGTGAGAGCTTGGCCTTCCTGAGGATTATATGTATCAATATCCGCGACTAACGAGACCTCCTCCAAAAACGCGCTAAGCCCCTCAGCTCCGCGGAGCACGTCAAACTTTTTTGCCACATTTTTAAGCTCTTCAATGTTCTCTATCCGTTCTTTGCCGTCATCTCCAGATGCTTTAAGATATTCAATATATCCAGCTCGCTTTAGAATTAAATCAATTATTTCTTTCACAGTTAATTCGTTTATCTCATGAGAAGCGCGCTCAAAAATTAAAGCAAAATCTTTTAATGCTTGAATGCGATTCGGAGAAATCCTCTTGTCATTCTGACTTGTTGTCATTCTGGAAGCCGTTACTGCAGTGATAGAATCCATTCGTGCCATCATATACAACACAGGCACATCCCGCTCCCGCGCAATCTGCTGAACACGGCCTAATGTCTTTTCCCCTATTCCGCGAGATGGCTCATTAATGATGCGAGCCAAAGACACGCCATCATTTGGATTTAATAGAAGACGTAAATATGCCAAGGTATCTTTAATTTCCTTGCGCTCATAAAAACGGATCCCTCCAACAATGCGATATGGCACCCCATATTTTAACAGCACTTCCTCAATGGCGCGGGACTGCGCGTTAGTGCGATACAAACAAGCGAAATTATTCCAATCAATTTTTTGCTGACCCAAATCAAACGGAATATTTGATAAACTGTATTGCGCAAGCGACCCTGCCGCTGGGAGCGACAAGGCCGCTGAGGCAAGCGGCAGGTTCGCTCCCAGTCCCAGCGGACTTGTCGCTTTCGTTGATTTAGAAAACGTACCCATTATTTTATCCAAAATGCCCGGCTCTTTGTTTCCCTCTGATTCGTAATCATACGTTACCTCCTCCACAGTGTCATTGCGAGGAGCCTTGTACTCGGGGCGACGCGGCAATCCAGCGTTAATCGCAATGACTTCAAGTATCTTCTCTGCCTCCTTAACCTCATCAGCCACCAAAACCACCTGAGGCAAAAAATCGCTTGTCTTTTCAGTCCATAATTTCTTTTTCATCTGCCCCTTGTTTCCCGCGATTATTAGATTGCCTAATTCCACAATTGGCGCAGTAGAGCGATAATTCTGCTCCAATCGGACAACCAGCGCGCCTTTAAAATCCTTTTCAAATTCCAAAATATTGCGAATGCTCGCTCCTCTCCAAGAATAAATACCTTGCCAATCATCTCCAACCACAAAAATATTATTATGCTCCTTTGCCAAAAGACGTGCCCACTCATACTGCGCAGTATTTGTGTCCTGATATTCATCAATCATAATATACTGCCACAAGGTTTGATATTTTTTCAGAATATCAGGATGCTTCTGAAATAACACTACGCTCTGCATAAGCAAATCATCAAAATCCATGGCATGATTTTTTTTCAAATATGCTTGATATATGGCATACAAATTCCCAGCTATTTTTTCAATAGGCCCACGCGCTTGGGCGCGCATTTGATCAACAGATAGCAATTCATTTTTCGCTCGGCTTATCATTCCAAGGATTGTGGAAGGGTTAATGTCTTTTGGAGAAATCTCTTCAAGACGCATCACTTGTTTGATAGCGCTCTTTTGATCTTGTGTATCATAAATCACAAATGAAGATGCATATCCCAGAACTCCGGCATCCTCTCGCAAAATGCGCGCGCAGATTGAGTGAAATGTTCCCAAGGCCGGAGTCGCGCCAAACCCGCGCCAACTCATCCAGGCGTTCGGATTCTGACCCAACAAACAAGCAGCCCGGTTGCGCAACTCCCCTGCTGCCTTGTTTGTAAATGTAACAGCCAAAATGTTATGAGAAGGAATTTTACATTCTGACGCCAAATACGCGATTCTATGAGTTAATGTCTTTGTCTTGCCGCTTCCAGCGCCTGCCAATACCAAAACCGGGCCTTTAGTGGCCTTAACTGCCTGAATTTGCTTGTCATTAAGTTCTGAAAATAAATTTGACATAAATTTAGTATAGCGGTAATAGCATAAACCCACAAACCATTGACACTAAAGCGCGATTCTGATAATATATACTTATTCATGATACTTCCAATTCTACAAGTAATCTTTGGCGTTCTCTTGGTCGCGACCATACTTATCCAGCAAAAAGGAACAGGATTAGGCGTGGCATTCGGCGGAGGAGGATCGCTTTACAAAACCAAAAAACGCGGCAGTGAAAAAGTGCTTTTCACAGCCACGATTATTTTCGCAATCATCTTCTTTTGTCTGCTTAGCGCGGACATCTTCATCTAAAAACAGGAAAAATACATGTCTGGCTCATCTTTTCTGGGAAAAATCTCTGGTTTTCTCGCGTGTCTTCCAAAAAAAATATCCCGCAAATCCTTTTTTGAAATAGGCCATAAGCAGGACCAGGATTTTGTGTTTGGTATTATTGGAACCAAATCCTTGCCTAGTTTTTCCCAACTAAAATACATTGGAAAATTCTACAGCGAAAAAGAAATGTTCATTACAAAAGCCGCGATATTCTTAGCTCTTATTTCTTCTGTCGCGCTCTCTATTATGCTTTACAAAAACTACGTAATCATCCAGCCAAGCACTGGCGGAGAATACGCTGAAGCAGTGATTGGAGCGCCAACATATATTAATCCCTTATTCGCGCAAACAAATGATATTGACCAAGACATATCGCGTTTGATTTTTTCCTCTTTGATGAAGATTAATGAGCAAGGACATGTTGTTGGAGATCTTGCTGAAACCTGGAAAATTGATGAAGCTCAAACCACATACACATTCACTTTAAAGACGAACACAAAATGGCATGACAAAGAAAACCTAACTGCTGATGACGTTATATTCACAGTGCAAAGCATACAAGACCAAAATTTTAAAAGCCCGCTATATATAACATTTCGAAATGTCCAAGTTCGCAAAATTGATGAGCGAACAGTGAGCTTTACTTTGCCAGAGCCGTTTGCTCCGTTTCTCTCGGTTTTGACGTTCGGTATACTGCCTGAGCATTTGTGGCAGGAAATTAACCCTTCTCACGCGATTCTGGCGGAATTAAATCTTAAGCCAATAGGGTCAGGGCCTTATAAATTCGCTTCTTTTACCAAAGACAAAAAAGGAAACATAAAGCAGTACGAGCTTAAGCGGTTTGATGATTATTATGGCCAAGGCCCGTACATTAAAACCATTTTAATAAAATTTTTCGCGAGTTTTTCTGAAGCACAAAACGCTCTTGCTGAAGGAAATGTTGATGGACTTGGATTCCTTCCCCAGAACGCTTCAGAGCAAAGCGCGAGCTTGTCCGGACAAAAATCTTTAACAGAGCATAAATTATCTCTTCCTCAGTACACTGCCTTGTTTTTCAACCAAGCAAGCAATGCCTCATTAAAAGAAATTCAAGTCCGACAAGCATTAGCGCTCGCGACAAGCAGGCAAAAAATAATTGACACAGCGTTTGAGGGAGTTGCAGAGCCAGTTGAAACTCCGATCCTGCCTGGCATGATAGGATATAGCGATGAATTGCAAACTGTTTTATATGATCCAGCTAAAGCAGAAGAAATTCTTGATAAAGCTGGATGGGAAAGAGTGTATGAATCAAGCATTGTTGATGATGCTCCAGAGGAAAGCCAAGTTCAAGCAGAACAAAAACAAGAAACCACTAAAGGAAGCGTTAATTTAGGCCTTGAAAAAGAGAGCAAAGATCTTTATAAGCGCGTAAAAAAAGATATTCCTTTGGAGCTTACGCTCACTACAATACAAAAAGACGATATGATTCAGGCAGCTGAAACAATACGCGATCTATGGCAAGAAATAGGAGTTACTGTTAATTTGAAAATCGTTGAGATTGGAAAAGTGCAAAAAGAGGTTATTAAACCGCGCGCGTATGAGGTTCTGCTATTCGGACAAATCTTGGGCCGTGACCCTGATCCATATCCATTTTGGCACTCGTCTCAGGCAAATGATCCTGGATTAAATTTATCTCTCTACGCTAACAAGCAAGTGGATCGATTGCTTGAGGACGCGCGCAAGACATCTGATCTTACAGAGCGCCAAAAAAAATATATTGAGTTTCAACAGCAGATTATTCAGGATATTCCAGCCCTATTCCTCTATAGCTTGCAATATACCTATCTTGTGCCAAATGACATTAAAGGCATAGAAACCATTAGAATCAACCATACTTCAGATAGGTTCTCAAACATTGAAAACTGGTACATCAAAACAAAAAAAAGAATCCGCTTTTAAGGGGATGTGGTGAAATTGGCAGACACGCAGCGTTCAGGGCGCTGTCCCGTTCGCGGGGTGAGAGTTCAAATCTCTCCATCCCCACCATTAATTTATATTTTAAAAACTAACAAAAACATATGCGAAAACAAAAGAAAGAAGAAGAATCATCAATTTACAAAAATATTGAATCAATAGGAAGCACAATAAAAGACGCGGCCAGCTTGCCGTTTGAAGTTGGGCAAGCAATCCACAAAGAAATGTCTGAATTCATTCAAAAAGCAAGCGCTCCATTGCGCACTGAATTCAGGCCAAGAGACCTTTTACAGATTATTGTGGGTGCCTCTATACTCGCGATTCCAGTTGGCTTTACGCAGGAAACATGGGATCTGGGGCATACCATGCATACTAAAAATGTAATAATTCTTGGAATATTGTCTATTATATTCATAGGCATGTTTGTATATTACAACTATTATAGAGGAAAATTAAAAAAGAACTTTGGAGAATTCACAAAGCGCGTATTATCAACATATATTTTTTCTCTTCTCGTTGTTGCCGGGCTTTTAACCATTATTGAAGTCGCGCCCTGGCACACGGATATGGTAATCGCGATAAAGCGCGTTATACTTACTACTTTTCCAGCATCCATGAGCGCTGTGGTTGCGGATACTATTAAATAATTACATGAAACAAATAAAACGAAAAACACAGAAACCGCGCGATCCATCGCAAAAACTGCGCATCATTCCCCTCGGAGGAATGGAAGAGGTCGGCAAAAACATGACCATTTTTGAATATGGGAATGATATTATAATTCTGGATATGGGTTTGCAATTCCCTGAAGAAGGAATGCATGGAATTGATTACATTATCCCGAATATTTCTTATCTAAAAGGCAAGGAAAAAAATGTTAAAGCAGTAATTTTCTCTCATGGACATTTGGATCATATTGGCGCGGCGCCTATATTGCTTGAGCGATTAGGATACCCTACTATTCTTGGCAGACCGCTCACGCTTGCAATGGTTAAGCATAGGCAAGAGGATTACAAACCAAAATCAACAAATCTTCTCAAGGTATTGCCGATTAAAGACATTAAAAATAGATTTTCATTTGGCGTATTTAAGATTTCATTCTTCCAGGTGGACCATTCTATAATGGACGCGGTTGGCGTAATTTTAGAAACTCCGAATGGCACTATTGTGCATCCTGGGGATTGGACTTTGGATAAGGATAGGCATGGAAAGCCGATTCTGAATTATGCTTCTTTGTCGCGCATGCAAAAGCGGCCTATTATTCTTATGCTTGAGGCCTTGGGCGCGATTGATATTAGACACAGCGCGTCTCACGAAGAGATGCACAAGAATCTGACTGAGATTATTACCAAATCAAGAGGCAGAATTGTTATCGGCACTTTCGCGTCTCAGATTGAGCGCGTGAACTGGATTATTCAGGCAGCGGAAATCGCGGGCAAAAAAGTGGCTTTGGATGGGTATAGCATGAAAATGAATATTGAAATCGCGCAAAAGCTGGGTTATGTAAAAGTTAAAAAAGGCACTTTGATTAAAGTAGGAACGATTGATGATTATCCTGATGACAAAGTAATTGTTATCGCGACTGGCGCGCAAGGCGAGGGCAATGCCGTGCTTTCGCGGATTATCAATGGCACGCATAGGAATATAAAGCTGAAAAAGAGCGATACTGTTGTGCTATCCTCTTCCGTGATTCCGGGTAATGAGGCAACTATCCAAAAATTAAAGGATGGATTATATCGCCAGTGCGATAATGTGATTCATGGAGAGCTGATGGATATTCATGTGTCTGGCCATGGAAATCGTGAGGATATTTTGTATATGCTAAAGACGATCAGACCTGATTATTTTTTGCCTATATATGGGCATCATTACATGTTGCGCGAGGCAGCCAAGCTTGCCCAAGACAATGGGTTTAAGCGTGATAGGACCATTGTGCTTGACAATGGACAGATTGCTGAGTTTGACCAAATAGGCGGCAAGGCATTAAACAAAAAAGTTGATGCCAGCAATATTTTTGTTGACGGACTTGGAATCGGAGATGTGGGAAATATTGTTATGAAAGATAGACAGGTTATGGCTGATGATGGAATGGTTGTGGCTGTTGTGCAAGTGAATACTAAGACAAGAAAAGTGATTAATAATCCTGATATTATCACGCGCGGATTTATTCATATTAAGTCATCAGAAGCATTGATGGAAAAAATCCGCATGCGCGCGAAAAAAATTACACAGGATATTATCGCTAAAAACATGCCAAAGAAAACAGATCAATGGGGTGGCGTGCGCGCGAAGTTGCGGGATGATCTTTCTGATTTCATTATAAAGGAAACCGAAAGATGCCCTATGGTGCTTCCGGTTATAATTAAAGTGTAATTTAGCCCGTCACCCTGAGCGGAGCGTATTCGCAGAGTAGAAGGGTCTCGTATCTTTTAAAGAAGATGCTATAATAAAACCATATGAAAAACCTCATTTTCTCCGGTATGCAGCCAACAGGTAGCTTGCATCTAGGAAATTATTTAGGCGCTTTAAAGCAATGGGTGGATTTGCAAGAAACACACTCTTGTATTTTTTGCATTGTTGATTATCATGCCATGACTATTGAGTATAACGCGCGTCAGATGCGCGAGCGTATTGTAGAACTTGCGCTTGATTGGTTATCTGCTGGGCTTGATCCTTCCAAGTCAATTATATTTATCCAGTCCCAGGTGCCGGAGCATACAGAACTGGCATGGATTTTCAACACTATCACGCCTCTTGGCGAACTGGAGCGTATGACTCAGTTCAAAGAAAAATCAGCACAGCACAGAAAAAATGTGAATGCGGGATTATTTACCTACCCAATTTTGCAGGCAGCGGACATTCTGCTCTATAAGGCAGACCGCGTGCCTGTTGGCGAAGATCAGGTTCAGCACGTGGAACTCACGCGCGATATTGCCAAGGCATTCAACCGCAGATTTGGCAAAACATTACCAGAGCCAAAGCCGATTCTAACAAAAGCAGCGCGCATTATGTCCCCTACTGAGCCGACTAAGAAGATGAGCAAATCGCTTGGAGAAAAGCACTATATCGCATTGACGGATAGCGCGGATACTGTAAAAAAGAAAATCCGATCCGCGGTGACTGACACATCCGCAGGCGCTGACTCGCCGGGCGTGAAAAATCTATTCGCGATTTTAGAGGCGTTTGACCAGGACGCGGCCAAGGGCTTTACTATGGAGCACAAAAAAGGCACGCTCAAATACAGTGATTTGAAGGATGTTGTGGCCAATACTATTATAGGACATCTTAAGCCAATTCAAGAAAAACGAAAAGAGCTGGAATCGCGCGCGGATGAAGTCGCGGATATCCTGATTGCCGGAAGCGAGCAAGCGCAAAAAATCGCAAAAAAGACAATGGAAGAAGTGAGAGAAAAAATCGGAGTTCGGTAAATTATACAAACCAAAAAAGGTGTCAGCCCGCCGAATCGGCGGGCTGACACCTTTTTAAATTATATTATTTCTGTATCAATTTCAAAAACTCATCTCTCTTTTGTTCCATCAATTTTTTATCGTCCAATGCTTCTACATTCAATCGCACAACTGGCTCGGTGTTTGATTTGCGTATGTTCGCGTGCCAATTTTCCGCGATAACCGAAACTCCATCTAATTCGCTTATTTCGCACTCAGACGCGTATCGCTCTTTCACGCGCGCGATAACCGCGTCAGGATCTTTAACTTCATAATTCTCTTGTTCAATCATATAATATTTCTTCCTTAAAGGAGCCACTAATTCATCCAATTTTTTACCATAAAAGCCAAGCATTTCCAAGACAATTAATGACATTCCAACAGCGCTCTCGGCAAAATAGAAATCAGGCAAATAATAATGCCCGCTTTTTTCTATGCCAAATACTGCTTTTGTTTCATCCATTTTTGCCTTGATAAACACATGCCCAACTTTGGAAATAACTGGCTTGCCACCTGCTTTTACAACAAGATCGCGCACTGCCCAGCCGATTATGGCATCATGCACAACAGACCCTTTGCCATTCTTTTGAATCAAGTATTGCGCAACCAAAGCGCCAAGATAATCGCTTGGAACATAATTTCCATTCGCGTCAACCGCGAAAAACCTGTCAGCGTCAGTATCAAACGTAAATCCTAAATCCGCACCCTCGGATATTACGCGCGCTTCCAGATCTTTACGATTCTCTTCTTTGAGCGGATCGCCTCCATGATTCGGAAAAGTTCCATCTGGCTCAAAAAACATTCGCACCACTTCCACTGATAAATCTTTATAAACCAAATCAAACGCAGGGCCTCCCATTCCATTTCCTGGATCCACCACAATCTTTAATCCTTTGGAGATTTTGCTTGTATCTGCTAAAGACAAAATCTTTTTTGCGTATGCTTGCTTAATATCAACATCTTCTGTTTTTCCTTTTTCAGATGCATCACGAAATTTTCCAGACAACACCTTATCTCTCATTTTTTCTCCGCTTACCAAATCAGGCATTTTCTTTACCATTTTAAATCCATTGAACTCGCGTGGATTATGGGACGCGGTTACATTAATACCAGGCAGATTCATTGATCCGCACGCGAAATAGAACATATCTGTTCCAGCTAATCCAATATCGCGGACCGTAACGCCTTGATCCATTATCCCGCGAACAAGCGCGTCATGCAATTGCGGTCCTGACTCGCGAATATCCCGGCCAACAATCAATTCTTTTGATTCAACAAAATCCGCGAACGCGCGTCCGATTTGATAAGCTGTTTCTTCATTTAAGTCTTCCGGATATATGCCCCGAATATCATAGGCCTTGAAAATGGAAGGATTAATTTGCATATTACTCTGCTAATTTTTTAATTGACTCAATTTTCATAACCGCCAAAATCCCTAATCCCCAGATTATGGAGATTAATTTAATCAATGCTCCAACATATGGCAGTCCAGTAATCAGCCATAGAACAATCACGCCAACTACCAGGATAGCGAGCAATGATGATTTTTTCGCTTGTTCCCGGCCTTTAAACGCTCCGAACAAATATGTACCTAGTATAATACCAGTAAAAATTTGCCCAAGGTATAATGCGATTAAGTACGCGGTTAAAAGGATAATTCCTAAAGGAAATCCAATAAGAGTGAGCATTAGCACTATAACGGCCAAAGGAGTCGCGACAAGGCCGATAATGCCATACAAAAAGTCCTTTGTTGGGTTTTTCATTGACCGCTGTGTGGCATGCTTAATCAATTTTGGCCATATGTTTACCATAATAAGGCCTACTATTAGCATTCCAAACAATCCTATTAGCCGGAAAAACCAGGAAAACGCGTTTTTAGATGGCTCGCGCTTTTCTATTTTTTTGTATATTAATTCTCCGCTGATTGTGCCATTCTGCTGAAAATCAACCGCGTCAATTATTGCGTCTTGGCTGATTGTGCCGTTCAAGACGACTGTCTCTGCTTTAATGCGCGCTGAACCGCTTATTACCGCGTTTGGCCCGATTTCAACTGTGCCTGCCAGAATGGCCGCGTTGCCGTTAATACGTGAATTGATTATCACGCGCGTGCCAGCAACGCGAATATCGTCTCCCACATCACCGGTAATTTCTATGGTCCCGCCTGCCGCGAATAAATCTTGCGCCACATTCTCAGTGATTTGCACTTTTCCACCTACTACTACCACATCCCTGCTTGCTGGCGCTTCAATGCGCACATCTGGCGCAAATTCAAACAAATCCTGGGGCTTTACTGATTCCTCCTGAGCGAATGCAATGCTTGGTATAAGCAAGAAAAATAAGAATATTGCTATTTTTTTCATATAGTACTATTCTAACCGTAAATAGGGGTTTTGACAATATCATAAGCTCTTTCCATAGGAGGCGTAGATATGCTACAGATGATACCTATAATTTTGATGGGATTATTCGCTTGCCTTATGGTGAGCGAACGCATATCATGCAAGGAAAAGAATACTCAGCAATAGGAGAATATATGCAACATATTATATTCTTTATCATTCCGATCGCCATATTAATCATTCTTGCAATCGGTATGACGGTAGGATCAGATCTGTATAACATACTCAAGCGACGCGCCAGATAGGAATCTGGCCGTCTTTTTTTTGACTTTACAAATACCGTAGATAGCGTATCATACTATCAAGCGGAGGAATCCGTTTTTTGCATAAACTCTAAAAAAATAATTATGTCCAACCTATCGCAATTTGATCCAGCCATTTCCGAAACCATTGAAAAAGAAGTTAACCGCCAGAGAAGCGGGCTTGAAATGATCGCGTCTGAAAACTTTGTTTCGCGCGCGGTTTTGGAAGCATTAGGCACGCCTTTGACGAACAAGTATTCAGAAGGATACCCAGGCAAGCGCTATTACGGCGGAAATGAATTTATTGATATTTCAGAAAACTTGGCAATTGAACGAGCCAAACAACTTTTTGGCGCTGAGCACGCGAACATGCAGCCCCACGCAGGAAGCCAGGCAAACATGGCTGCCTACTTTGCTCTTGCTGAGCCCGGAGAAAAAATAATGGCAATGGACTTGGCAATGGGAGGACATTTGACCCATGGCTCGCCTGTGAACTTTTCTGGAAAATTATTTAAAATAGTTCCCTATGGCGTGCGCAAAGACAATCATCTGCTTGATATGGATGAAATCCGCGAGATTGCTTTGCGCGAAAGGCCGCAAATTATTCTGGCAGGATACACTGCTTATCCAAGAACAATTGATTTTGAAAAATTCAGGCAAATCGCGGATGAAGTGGACGCGTACTTTATGGTTGATATGGCGCATATTGCTGGCCTTATCGCGGGCAAGGCACATCCTGATCCTTTTCCATACGCGGACGTGATTACGACAACAACGCACAAGACACTTCGCGGGCCTCGAGGCGCTGCCATCTTTTCCAAAATTGAAGACCGTTTGCATCCGGAAGATAAAAAGAATCTGGCGCAAAAAGTTGATTTCGCGATTTTTCCATTCATGCAAGGCGGACCTTTGAACCATTGCATTGCCGCAAAAGCTGTTGCTTTCAAAGAAGCATTGATGCCATCATTCGCGGACTATGCAAAACAGATTGTGAGCAACGCTAAAGCATTGGCTGACTCGCTTATGCAAAATGGCATCACCCTGGTTTCAGGCGGCACAGACAATCATTTATTGCTGATTGACGCTTCCAACACCGGCCTTTCCGGCAAAAAAGCGGAAATCGCTCTAGACAGCGTTGGCATTTACACGAACAAAAATATGGTACCATACGACCAGAGAAAGCCAATGGATCCTTCTGGCTTGCGCGTAGGCACCGCTGCTTTGACCACAAGAGGATTCACAGAGAATGAGATGACGCAAATTGGAGAAATGATTTCCCATATACTGCACAATCCATCAAAAGAAGACATTCTCTCTGGTGTGCGCTCGAAAATAAAAGAAATGACTAGAGCGCATCCTTTATACGAGGGATGGACCTACGAGTCGCCGGAATAATATTGACATCGCGCGGCAGGTTCGCTCACTGCGGACTTGTCGCTTGTATGGATAGCGACCCTGCCGCTGGGAGCGACAAGGTCGCGAGCGAAAGACGGGCGGCCGCGGGAAAAAGCGGCAGGTTCGCTCCCAGCGGACTTGTCGCTTGCGCGGAAAAGAAAAGCGACCCTGCCGCTGGGAGCGACAAGGCCGCGGCAATCTTATCGTCGCAATATATATGGATTAACATATTTCATCACAATATGGTTGATTTTTGCTGAAAAACCAGTATTATAATAAACATGAACAAAGCAAAAATAATCAACGGCAAAAAAATCGCAGACCAAATCCGGCAAGAAGTCGCGGACCAGGTTGCAAAACTAAACATCCAGCCCTGCTTGGCCGTGCTTTTGATTGGCAATGATCCTGCGTCCCATCTTTATGTATCCATCAAGAAAAAAGCAGCAGAACAATGCGGCATTCAAATATGCTTGTATAATTTTGATGAGATCGCGGATGAAGATGAAATTCTTGAAACCATCTCATTTTTAAATAAAGACGAAGAAGTGGATGCCATTTTAGTTCAGCTTCCTTTGCCTGAAAAATTTGACGAAGACGCGATTATCAGCGCGATTGATCCAAAAAAAGATGTTGATGGATTTCATCCAGAAAATATAAAAAAGATTTTATCATCAAAAGCAGAAATATTCTCTCCTTTGAACATGGGTATACTTCAGCTTCTAACTGCTACAGGAGAAAATTTACAAGATAAGACAGCAATCATAATCGCTAGAAGCAAAGAGTTTACGCAAACGCTCACTCATGTGCTTGAGGACTTTGGCGTTAAAACAATCATCATCAATCCTTACAACCAAAAAGATGACGCGGCCTTGTCGCTCCCAGCGGCAGGGTCGCTATCAAGGCAAGCGACGAGTCCGCTTAAAGCGAACCCGCCGCTAGGTCTTACCTTTAACTCGGATATAATCATAAGCGCGGTCGGCAAACCGAACTGGATTCACGCAAACAACATCAAGCAAGGATCAATTTTAATTGACGTAGGCACCGCGCGCGTTCAAGACAAAACGCTTGGGGACTTTGATTTTGATTCATGCGCTAAAAAAGCATCCTGGATTACACCAGTTCCCGGCGGAGTCGGGCCCATGACAGTTGCAATGCTTCTTAAGAATACATTATTGCTTGCGCGTAAAAATGGAAAATGATATAATTATTTACGCGTTCTTTTTTTCTAATTGAGCAGCTCTAGTTTTTAAAGAATATCAGGCAAGAACTTGCCGATGCCTTTAGAGGCACGACTGTTCAAACAAAACACCCGGGCAAATGCCTGGGTGTTTTGTTTTGGAGGCCACGACCGGAATTGAACCGGTGTAAAGGGTTTTGCAGACCCTTGCCTAACCACTCGGCCACGTGGCCTTGTTCCACTTTAATACAATACTTCATTTTATAAAAAAAATCTAGTACTATCAAAAAGGTACCTGACCCGCCGATTCGGTGGGCCTGGTACCTTTTTATCATGAACACATTTTGTGTTCACTTATTTCATACCAGGAAAAGCTGGCTCATAATGATCTAAAACATAATCCCGTGGCACTTGAGCGTTTAATTCTTCCATGCGCAAATATTTAATTCCAAACTGACGCGCGTCATGGGTTTCATACATCCATATATCAGCGCGGTACTGGTATCGCACGTTCATCCTATCTTCAACCACGAATATTTTGTCCCCGAACATATCAGGAAACCGAACCAAGGTTCCTTTTGGTAAAAAATTTAAGGCAACCACTCCGTCTCGCACCGGGGTTTGCCAGGCAGTGGTGAACGGCGAGTCATCGGTCTGGCGCGGCTCAGATGAATACGCTGTTACTGTAATCCAATGTTCAGATATTACTGATGGCTCGCCTTCTAAAGGCAGGAATGATTCTTGTTCTTGCACTAATTCTTCTGGCGCGTACAAACGCTCTTGACGCGATATCACCATTTGATATGAATCAACTGCTGGTTCTGGCTGTAAAATATTGGTTTCAAACGGCTTATTTTCCCCATTTGCCAAGGCCTGCCAGTTTTCATTAGCTGCCAAAGAGACCTGGGTGAGCACTAAATTAAAACATAACGAAAAAACAGCAACCATAAGCCACCTTTTGAGATATTTTAATTGTCTATTCGTAAGTATCATATCGCGTTTAAATCCCAAATAGGGGTTTAAACGCAAAAAGACACCGAATAATTTCGGTGTCCTGAGGAAACAAATAGCCTTTTAAAGCTAATATTAGTATAGCACATATAAATGAAAAAATCAAGGGCAGAAATAACAGGTCATCCCCTCGGAATACTCGGGGCAGGCTCTGAGCGAAGTGTACTCACGAAGTAGAAGGATATAACGTCTCATTAGAATTGACGCTATACCCTTCGGCAGGATCAGGGTGACGATATGACAAATGCTCATACGCTCTCCTAGTCGCGCATCTGCCTCTTGGAGTTCGCTCTAAAAATCCCAACTGCATCAAAAACGGTTCATAGATGTCTTCAATGGTTGCCATCTCTTCGCTTGTCGCGGCTGACAAAGTGTTCAAGCCAACTGGGCCGCCATTAAATTTTTCAATTATGAAAGATAAAATTTTTCTATCTGTCTGATCCAATCCTAGTTCATCAACTTCAAGCATTTCAAGAGCCGCTCGCGCGACATCTTCTGACACAAATCCGTCTGCTTTCACGTCTGCCCAATCCCGTACGCGCTTTAAAAGTCGGTTTGCTACCCTTGGAGTCCTTCGTGCGCGCTGTGCAATTATTGTGTTCGCGCTTGTATCAATGCCGACAGAGAGGATAGACGCGCTCCGATTCACGATTTTAGCGATTTCATCTTCTTCATAAAAATTCAAAGGATAAATCGCGCCAAACCTGTCGCGCAAAGGAGACGACAAAAGCGAGATGCGCGTGGTCGCGCCTATTAAAGTGAACCGAGGCAGATCCAATTTCAGAATGCGAGCTGACGGGCCCTTTCCCACAACCAAGTCCAAAGCATAATCTTCCATTGCCGGGTACAAAACTTCTTCAATGGTTTTGTTCAAGCGGTGGATTTCGTCAATGAATAAAATATCGCCTTGCTCAAGATTAGTTAAGATAGCTGCCAAGTCCCCTGCTCGCTCAATCGCGGGTCCGCTAGTGACGCGGATGTTCACGCCCATCTCATTGGCTATAACTCCGGCAAGCGTGGTCTTTCCCAAACCCGGCGGGCCATACAGCAAAACATGCTCAATCGGCTCGGCTCGCTTTTTGGCGGCAAGCATAAAAATTTCAAGATTCTGCTTTACCTTGTTCTGTCCGATATATTCTGATAATGTTTTTGGCCTCAAACTCAAATCCAAAGCATTATCTTCGTTACTTTGGACTTGGGATGAAGTGATGCGTTCTTCTTGCATATTAGATTAGAATATCATGTATCAAAAAAGCCGTCCATACGAACGGCTTTTAAAAATCATTTGCGTCGAGATCCGCGCTTCACCCGCGACACTCTTGTAAATCCGCTGCACGGGACTATTTGAATCCCTTTCTTTTCCAGATTATCCAAGAGCAGATTCAAACCCAGAGAGTCGGACGACATGTGCCCGGCGACTATGACATTCAAGTGATGGCGCGCGGCTTCTTCTTTCCATTCTTCGCGCTGGTGCATGGAGATGATGGTGCCTACTCCTGCGTGCGCCATTTTTTCGTATATCTCTTTGGCATTATCCGTACCCCCGGTAATTTCCGTTACCGCGATGCGGCCGCAAAAGTTATCCATTGAGCCAGTGAAAATTTTAGGGCCTGCTTTTTCTTTAGTAGCCAAAGCGTATTCTGGAATCTCCTTTAAAAATTTCATTATATCTTCAATATATACAAGATCTTTTTCTTGTTTTTTAATTTCTTTGTATAGATACGACGCCACGTGATTATCAGCTGGCGTGTGAATTGACATGATAGGCATACCAAGAAGCCGGGCCGCGTCCACTGACTGGCCATGATTAGATGATGACACTGATCGCTCAACCTCAGCAATGCGCTTGCGCGTTATTTTATCCGCAATATTCACAGGCACGCCGTACATGGCCAAATTCTCAACTTGCAAATCCATTACTTCATGAAGTCCTGCCAATCCCCGGGACAATGGATGGTGCCCGATTATCAAATCAATAGGATTATCCGGATGAAGGCGATTCAGCTCATTGGCAAGCATTACTTCGCCAGTATCAATATCAACTCCAACCATTACTTTCTTTATCCGCTTTGCTAAATCACCATGAAACACCCGCGAATCAGCATAAGGATTTTCCAGCGATTCTTCATCAAAATCCTTTTTTTGCTCCTCTGAAAGCTTGCTATATTTGTCATTCACGCGCTTAAGCAATTCTTTCACTCGCTTTTCTCCGCGCAAATCATTCTTCATTCCCTCGCTGATTGCCAATTGATAGATTTGTTTGATGGTCATCATATATTTTTGCTTAATTGGATTATCTTAACTCATGCCTTGACATCTGTCAAGCCATATGCTACAATACTCTATCAATTCAAATCCAAACAAAAACCGCCTTAAAAACCCTTAATACTGCAGTCACGACAAGCATGGGGATACTATTCTAAGGACAAGACGGCTTTTTGCTATCTTTCCCTTGGAAATTATCTTCTTGACTGCAGTATTAAGGGTTTTTTGTTATTTAAATTATTGCGCTTGCTCAGGCGAATCAGACAATTCATTCTCTTTTATATCTCCGTTATCCAAACTCTCTTCATCCACCTGTTCTGATAATTTCTCCACACCAATCAAGCAAACTTCCTGCCAAGGCTGATACTGGCTAAAAAATGTTTCCTTTTTTACTTCTCCATCTGGATAAGTAATGTTGTAATCAAACGACGCCTTCATGCCAGCATGCGGATACTCAGTACATTTCTTTTTACCCACTGCCAAATCCAAAGTTTCCACATACCTGGTTTCCGGCGGCGCAACTCTATCCCAAATAGACACATCACCCTCTTCAATAGAGCGGCCGTCTTTAGTTCCCCAATAATCAAAAAATAAATCATCCCCATCTATAGTGGTCGTGATTAACACATAATTGCCAGTGTCATTCAAAAATCGGTAATCAGGAGCTGGGTCATAAATCGTGGCATCTTTGCCTGGCTTGCCTTGTTCATCAAAATAGTAAGACACTGTATATGAGTGAGGCCTGCGCATAGTTACAGGAAGGCCGGCTGCCAATGTTCCGCGGAACGTGGTGGTTCCTATCTGGCATAATCCGCCTCCATATTCAGGCACTGTTTTGTTGCCTTTAATTACCAGTTCAGGAAGATAGCCAGCTGCTGCATCAATCTTTCCCAATGTCTTGAGCAAAGAAAATTCTTCTCCTGGCCCAATCAATGACCCGTTCACACTAGCTGCGCCCACGGTAATGTTGTGGCGCCGATTTTTCGAACTACCGCCGAAATTTGATTTTCCAGTTCCAAGCAACTCCACAATCCCTAAGTCATTCAAATCGCCAATATCTTGTGTTGGCTCAACTACGAGAACTACTAGCTCTAGTGTTTCAGCTTTTGTTTCAGGATTAAAAATAATCTTTTCCCAGTTGTTGAAAGTATCTTCCAAAGATAAAACGCGCCCGCTTGCGCTTGTTTTGAATTCTTTTACTTTTCCGTCTTCCAAGGCAAATCGCGGCTCTTGGGGTTCAATATTAATTTCTTTGGCAATAGGATCAAGCAATTCAGAAAGTTTTTCAAATGACAATCCCAATTCAACATTACTGAAAAAACGCGAGCCAGTGCGCCTAACTTCAATCAGGTCATTGATAGTTGTGGCTGGCCAATATGCTGAAAAATCTTCATATTTAACTGCAACGCCTTTGGTATAGATTACATTGCGCGCGTCATCAACTAATGGTTCAATATCTTCACGCGTGAATTTTGGAACATCTTTTTTCAGCTTCAAATCAATAGGCGCGAACTCAAAAGCGGAAAGCTGTTCATAGGCCTGATTCAAAGATGTCTCATAATCAAAAATAATTCCGCTTTTCTCTTCAGTAACTATTGGCTGCCAATTTTGTATCACAATATGCGCGTCTTGAGCCGGGTGCTCCAGAGTTTTTAAATTTTCGCGCAACAAGCGCTCCACATCCTGGCGCATCCATTCAAATGCCGGGTCTTGGCGCGCGCGGTTTAACGAGGAAAAAATCACGCGCTGCATGTTTATGAGCATATTTCCAGAACGTCCATATTCAAAAGCGCTTTGCGCGCTTTTTGGCAAATCATACCGAATCAATTCATAGGAAAGATCTGGGTCCTCGGTCGCTACCACTATCATTGGGGCGGACACAGTGCGATCTCTAAACACAAAAACAAGCCCACTTTTTCGCAGAGCTGATGTTTGCTTTTCAATGGCTGAAATTGCCTCTTCTTGCGAAAGTCCGCCAACTGAAATCGCGCCAATCATTACTCCAGGATATATCTTATCAGCGTACGCGTATTCATAGAATTTGAACCATCCGAACATTGCCGCAACCAAAACAATCAAAACATATCCGCATATGTTCATAATTTTAGACCAGGCAAAACGCGCTTTTTTTAGCATAGGAATAATATTATTCTATTTTAAGCAGATAATTCAATAAATCTTTTGCTTGATTATTGCTAGAGAGTTCACCAACCGGCACGAACGCGAGTTCAGCGTCTCCGCCTTTAGAGAGCGCGCTCGGGAGATCAGACGCGAAAACATTAAATGACTGTCCGCTCTTTAATATCACGGCGCATTCTCCATTTTGTTCTGGCGCGATTTTGGCAATCATAATTATTCTTCTTTCACGCGCACTGAAATGCTTTTTTGTTTTTTAGATCTTGGCAAGCGCACTATTAAAACGCCATTTTTCAAAGTCGCGGAAACATCGTCTGCCTCAACTTCAACCGGCAAAATGATTGAGCGCGAAAATCCGCCCCAATAGCATTCTTGGTAATAATAGTCATCTGCTTTTTCTTCTGTCTCCTGAGTACGCTCTCCGCGGATAGTGAGCATGTCTCCGGAAATTGATATGTCAATATTTTCCGGCTTTACTCCGGCGATGGTTGAAACAACTACGATTTCTTCATCAGTGCCATACACGTCAACTGAGAGCTGGCCTTCATAGTTCTCGTCAAGCCAATCCTTTTTTGGAGCTTCTTCTTTTTTTAGTTCAGAAGAAACTGAATTATTTTCCTGAATATCTTGCTCTTGATTGCTTATTGCCTCAACTTCCTGCTCTTCTTCTTCCTCCTTGATTCCTGCCAATTTATTCAAAAAACTTGCCATAGTATTTTATCAATTATTATTTATTAGTTTATTATACCAAAAAACACCCTCCTATAACAAGGAAGGCGCTTTTTGGTACCGCTACGGGGAATCGAACCCCGATTACCAGGATGAAAACCTGGCGTCCTAACCATTAGACGATAGCGGCTTGATATTGGTAGACAATGATGATTATATATATTTTTTTTACATTCGTCAAT
>Ga0210019_1001890_pt1 | contig 21267 bp, 17 predicted proteins | sample CryGeyCG2114_020_2_FD_183969 | JGI IMG/M metagenome (GOLD analysis project Ga0210019, IMG submission 183969) | Groundwater microbial communities from aquifer - Crystal Geyser CG11_big_fil_rev_8/21/14_0.20 (SPAdes) (version 2) | ecosystem: Environmental > Aquatic > Deep subsurface > Groundwater ...
TTATGCAAACCTCCCCCTTTCAAGGGGGAGGTTTGGTTTGTGTGGAGCCGTTATGTGGCGAAACGAGCCCTTGTCAGTTGCCATGGGCAACAATGTTACCCTTCTGCGGCTCGCCGAAGGCGTGGAGCCTATTTCCCCAGATCGTTGTCCGGCTGGAGGCGGGCTTCGAGTTCTTTGACGTTCAGGCGCAGTTGTGAGACGGCGAACCGGGCTTGACTGATGAGCGAGTCTTCGGTAACCGGGTCTTTGGACTCGCCGTATCCAGAAATTTCTTTGCGGATATTGTCCAGCTTCTGTTCCAGTTGGATACTGCGTTTGGAACTGAAACTTTTGGCGATCGCGCCTTTCAGGCCTTCCCCATCATAGTGTTTTGTAATAGCCATCAGCATGCGTTTGCGGGAGATAAATTTTTTGCCGTTTTTCCAGTCTTCGATGGCTTGTAGCATTTCTCTTTCTATGTTGTCCACTATAGCATTGTAGTCGGTTGGATCGGTCATGTCGTGGATTTCACCCGCAACCGAAGCGGACTTGATATCGAAGTCAAAAGTCTGGTCAACCCCGGTCAGGTCGGCGGACTTAATGTTGGCGTGGACTTCGTCCGGAGCCAGCATCGGGTCCCAGACCTGCAAGATATAGCCTTCACTTTTGATGTTGTCGAACTGATAGTCTCCATCGGCATTGGGTTTGGTGTAAATACCATTGGGTACTACGAAAACGGTTCCGATCATGTCTTTATGCATATTGCATCTCAGCACGACAGGCCCGGCCTGGGTGAACTCGATGGTTTTGGCGGATCCTGATGCCATGGCCCCCAGATTGAACTGGTTGCTCAAGGACTTGGAGAAAATATTGTGCACCTCGCGGTCTTCATTGGAGAACGTGATGGCAGACCCGACCTGTATGACCGAGTGCTGGGGGATGAATTGCAACCCGTTCTGACGGATGGTCAATGTTTCCGGTTTCTGATTGGCGACCCTCAGCTTGCTTTTGGTTTCCAGAAATACCAGCGTGTTGGGGCCGGGTTTCTTACCGTTGATCTTGATATGGCCTTTTATTGAAGTCGTGTTTTTAACTTTTTTGGAGCCTTCTTCCATTTTATGGTCGGAGCCCTCGGACTTTTTATCGTCCTTAATTTCTTCAACTTTTTCGACCGCTGGCGGAGTTTCAGCTTTTGCTTGCTGAACGGGCGCGGTTTCTTTCTTGATCGGTTTTTCAGCCGCAGGGTCATAATGCCCTAATGCGGTCAGCATCTGTATGACGAAGGGTTTCTCGAACTCTTTATCCAGTTCAATGGCTTTGAGGAAATGCGGTGCGGCGCTTTCAAACTTTTTCTGGATGCCCAGGACAATACCCAGGTTGAAGTGTCCCTGGGCAAAATCCGGGTTGATAGCGATGGCCTTCTTGTAGGCGGCCTTTTCCTCTTCGTACATTTTCTCGCGGCCATGGGCTTTCCCCAGCATGTTGTAGGCCATATAGTTATCGGGAGCAAGCTTTACAGTTTTTTGAAACAGCCGGATGGCTTCTTTAGCGTGATCGGCTTCGAGTTCGGTCATGCCCCAGTTAAAGGTGATTTCCTCATCATCGGGGGAAAGTTCATGAGCCCTGGCAAAGCGTTTTTTTGCCCCTTCAAACTTTTTTGCCATACGAAGGGCCGCACCCCAGATAGAAAACAGTTCCGGTGAATTGGGGCTGATTTTAGCGGCTTGTTCAAATTCCATATCCCCGGCGTTGTACTTGCCTTCCTCGGTAAGTTGCATGCCTTTCTGGATGTGTTCCAGAGCCTCTCTGGGCAGTTGCGATTGTTGTGGCGCCGACATGGATGTGGCTGTTTTAATCAGGGTTCCTGTATCGAGATCGCTGGGGAGAGTGAACTCAGGGTCCTTTTTTTCCGGTTCTTTCTTTTCCGGTGTTGCTTTAGCCTCCTGAATTTTCTTGTAGGGTTCCAGGTTACTTTCGGGGGCGGAATAATTCATTAAAGCCCAAAGTCCAGCGGCTAATACGCCCACCCAGAATAATGTCAGAAAGGAACGTTTCAGGGGACTAGCGGGGGACTCATTTTTTTTGTTTTTGGAATGCATAGTTTTTTCCGGAACCTTGTTTGCCTGTTTGTTAATAAGACCGACCGTATAAAGATCACCTGAAAACGGTTTTTATTCCTTTGATTCAGAATAATCAGGTTGAATTATTTTGAGTAATACGATTAAATCATAGCCTCAAACTACCTGTCAACCGGGTGGCCCATCGAAAAGGCGACAAAGCGCAGTTTCTTTGCTAAAAATAGTTTTTTGGGCAGGTTTTCCTCAGTACATTAAAACCTTGAGTGTTTATTAATGAACCCCGGCGTAGAAGATAAAATATTGGAAACGGACCTGATGGCCTATTTAAAGGGGAAGTCGGGATATCTCCCCTGCCAGTTGATTGAGCAGGTGCATCGCCAGGGAATGATCCATTCCAAAGAGCCGATTGAGGCCTCCCAGATTCAGCCCGTGAGCATGGATTTGCGGCTCGGACCCAAGGCTTACCGAATTCAATGCAGTTTCCTGCCGGAAAATGAACCGGTAGAAACGAAACTCAAGGAGGTCACCCTTTACGATTTCGATATTACAAACGGCGGGATATTGGAGAAAAATGCCATTTATCTGATTCCCCTGATGGAAGAGTTGTCGCTATCACCATCCCTATATGGGCTGGCAAATCCAAAAAGTTCGACCGGCAGGCTGGATATGTTCACCCGGGTCATTGTGGATAGGGGGCACCGGTTTGATGAGATACCGCTTGGGTACCGGGGTAAATTGTATCTGGAAATCATTTCCCGCTCTTTTCCGGTCAAGGTCCATGCGGGGTTGTCTCTCAACCAGCTACGGCTTACGCATGTCACATCGCAAAGCCTGGATAAAAAGAAGTTGGTGCTCAAGTATAAGAAAAACCCAATCTTATTTGACCGAAATGGATGGGCCATTCCGGTTGATGAGGTGAAAGTGGAGGAAGGGATTTATGTCAGCGTGGATGTGGCCGGGGACCAGCCGGAATCAATCATCGCTTACAAAGCCAAGACCAACTCAACGGTTATTGATCTATCCAAAATCAAACATTACCGGGCGGATGAGTTCTGGGAGCCGATTCACAAAAATAAAAAGAACAGGTTGATTCTGGAGCCTGAAAGTTTCTATATAATGATGTCGAAGGAAAGAGTGTGCATCTGGCCCGACTGGCTGGCGGAAATGGTTGCTTATGAACCCAATAGCGGGGAGTTGCGCACACACTACGCGGGTTTTTTTGATTCCGGGTTCGGTTGGAACGGTACCGATGAACTCATGAATCAGGGCACCCGGGCAGTGATGGAAGTGCGGCCTCATGATGTCCCTTTCATGGTAGAAGACGGTCAGACCTTTTGTCGCCTGAAGTTTGAAAAAGTGGTGGAACGGCCGGAAAAACTGTATGGTCTGTCCTTGAACTCCAATTACCATTCACAAGGTTTGGCGTTAAGCAAATACTTTGACCCCGACCACTAACCGGCAAGCCGTGACAATGGTTGTTGAGGGCGAACAATGGATTGTCTCGGCTTAATGACCCGAGCCCAGGTAAATAAGACAAGTTATGGAACGTGAAGAATTAAAATCGATTGTAGAGAATATTCTCTTGGCGGCCGACCAGCCGATCAATGCCGGTGAGCTGTGCAAAATTTTTCTGGATGGAACCGATAAAGACCAGTTGCAATCCATTCTTGACGAATTGGTGGAAGAGTATAGCTCACGTAATCTGCAGATCACGGAAGTGGCGGAGGGTTACCAGCTTTGCACCCGGCATGAATATAATGACTATATCCGCAAGTTCCTGAAGCTCGACCGTTCTACTCGGCTGTCTCAGCCCAGTCTGGACACCTTGTCGATCATTGCCTACAAGCAACCGCTCACCCGCCAGGAGGTGGATGATATCCGGGGGGTGGACTCAAGCGGGGTGATCAAGACCCTTTTGGAAAAAAAGGTGATTGGTCCCGCTGGCCGGAAAAAAGTTCCAGGCCGACCTATTATGTACAGGACGACTCAAAAATTCCTGGAGTATTTTGGTTTGAAGGACTTGAGCGATTTACCCACTTTGGAAGATTTGAGGGAAGAGTTGGAAGGGGAAGACCCCCCAGTTCAAACTCAAATCGAATTCTTGGCTTCAGAGGCCTCGACCAGTGAGGCCGACCCTGTCACCGAAAGCGGTGAAGATCCCCTATAGTACCCTTTATGCCCGGGCATAAGGACTCGTTGCGTCGAGAAAACGTTTGCCTGTAATTTACAGGCATTATAATTCCCTAATCAAATTTGTTGGTTACTTATGAAAATTCGTTTACAAAAAATAATTGCCGATGCTGGGCTGGCTTCTCGCCGTGAAGGTGAAAGATGGATTGAGTCCGGAAAGGTTCAGGTGAACGGCCAGGTTGTTACACAGTTGGGTTCTTTGGCCGACCCGGCCAAGGATGAGATCAAGGTACAGGGGAAACGGATACCCCGCCGACAGGAGTCGGCCTATGTCCTTCTTAACAAACCCACCGAGTGCCTGACCACCATGAATGTTGACAAGCGGGGGAGAACAACTGTCATGGAATATGTCCGGGTTGTGGAAAGCCGGGTTTTTCCCGTTGGCAGGCTGGATTATAATACCCAGGGGGTATTGCTGTTTACCAATGATGGGCTTCTGGCCAAGAAACTGCTGGATCCCCGTTATGCGGTAGAGCGTACTTATAAAGTCAAAGTTTCAGGAGTGCCCAATGAAAAAACCTTGAAACGGCTGGAGCGTGGAGTGCACCTTGAGGAGGGCAAGTTCAAGCCTATAAAGGCCACAGTGCAAAGGATCAGCGGCAAAAACTGTTTCCTGATTTTGACCCTGGTAGAAGGCAAAAACCGCCATATCAAAAAAGTATGTGAGCATATTGGTCACCCGGTTATCAAACTCCAGCGCACCCATTTTGCCGGGCTGACCTTGACAGGACTTCCGCTGGGGGCCTGCCGGTTTCTCAGCGCCAAGGAAATCAAATCGTTGAAAAAACTTGTCATGAATGATCCGAAACCGATAAAGGCACGGCCAAAGAAGCGAACATGAATAGGACTTCATGGCGGCATTCTCCGCTTCTCATGACAGGTATCTGGCTCTTGAGCGCAGGCGGATTTTTTAACGCTGAAGTGTTTGCGCAACAAAAGATGGGGGATGTTTATGTGGGTTCCGCAACGGTTCAGGCGGAAGGAGAGGACTATGTGGTCGCCCGGGAAAAAGCCGTGAGCCAGGCTATGAAAAATGGCCTGGAAGGAGCGTTGAAAGAAATGCTGGGGGATAAGGAGTTTGAAGCCAGCCAGAGAGACCTCAGGCAGATTTTGCGGCGTTCTTCCCAGTATGTAAAAAGCTACCGCTTTTTGGAAGCCTATGATGATCTGAGTAGCAGGACCAGTGAAGTAAAATTGGAAATGCGTTTTTTTGCCTCTGCGGTGAGCCAGGCCCTGGCGGGGCTGGGGGTGATTGCCGGTCCGGTTAGTGAAAATAAGGTGGTGGTACTGATAAAAGAAAAAAGTTTTACTTCCGCTCCGGTTGGTTCTTTTTGGGATGCCTTTCCGATTTCAGAGACCCAGCTTGCTAAAAACCTGATGGAGGAAGGAATAGAAGTGATAGGCCGGGAGCAACTGCGCGAAACAATATCTGAAGCAACTGTCCTCAACGCTATCAAGGGTGATCTTGGTTCCGCGCGGAGCATAGGGGTTATAACGGGGGCTGATATCGTTATCGTGGGCACTGCCGTATCCAGTCAGCGTGGAAAAACCGGGAAAGAGGATATCAAAACCGTTCAGGCCAACATCAATGTTAAAGTGGTTTCAACTTTGGAGGCTTCCTTGATTGCGGCCAAGACAGAATTCTCCACGATCGAGCATGAACAGGCTTTGCAGGCGGAACTGGAAGCTTTTGATACGGCAAGCAAAAAGCTTGCGGATTTTATTATCCCTTCGCTTCACCGCTATAGGGAAAAGGGAGTCGAGGCGCCGGTCAGGAAGGCCCCTGAAGCTCCACCGTTATCCATGTCGGATATGTAATTATGAATCAGGAAAAAGATAAAAACCTGTTATTAATTTCCTTTTTGCTGGTTATGGCGGTCTGCATTGTGCTTTATTTTTCCCGCCGGGTGGTGGCCCCGTTTTTTATTGCATTTGCGCTGGCTTATCTGATGGACCCCCTGGTAGACAGGTTGACTTCTTTTAAATTTTCAAGAACCCTGTCTGTTTTGATTTTACTGCTGGCTTTTTTCTTCCTGGCACTGGGTTCCGTGGTTTTGCTGATCCCGATTTTCAGCATGCAGGCAGAAAGTCTCGCAAAAAACATTCCCGCCTATATCGGAATCTTTCAGGAGTGGTTCCGTCCGGTACTGGATCTGATCAAGGGAATAGACCCCGAAAGAGTTGAGGAGTTTGTCAACGAAGGCCTGTCACGTTTTGGGGAACTGCCGATGAAAGTTCTGCAGTTTTCCAGCAAACTTGTCTGGGGCTCAGTTTCCAATCTGTTCAATATTGTTTTGATGTTTGCCAATCTGGTGATCATTCCTGTCGTGATGTTTTATTTGCTTCGTGATTTTGATTCGATCAACGAAAAATTATTAAGACTGGCGCCGCCTCGGTTTCAGGAAAAAACCAAAAACCTTTTTCTGGAGGTTGATCAGGTTCTCTCAAGTTTTGTACGCGGACAGTTGGTGGTTGCCGGCCTCATGGGAGTCATGTATTCGATTGGTTTGTTTTTGTGTGACACTCCGATGAGTTTGTCGCTTGGGATGATGGCGGGGCTGGTAAACCTGGTTCCTTATCTGGGACTGGTTTTGGGTTTTGTGCCCTCAGCACTTTTGACTTATATGCATACTCAGGAGTGGTTGCCGGTCCTGGCCGTTGCGGGTGTATTTGGCTTTGTCCAGGCCATGGAAGGCATGTTCATCACACCTCGAGTGGTGGGCGATAACATCGGGCTCCACCCGGTAGCCGTCATCCTTGCCGTTTTGTTGGGCGGGGAACTGTTTGGAATTGTGGGTATGATACTGGGTGTTCCCGGAGTGGCTGTTCTCAATGTCCTCATGTCGCGGGGTATCATGCACTATAAAGCTTCCTCTTTTTACCAATAGACCCGCCGGTGGCAAAGCGTAATATTTTCTTGCCTCTGGCACTGAGCCCATCCGGCAAGCGAAGCCTCTCCCTGTAGCCCAAAAAGCCATTCTGCCGCTAACCCACTGTTTTTTCTCGCCTTTCCGCTTGACCTTTGATAACGTATTGATTATATTGATTTTTTGATAGCAGAACCCTGTGTTCTGTTAACCACCGGGCAAGGCTCGGTGGCCCATTACCAGCGGATATATTCCGCGCTCACCGAGCCCAGCGTCACGCTGGCCGCCTCACCACTTGGAGGAATCACTATGAACCGCGTTACCACCCGCCCCTTATCCCTGACAAGATTATTCAGCGCTATTCAGGGCAACCTCGAACAACGTGCTTATAGCCCACAGACCATCAAAGCCTATCTTGGGCAGTTGCGGCATTTTGTGAGGGACCGCAACCTGACCAATCCGCAAAATATTTCGGGAGACGATATCAGAGTTTATTTGGAAGGTCTCGTAACGGAAGGGAAATCAAGATCAACGGTGGATCAGGCTTATAACGCTCTCAGTTATTTTTACAAGGCTGTCTATAATCATGACCTCATTCTGGACGGATTCAAGCGGCCCCGAAAGAAAAAATTAAAACCTGTGGTGCTTACAGTCAGCGAAGTGAGAAAAATAGCGATCTCGGCAGAAAACTTGAAGCACAGACTGATGATTGAGTTGGCTTATACGGCGGGATTGCGTGTTTCTGAGTTGGTAGCGGTCAAAGTTCAGCATGTGAGGCTTGATAAATTGATGCTGTTCGTGCCGGGAATCGGCAAGCTGGGAGCACGCACGACCATATTTTCCTCCAGCCTTAAAGATGCCCTGCAAAGACAAATCGGCAATAAAAAACCGGGCGACTATTTATTTCCCAGTGAACAAGGAGGCAAGCTGACCACCCGGAGTGTTTCAAAGTTTTTCAAAGTTGCGTTGACCACATCGGGAGTAGACAAACAGGTCACCCCGCATTCGCTTCGCCAGTCATTCACCGCCTTCATGCTCGCCAAGGGAACGGATCGAGTCGCTGTGCAAACCTTGCTGGGCCGAAGAGCTCTCTAGCCAGCATGTTGCATGAGCGAAGTAGATATCCGGGCTAGTGGTGGGGTAGGTAATCGTATTTCATGTTTCGGCGCTGGGGGATAAACCCGCTGTCGGTGATCAAGCGCTTGATTTCTTCTTCGTCCATGCAATAGACGGTTCCTGCCGCGGCGACCACGTTTTCTTCCATCATGGTACTGCCCATATCATTCGCCCCGTAGTAAAGCGATACCTGCCCGATTTTTGGGCCCTGTGTCACCCATGACGATTGCAGGTTGTTGAAGTTGTCGAGGAAAATCCGGCTGATAGCAAGTGTCTTCAGGTATTCGAACCCGGTTACGGCGGTTTTTATTCCGCTATCTCCTTGCAGTTGCGTGTTTCCCGGTTGAAATCCCCAGGCGATGAAGGCGGTGAATCCCTGGGTTTTATCCTGCAATTGTCTGAGCCGCTCAAGATGCTCAATGCGTTCTGCCAGTGTTTCGACATGACCGAACATCATGGTGGCTGTGGTGGGGATGCCCATGCCGTGGGCATGCTCCATGACTTCCAGCCATTCATCGGCGGTGCATTTTTTCGGGCTGATTATTTGCCGTACGCGGTCAACAAGAATCTCTGCCCCGCCACCGGGTATGGAATCCAACCCTGCCTGCTTGAGCCGGGTAAGAGTTTCGTCCAGCGAGAGTTTTGATATCCGACTGATATGAATGATTTCCGACGGAGACAAGGCATGGAGGTGGATGTTGAACCGTTGCTTTATTTTTTTAAACAGGTCCTCAAAATAATCAATCTTTAAATTCTGATGGTGTCCACCTTGCAGGAGAATCTGGTTGCCCCCGGCTGACAGGGTTTCTTCAATTTTTTGCGCGATGGTTTCAAAGGGCAGGACATAGGAGTCTGCGTCTGGTTCCTTACGGTAGAACGCGCAGAAAGAACAATCGGTAACGCAGACATTGGTATAATTGATATTTCTGTCTACGATATAGGTGATGGTTCTATCGGTTCTTTTTCTTCGGGCCAACCTGGATGCAACGTTCCCCAGGAGCAGGATATCTGTTGTGGAAAACAGTTCCAATGCTTCTTCGGGTTGGATTCGCTGACCGGAAAGGGCTTTTTCGAGAATGGATTCAATCATGGTTTCGCAACGGCATCGCACCGGATTTCAAGGTGATTTTGGTCCGGGTCCGTGAAATAAATGGATTCTCCTTCGCCGCGAACCACCGGGCCACTGTCGATATTAACCTTTTTGTTTTTGAGTTCATCGATGATTTTAACAAATTCTTCCCGGCTGGTTGCAAAAGCTAAATGCATATAACCCTTATCACTGAGTTGTTCCAGGGCAGATTCCATTTTCAGGTCGGGAGTTTCAAACAGGGCCAGGTGGGAGTTGCCGGTATCCAGCATGATGTGCCTCAGTCCTTTGGAAAACCGGTGGGTGACGTGGAATCCGAGTACATCCGTATAAAAACGCTCGGCCCGGTCCAGGTCTGTCACATTTAGGGCGATGTGATGAATGCCTTTAAGTTGCATGCTGGATCGCGTTACAGGGTGCCGTCACCCGCTCCGAAAGAAATGGTTGTCAGGCCATCAATGCCCGTATCCTTCATTTCCTCTTCCTTGGTGATCAGGAAAATATGGTAACCAAACTTACTTTTGACAGGGCCTTGCACTTCGCCCACCGGTGCCGCCATAGCGGCTTTTTCCAGTTCGGGAGCGGCGGTATTATGTTCAAGAAACCCAAGGTCTCCACCTTTAGTGCGGGTTCCGCAGGCGCTGTATTTTTTAGCCAGTTTGGCAAACACTTTAAACAGCATCTCACGGTCCTTGTACTCATCTTCCTTGAGGTGGTCAAGAAGCACGTTAGCAAGCTCTTCAGTACTTAAAACAATGTGGCTGACTTGAATAGATCGTATCGTCATATCGGCATCTCTGTCCTCAATGGACGTTGGTCAATGGATTTATGCAATGGGCTCATTATACCTGCTACTTTTAATGCTGGCAATCGCATTCCTGGCCCATCGCAAGGCCCGAGTGGCTAGTGGTGAAAATAGGCCTCGATGGCATCAATGAGAGACGATACTGTGTATTGTTCCGGGACAATATCTACATTTAATCCTGCTACCTGGGCTGTTTTTTCGGTTACAGGGCCGATGCAGGCGATCTTTGCTTTTTTAATTGCGGGAAGAAGTTTTTCACCCGTCAATGCCAGAAAGTTTGTGACCGTGGAGGAGGAGGTGAAGGTGATGACATCAATGCTCCCCGCTGTGAGTCTTTTTGCCAATTCATCTGCGGGTGTGTCAGGCAGAATGGTCTGGTAAGCCGGAACGACATCGACGATGGCCCCCATTTTTCGCAGTTGTTCAGGGAGAATTTCGCGAGCAACGGCGGCGCGGGCTAAAAGAAACCGTTGGCCTTCTATATTTTTCATGCTTTCGATCAGGGATTCGGCGACAAAATTTTCCGGCACGACATCCACGCGGATTCCCAGATCGCGAACAGCCTCGGCGGTTTTGGGTCCGATGGTGAAGACCCGCAGTCCCTTTAATTCTCGGATGTCCTGATCGATTACCTTGAGCCGTTCAGCAAAAAACCGCACACCGTTGACGCTGGTGAAAATCAGTCCCTGGTATTGGGAGAGATTGTTCAGCGCGTTGTCCATAGGGGACCAGTCATCCGGGGCGATGGTCTCAATCACCGGGAAAAAGAAAGGCTCAGCACCCAGTTCCCGTAGCCGGTCAATCATAGATTCGGCTTGGTCGCCTTTACGCGTGACCACAACTGTTTTCCCAAACAGCGGCAGGTGTTCATACCATTCGGTGACGGGTCTGAGGTTAACCACTTCTCCGATGATAGTCAGGGCAGGAGGCAAAATTTTGTCCTGGGCAGAAATTTCTACAATGGTGCCGAGTGTTCCAACCCATGTTTTCTGTCTGGCGGTCGTTCCCCATTGCACAACGGCGATAGGGGTATCCGGGTTTTTGCCGAAGCGCAGGAGTTTTTCGACAATCAGAGGGAGCTTGCGTGCGCCCATGAGAAAAACCAAAGTCCCGGAACGGGCCGCAATTTTTTCCCAATCGATATGAATGTCTCCCTGTTTTTTTTCGTTGCTTCCGGTGATGATGGAAAGGGTGGAAGAAAGATTGCGATGGGTGAGCGGGATGCCGGCATAAGCGGCCACCCCCGTTACCGAGGTCACACCGGGAACAATGACGAAGGGGATGCCGGCCTTCTGGACGGCCTGAATCTCCTCGCCTCCACGTCCAAACAGGAAAGGGTCGCCACCCTTCAGGCGGACAACGGTTTTTCCCTCCCGGGCCTTGCTGATGAGCAGTTGATTGATCTCTTCCTGTTCCATTGAGGCCACGCCTGCTTTTTTCCCGACATAAATGACCTCTGTTGATTTTTGCGTGAAGCGCAGAATATCCGGATTGACCAGATGGTCGTACAGGATTACATCGGCTTTTTCCAGCCATTGTTTCCCGTTCAGGGTCAGCAGGCCGATATCGCCCGGCCCGGCACCGACAAGAACCACTTTACCTTTGTTTGAGTTGGCCATGAATTTATAATTGGTTGTTTGCCCTTTCAGGGGGCGGTGAGGGCGTGAACGTGGTTGGCAAGGTCTGCGAAATCTTCGAGCGAGAGGGTTTCGCCTCTTCGGTTAAGGTCGATGCCAGCCAATCGGGATTGCCCGTTTTCCTGATTAAACAGATGTGTCCATTCTTTTAAATTATTTTTCAGCATTTTGCGTTTGTGAAAAAATGCTGAATGGACCAGCTTAAAAAACAGTTTTGGGTTTTCAACCTCTACCCTTGGTTGGGGCAGGGGTGCCAGACCTATGAGAGAAGAATCGATTTTAGGTTTGGGTGAAAACGCAGTATTGGGAATTTCAAGCAAACGCTCAATCTCACAATAATACTGCACATAAACGGAGAGCGAACCGTATTCTTTTTGTCCGGGGCTGGCTGTTAACCGGTCTACCACTTCTTTTTGTAGCATCAATGTCATGGAGCGGATTTGGTTCCGGTAATGGATCAATTTTTTCATGATATGGGTGGCGGCGTAATAAGGAAGATTGGAAACGATATTAAGCCCGGTTCCCAAAGAGGCGTAATCAAACTTCGCGGCATCTCCTTCAATAAGTTTGAAAGACGGATTATTGCCAAAACGATTTTGCAGGTCTTTGGCAAGCCGGGGGTCCAGTTCAATAGCGGTCAGCGAATCGGTCTGATGGAGCAGAAGCTGGGTGAGGACACCCTTTCCCGGCCCGATTTCAACAACCGGTTCGCCGGGCTGAATATTAGCTGACTGAATGATGCTGTGAGCGATGTTTAGATCAATCAGAAAGTTTTGTCCGAGTGGCCTCTTTCTCATTTCATGGAGAGTGTGGATTGCGACAACCGGGTTGCTGTCCTCAAAGCCATTTTAAGATTTTCGGGGCATGCTTTGTCCTTTCCCGCAATATCGAATGCCGTGCCATGATCCACCGAGGTTCTTAATATAGGCAGTCCCAAGGTGATGTTTACACCCTGCCCGAAGGAGTCCATCTTTACGGGAATCATTCCTTGATCGTGATACATGCAGACAACCGCGTCATATTTCTGGGAATTGAGTCTGCCGAAGAGGGCATCGGCAGAGAAGGGACCACTTGCCTGAATGCCTTCCATTTGCGCAGTTTTTAGTGCGGGCAGAATGTAGTCGGTTTCTTCCTGTCCAAAAATTCCCCCGTCTCCGCAATGTGGGTTGAGTCCTGTTACGGCAATGTTGGGCACATCGCTAACATGCCGGGTTAACCATTCCTGAGTCAGGCGGATGGTTGCGAGTACCTTTTCCTCGGTAATGTGAGACTGGACCTGGCTCAAAGGAACATGCGTGGTGACAAGCACAACTCTCAGCGTTTTGCCTGCCAACATAAGGGCGACCTGTTTAGCATTTGTGAGATTGCCCAGCAGTTCTGTGTGTCCAGGAAACGGGTAACCCGCAAGATGAAGGCTCTGTTTGTTAATGGGCGCTGTGGTTATGCCTGAGACTTCGTCCCGGAGTGCCAGATCAACAGCGGCTTTGATGGCCTCGTAACTGGCCCGGCCCGCTTCAGCACTGGCTCTGCCCACGGGGATATTTTCAGGCACGTTTTTGAGGTCGATGACATCAATGGTGCAGGTCTGGTACCAACCCTCATCAGGCCGGTTAATGGTGTGAACCAGAATTTCCGGGGCAAGCTTTTTTGCGGTTTCCTGAAGCAGGCGGGCAGAACCTATAACCACCGCTCGGGATTGAAACGGTAGTGTGTCGTCCTGAAAAGCTTTGACAATGATTTCGGGGCCGATACCTGCCGGATCCCCCATTGTTAATGCGATAATAGGTGTGGTGTCCATAACTCTAGCTCTACTTAAAAGAATGGAAATACTACAGATTGAAGGGAAATTACTTCCCCAATTTATGAATTTTCCCTTTGGGTTTCTTGGGTGCCCCGGATGGCTTTGGGCTTGCGCCTAAGATTTTTTTGTCCACGTGGCTTTCATATTCCTTGAAATTTTCTATAAACTGGTTTGCAAGTTCCCGGGCTTTTTCATCATAGGCTGAAGGATTTTTCCAGGTATTTTTAGGCTGAAGGATTTCATCGGGAACCCCTTTAACCGTGAGGGGAATATGGATGCCGAAGACGGGATCTTCCTGGGTCTCCACTTTGTCTAACTGGCCTTCCAGGATGGCTTTGATCATGGCCCGGGTATATTTAATTTCTAATCGTTTCCCCACACCATAAGGTCCCCCCGTCCATCCTGTATTTACCAGCCAACAGGAGACGTTGTATTTAGCAATCTTTTCACCCAGCATATCCGCATAAATGGAAGGATGAAGGGACATGAATGGAGCGCCAAAACAGGTGCTGAAAATGGCTGTGGGTTCCCGGCTCATGCCTTTCTCAGTGCCGGCCACTTTAGCGGTGTAGCCTGAGATAAAATGATACATGGCTTGCTCAGGGGTGAGCTTGGAAACCGGAGGCATGACCCCATAGGCATCGCAGGTCAGCATGATCACGTTATTCGGGTGGCCCCCCATGCCGCTGAACACAGAATTTTCAATATGGGTGATGGGGTAGCTGGCGCGGGTGTTCTCGGTGAGACTGGCATCGTCAAGGTTGAGCCGACGCGTATCTTCATCCATCACCACATTTTCAAGCAGGGTGCCAAATCGCCGCGTACACTCATAAATCTCAGGTTCTGATTTCTGGGACAGGCGAATCACCTTTGCGTAACAGCCGCCTTCAAAATTAAAAACGCCCCGGTCACTCCAGCCGTGCTCGTCATCGCCGATCAGTTTGCGCGCAGGGTCGGCGGACAAGGTGGTTTTTCCGGTTCCGGAAAGCCCGAAGAATATTGCTGAGTCCCCCTTCTTGCCAATATTGGCGGAGCAATGCATGGATAACACGGACTGTTTTTGCGGCAACAAGTAATTCAGAATAGAGAAAACGGATTTTTTAATTTCTCCGGCATAACTGGTGCCGCCGATCAAAACCAATTGTTTGCCAAAATCCACGATGACGAAAACTTCTGAGTTGGTCCCGTCAATGGCGGGCACGGCTTTGAAATCGGGAACGTGAATAATGGTGAATGCTGGTTCATGGGTTTCCAGCTTGACCATATCCCGGATCTGGATAAACATGTTTCTGGCGAACATGCTGTGCCATGCCTGCTCGGTGATGACGCGGATATGGGTCTGATGCTTGGGATCGGAACCGGCGCAACAATCCTGCACGTAAACTTCTTTTCCCTGAAGATAAGCGAGAACTCGGGAATACAAGGCTTCAAATTGTTCGACGGAAAAAGGGCGGTTGACTTTCCCCCACCAGATATTTTCCTGGCTGGAAGGTTCCCGAACGATAAATTTGTCTTTTGGGGCGCGTCCGGTATGTTCTCCTGTGCTCACGCACACGGGCCCTAAATGGGCTATATGGCCCTCTTCGTTTTTAATTATGTGTTCGTAAAGCTGAGGGGTGGATAAATTCCAGTGAATCTTTTTCAGATTTTTCAAACCATGCGTTTCTAAGCCAATTTTATGTTTTAAAACTTTTTGCGGCATGGGAGATATTCCTTTATGATATGGGGGGTATTATTATAACCCTTTGAAAGAGCATAGCTTCCCTTGATATTCGTTTCGGGGTTTTGGGACAAAATTAGTATACACAAAGTTTATCATATCCAGGGAAAATGAAAACTGCTTTTTAACTCCGTTTTTGTCTTTATGATTTATTTTCAGGATTTTAATGTGCTTAGGTTCTTGGGCGTAAAAAAAGAGGAGCCTCAAATGAAGATTCTGGCACGTGAAAAAACCCGTTATAACGAAATTTACGTTATCCAGAACGGGGGGTTCCGCGAACTCTGGTTTAAAGGAAATGGTGAATATTACCTGCAAAGCAGGGTGGATACCGAAGGACAAAATCCACTTGCCCTGGTGTATTCGCGCATGATGATGGCTTCCCTGTTGTTTTCTCCGGAACCCAAAAGAATGCTCATGGTGGGGTTGGGTGGGGCTGTGGTCAGCAATTGTCTTGTTCAATGGTTTCCGAATTTGCAAATAGATGTTGTGGAGGTGGATGGGAAAGTTATAGAGGTGTCTAAAAAATATTTTTCCCTGCGTGAGTCGAGCCGTTGCCGGGTTTTTGAAGAAGACGGAAGAGTGTTCATCCAGAGGAGAAAGGGGCAGGAGCCTTATGACTGGATCATTCTGGACGCATTTAAAAGCGGGTCGATCCCCTATCATTTGAAGACCTGTGAATTTTATCAGGAAATTCGCGCAGTGCTGAAGCCCGGCGGTGTAGTGGGCTCAAACCTTTATGGAAAAGGCAATACCCTGAAACCCCGGGATATCAAAACTTTTCTTTCGGTATTTCCGCAGATTTATTGTTTTGAGGATGATGATCAGGTTGCGACGGTGCTCATCGCTACGGATGGCAAACGCTGGAGCGAAGAAAAAATCCGTGACCGGGCCTCAACATACCGAAAACTGCCGGAACCTTTTTCTATGGAAGATATTGCGAAAACATACCGACCGGGAAAATTTCTGGAAGATTCGGTGGCAACATTTAAGGATCATCTGTCGGGGAACGGATTCCTGCACGATGTAGAGCGTGAAAACCTGCAAAGTTCCCAAAATCGCCGCTACCCCATCATTAACGTCTATTAAAAAGCAACTCTTCAAGAGGAAAGGTCAAAGATCTGCACTTTACCTCCATCGGAATTAGCCACGGCTAATTGGTCGTTGAAGATGGAGAGTCCACCCACTTTTCCCAACTGCCCGGCTCTCCTGCCCGGTTTGCGAAAAACGCTCTGGACCTCAAGTTGGTTGTTGAGATGAACGATTTGCCGGTTCCAGAAATCGGAAGCGTAAATGCCGTGCCTGGGATTCCAGGTCATAAAATAAATTTCGTCCACTCCCCAATCGGCTTTGTCGGCCTTATGGATCATGTTGCCCTGGGCATCAAAATGTTTCAGCAAAAATTCTGACTTGTCTCCCACCAGATATTCTTCATTCGGCAGGCAAAATATACCCACGGGTTCCCGGAGGTTAGGGCCCTGCAGGGTCTTCAAGGTGTTTCCAAAACCATCAAAGACTCTTATCCGGTTGTGTTGTGATTCCGCTACCCAGATATGATCATGGGCATCGACGGAAAGGGAGAAAATGGGGCCAAAATCTCCACGGCCAAACTGGAGAATAAAGTTGCCGTGACGATCAAACTTCTTTATTTCCTGATTTTTTTCATCAATGACGTAGATGGAGCTTTCACTGTCGATGGATAGATTGACCGGATATTGCAGAGATGTGGGCGCATTACCCCATCCACCAAAATGGAATTGGTAGTTCCCCTCAGGGGAAAAGCTGAAAACCTGGTGGTTTCCATAGTTTGCAACCAGCAGATTGCCATCCTGGCTGTGGCAAATTCCTTGTGGGGCCAGGGTATGGCCAATACGTACATCAGCATTTTCAAAAAAATGTATTTCCCGAAGGCTTGTTTCCGGGGAACCTGCGGACAGGTTGTTACGAAACTCCACCAGCCGGTCAAAAAAGTTTTTTATTCTGGAATTTCTCTTAAGCTCAAATTCGCAACGATCCAGATCAATTTGTACTCGTGTGTTTTCATTTTCAATTCTCACGGATTCCGAAATTTCCGAGATATTATATTTGGAATTAAGGTCTCTCATCTGACCCGCCAGGGCCGAGAGTTTAAAGGTGTTTTCCTTGCAGGCTTTTGATGCTTCAAGCATTTGTTGGTCACTCTGTGCCAGATGACCGTTAAAAGCATCGAAAAATTGTTGTGCCGCCGGGCTTTCACTGTCAGCCAGAGATAAAAAAGCGCCCGCGAGAATAAGGCGATGGAGGTTGAGCGACTGGTTGATATCCAGACTCATGATCATTCTGCGAAGCAGGTTGATTTGAAACTGCACAATGGCGATATTCCCGCTGATCGTAATGGGGGAGACTTTATCTTCAACCCGTGTCTGTTTCAACTGGGTAGACAAATCATTTTCCCTGCTCAACATTTCTTCCAGTTGGTGAATGAGTTCCTGGGCTTTTTCCTGGTAGGTAGCCTGGGTTTCTATCAGCTTTACAGCGCAGTGGGCAAGCTCCTCCCTGTTCTGCGAAAATCCGGAAAACTGGAACTTGTCTTGTCCCCAGACCAGAGTTTCATTTTCCCGGCGCAAAAACGAGCCCTCCGCTTTAAGGGCTTTCAGGATTCCAGCAAAATCCAGGTCCTCGGAGTCATAAGAAATTGGGGTGAAGTCTGCCAGTGTGAGTTCTGTAGTTTTTGTGGTTTCACGGGACGCGGGAATCCGCGTATCCAGGGAATTCCAGAATTGTTGTTCCAACTGATGGTAGGCCATCCAGTTTTCATGAAACCCAATCAGGACTTTCAGGATATCCTCAAAAGCGGAAGAGTCACCTGCCTCTTTACCGGCGAAATTTTCCAGGCTGAGATTGGAATTGCGGGCAAGGGTTCTCAGGTTGAACCAGTGGGACTGTAGTTCAAACTGCAGTTGCACTTCCAGGTCCATGATCCTGTCGTTGGAATAATACTGTGTGAGAAAGGCGGATAGCTTGTCTTTTTCCCCCTGGGATTCCCCCAATATCTGAACCATGGACTCTTCGCTTTTCTCTTTCTTGCCGAAATATTCTTTCATGAGTTGCAGGGTTTCTTCTGTCTGCCGGAGCAGGACCTTTCGCAAGAGTTCCAACTGTGGCTCGGGCAACCTGCTTTCAATCGCATTGCCGATGAACCGGGAAAACCGCTGGACGGTTTTCCGGTACGAGTAGAATTCATTCCGGGTCAGGCGGTAGTGGTTTTTGTCTTCCTGCTCGGCGATATGAAGATCGCGGTTGAAGTCACGAATCCCATCGGGGTCTTTCACAATCCTTCTTTGTTCTTCATGCAAAAGCTCGGCAAACCTTATAGCCTTTTCCTGCCAGGATAAAAAACATTGCAATGCTTTTTCTCGTGCCTGCTTTAATTGTTCTTCCGCCAACCTGCGGGCCAGGTCAAGCGTGTTGTCGCTGAGGGCGGCACCTTGTTTCGACAGGAGACTGAGTTCCAGCGCGGCATTTATTTTCAGGTCGGGCAATGTTTTTTCTGGAGCTTTTTCGCTTAAGAGGGTCAGGGTTTTTTCCAGGGCGGGCAGTGCATCGTCATTTTCCTGTTTAAGAGCAAGAGCCTGGTAAAATATACAGGCAGGATCAGGAAGCGCGCCTAAGTTTTCCGCCAAGGTACTCTGGGAAACCAGCGGAATAAGGTATTTGAAAATTGCCGTGTTGAAGGTGAAGCCAATATGCAAACAACCTTTCAAGTCTATGGCTGTCAGGCAGGGGGCTTCGAAAGCCTGCCCTGAATCTCCGCCGTCTATGGAAAATAAATACTGGCCAAAGGGAGAAAAAACCTGAACGCGTTCATTGTTCAAGTCGGCGACATAAAGCAGATCATTCGGGGCGATCGTTACGCAAAGAGGATATTGAAACTGACCGGGTCCGGCCCCTTGCTCTCCGAATGAAAATATTTCCTGCCACTGTGAGTTGAACTTGCGCACCCGGTGGTTGCCACTGTCGGTGATGAAATAATTCCCATGACTATCTTTGGCTATGGAAGTGGGAAGTTCAAATAGTGGGGGAGCCAGCAGGTTTGCCGGGGTTCCCTGAAGCTCTGCCAATTGTTCCTCTAAAACAGTTCCTCGATCTCCCACCCACCCCAGTGACAAGCCTTGGGAATCAAAAAACTGGACGCGGTGGTTGTAGCGTTCCACAACAATCAGATTCCCCGAAGGTTCTACAAGAATGTCATAGGGTTCGTTCAGCTCCCCTTTGCCGTCTCCGCAAGAGCCAAAGGCGAGGAGAGGGGTTCCTTTTGCATTGAATTTTTGTATCCGATGGTTCCAGCAATCGGCTACGTAGATATTTCCATCAGGGTCTACCGCAATGCCCTTGGGGTATTGAAACTGCCCCGGCTCTTTTCCTTTGCTCCCAAAACTTTGCAGAAGGTTGAATTGCGGGTCGTAGACCTGAATGCGGTGATTGAAATCATCGGCGAGCAGAAGGTTTCCTTCACGGGTAAAACACAAGCCGGAAGGAGGGGATAATTCCTCATCGGGATTTTCTCTGTATACGGTGTCTAACTTTGCGGATAACAGGCTATCTTGAGGGGTCATGTGACGTTGTATGCGTGGGAAAACTTAAAAACCTGTCCGCATTTAATCACAAAAGTAAGGACATTACAAAGACTCAAATTTGCCAGGATGGCAGAGGTTTATTTGGAAGGGACAATATATAAAGGGCTTTATGGTTTTGGGGGAAGGTTTAAAACCGCTTGCCATTATAGATGTTGCACACCTCACACCATCTGTTGGGTTTGCCGTTAGTAAGTCCTTCCCGGAATTCCACATATCTTTCGCTATCCCAGATACCTTCAAAATCCTGTTCGTTTAAGTTCCCAACGGGATAGCGGCGGGAAATCTGACAGCAGGGATACACGTTTCCTTCCGGGTCCACTTGTGTCCACGTGTAAGGCATGTGGCATCCTCTGTCATCTTCTTTTTCTTCAATGCAGGGTTGCTGTTGCTGTGTTGCGAGATATTCTTCAGGAGGTAAATAGGGAATCTGATATTCTTTGGATTTTCTGTCAATTTCTCTAAATACCTGCACAATGTGTTCTCTATCGCAGGTGTTCAAATGTTGGTCTTCGAAATACAGTTTGTCACTAAGTTCTTCCCGTCTGTCCTTGTAAACATCTGAGGGGACAGCATTGAGGTGGACAAAGTAGACATAGTTGATGCCCAATTCATGGGCTAGATCCATGATGCCGGGCAATTCATCAATATTCTTTTTCAAGCAAACGGCATTAAAAAATAAAACGGGATAAGGCGAGCCTGTGGATTTTTTGTAATTTGCCAAGTGCTTGACATTGGTTTTCATTAGATCGAAGTCGGAACCACGAATGTATTCATACAATTCCTTTGAAGAGGCCTCAATGGAAATCAGGATTTGCTGTAACAGGTTTTCCTCGACGATTGTCTTGCACCATGCCTTGGTTAATAGGGACCCGGTTGTTACGATTTGAACATGTTTAAAGTTGCGAGTCTTGACATAACGTAAAATCTCTATCAAGTCTGTTCGAATCAAAGGTTCTCCAAAATCGCTGAGTAATAAAGTTTCAAAGTTTTCGGGAGAAAATCGGGCGAGATACTTTTTAAAGTTTTCCAGTGAGATATCTTTGCGGAGGTATTTACTTTCCCTCGGGCAATGTTTGCAGAGCAGGTTACAGTTGTCGGTGACCGGAACTTGCAGGACAGCCCAGGTTTTGTCCCAAGTGGACTCATTGTTTAGATCAATGGTAAGGGCTTGCGAGTCATATAAATGCTTCTTGATCTTAACTTGCAGATGCAGGTCATGAGCAAACAGGCGTGGGTCATTGGGATCGTTGAAAATTTCTTCAACCTGATCTTCTTGTTTTAATAAGACAACTTGGGTCATAAAAACTTTTCCTTTTTTAAAGTAATAATTTTTTGTGCCCGGGTTTTTATTTTTCGGGCCGAAAGGTCAATTAC
>Ga0210019_1001892_pt1 | contig 21261 bp, 14 predicted proteins | sample CryGeyCG2114_020_2_FD_183969 | JGI IMG/M metagenome (GOLD analysis project Ga0210019, IMG submission 183969) | Groundwater microbial communities from aquifer - Crystal Geyser CG11_big_fil_rev_8/21/14_0.20 (SPAdes) (version 2) | ecosystem: Environmental > Aquatic > Deep subsurface > Groundwater ...
TTGTTTTATTGAAGAAGAGAAGAGAGAAGATAGAAAAAATTGAAAATGAATTTGAGCAAGGAGAGATAAAAGATATGGAAAAAATAGAAAAAGATTTGGAAGATATGGAAAAAATAAGTTTGTTAAAAGGAGAGCATGATAAACGAAATGCTTACCTGATGCTTCACGCTGGCGCTGGCGGAGTTGATGCTTGCGATTGGGTGGCCATTCTTTTGCGCATGTATTTGAGATTTTTTGGAAAAAAAGGCTGGCAGACAAAAGTTATTGACGAATCGCTTCATAAAGAAGCAGGATTTAAAAGCGTGACTCTTAAAATAGAAGGGGATTATGTTTATGGTTTTTTAAAAGGAGAAGCTGGCGTTCATCGTTTGGTGAGAATTTCTCCTTTCGACGCGGAAAAGATGAGGCATACTTCTTTTGCTTCGGCTGAGATTCTGCCAGAGATTGATGAGATAAAAATAGAGATCAAAGAAGAAGATTTAAAAACGGAGACATTTCTTGCTTCAGGTCATGGAGGTCAGAATGTTCAAAAGAGAGATACAGCCGTCCGAATCACTCATTTGCCCAGCGGGATAGTTGTTTCTTCTCAGTCAGAAAGATCTCAATCTCAGAATAAAAAACAGGCCTTGGAACTTCTTCAAGCTAAGCTTTATAATCTTTATGAAGAACAAAAGAGTAAAGAGAAGGCGGAGCTGAAAGGAGACGTAAAATCTATTTCTTGGGGCAATCAAGCTCGGTCTTACGTTTTCCAACCTTATAAATTAGTCAAAGATCTACGCACTGGTTATGAAACTTCCGACCTAGAAAGTGTACTGAACGGCGATCTTGATCCGTTTATAAACTCATATTTAGAGCTGAAAGCTAATCAGCCATAGATGGACTTATGATTTTTTGTTTTCTGATTTTTTTTATTTTAGGCATTGGCATCGTTTCTTTTCTGCCAATTCCTTTTTTTGTTTATCTAATTTTTTTGTTTTTTTTGATTATTTTTTGTCTTGTTGCCTCGCGAGAATTGATAAAAAAATTTTTACCTTTAATGATTGTTTGTTTTGTCGGCTTCAGCCTGGGCACCATCCGTTTAAATTTAAGTTATCCCCCTATAGATGGCAATCGCCTAAGTTTTTATAATGAGAAAAAAATTGTCTGGCAGGGAAAGGTTAGAGGAGAACCGGAAGAGAAATTAAATAAAATTGACTTAGAGGTTGAAGCAATGAAGATAATTGCGCCGATTGAAAAAGAGATTAAAGGCAAGGCTTTAGTTTCTGTTCCTTTTTATAGTGACTATCAATATGGAGACATTCTTACAATAGAGGGCAAATTACAAGCGCCGGCGAAACTTGAGAGCTTTGATTATCAGTCTTATTTAGCGGCAAAAGATATTTATTCTCTCTCTTACTACCCTAAAATAGAGATCTTTAAAAGAAGCGAAGGTAATCTCTTCCTAGATAAGATCTTGAAGTTGAAAGACAAAATAAAGAATTTAATTGAGAAGAATTTTACCGAGCCGCAAGGTTCCCTTATCTCGGCAATTTTTTTAGGAGAAAAAGGCTTAATTCCTGCAGAGGTTAAAGAGTTTTTTTCTTTAACCGGCATTGCTCATCTTTTAGCTGTCTCCGGTCTTCATATTGTGACCTTAATGTCTATCTTCTCTTTTATTTTAATTGAAGTTTTTTTAGTCTCTCGGCGAAAAACTTTTTATTTTTTACTGCCTCTCGTTTCCCTTTACATCATTTTTGTTGGCAGCCCGGCTTCAGCCCTCAGAGCCGGGATAATGGGATTGGTCTTGGTTTTTTCTGAGACAATTGGCAAAAAAAGAGACCAGCTTAATTTATTGGTCTTTACTGCTTTTATTTTGCTTTTATTTAATCCGAAACTTTTGTGTTTTGACATTGGTTTTCAATTATCTTTTTTAGCAGTTTTAGGCATTTATTTTTTGAACCAAGACTTTGAAAGGCTGTTTTCAAGAATCCCGAATCTTAAGTATTGGCCTTTAAGAAGTTATTTTTCCGTCACTTTAAGCGCCCAAATTTTTATTTTTCCCTTGATTCTTTATTACTTCGGTAATCTTTCTTTAGGAACGCCTTTGGTCAATATTCTTGTTTTGCCCTTTTTGCCTCTTTTAATGTCTTTTATTTTTGTTTTTGCCCTCGGCGCCTTAATCCTTCCTTTTTTAGCGAAAATTCTTCTTTGGCCTGCTTGGATTATCATTACTTATATTTTCGTTGTAGCTAGATTTTTTGCCCGCTTGAGGTATTTCTCTTTTAGTTTTGGCAACCTGCTCATGAATTGGCGGATTTATTTAGTGATATTTTTGTATTTTTTAATCGTTCTGTTGGTTTTTAAATTAAAAAAATCGCCCCTTGTATCTGGGACGACTAAGTTAGAAAATAGAAAGTAGAAAGCAGAAAATAGGGAGAAAAAATTGTTCTATAAGCTGATTATTTTACTTCAAATTCTGTTTCTGGGCTTAAAATAGTTTCATTTTCTGTTTTTATTTCGGCCCTAAGTTTGTATCTGCCTTTATCAAGATTTTTTATAGTTAAAACAAACTCCCTATTAATTTCTGGATTCAAGATTGTGCCTAAAAGCAATTCTTCGCCAGTTTCTTCTTTAAAAGTGTAAAATTTTACTTGGTTTACCTTAACAAGATAAGGTCTTAAAAAAATTTCGTAAGGAAAATCGGAAGAGGAAATTATTTCTCCTTCTTTTGGCTTCAGCCAAAATATTTTTTTCTCAAAACCTCTCTCAAGGTAGATGATGATTTCCTTCTCGTTACTATTGTCAATATCATCAAAGGCGATTACTTTTATTTTATGCTCGCCCATGTCCAGTCCAGAAAAAGGAATCAAACATTCATAAGGCGATTTTTCATCAAGATCAATCGGGATCTCGTCAATCAAGCATTTTATTCTGCTGATTTTTCTTTTGGCAGAGGCCTCGGCTCCTAAAACAACATACTCTTTATCAGTGCTAAAGCCATCATAAGGGAAAATTATTTTTATATTTGGTTTATTGGCCAGGGTATGGAGGTCGTCTGGAGAAACAGGCGGAAAAGGATTCTCAATTTTTGTGCTGTCAATCCATTTTTTAAGAGCTTCTTCCCAGCGCAAATATTGCGGATCTTTCTCGGGATTAGTCGGAGCTGGGCCCAATGGATTGTCTTTATCAACATAATGGAGAATTGAATGAGGAGCTTTGAAAGTTTTTTCTTCAATAAAGGTTTCCGGGGTAGAGGTAGTGGCTAATTTCCCTGAGGCTTTGTCAACTTTAAGGATGATTTCTTCGGGGAATTCTCCGTCAAGGATTGGCTTGCCGGTTTTGACAAAAGAGGGGGGAGTGAAATTATTGGCCGGCGTACTTTTTAAAGACTGGCTCATAAAATCACGCCAAATCGGAGCGGCTGTGTCCGCGCCATCAGCGCCTGGTTTCATCTCGCTGTTGTCATTATTGCCCACCCAGACGCCAGCGGCTAGATCTGGAGTGTAGCCAACAGTCCAGGCGTCGTGAAATTCGTTAGAAGTGCCGGTTTTGACGGCCACTGGTCGATCTAAGGTTAAATAATTTTTAGTCCCGAAAACATAAGCCCTGGCCCCGTTATCAGAGAGAATATTGGAGACTAACCGGCAAATCTGTGGCTCAAATATTTTTTCTTCAGATGGCTTGGTCTTGGTATTGTCTTCTAAGACATTACCTTGCGAATCTTCAATTTTTAAAATGGCTTGAGAAGGGATTTTTATTCCTTCACGCGCCAAGACAGAAAAAGCAGTGGTATGTTCAAGGAGATTGACTTCTGAGCTGCCTAAAGCTAAAGATAATCCATAGCGATCCTTGTCGCCTAAAGTGGTATAACCGAGTTTGAGCAAAAGATCAAAAAAATTGTCTTTGCCGACTAAGTATAAAGTTTCAACCGCTGGAATGTTACGTGAACCGGCTAAAGCTTGGCGCATGGTCATTGGTCCGTATTCTTTAAAATCATAATTATTCGGCGAATAACTCGGCTGATAGGGGCCCGGCGGACCAAAATTTGTTTTGGCGTCAAAAAGCAAAGTTTGGGGCGTATAACCTTTGATAAAAGCAGCGGCGTAAACAAATGGCTTCAAAGAAGAGCCGGGTTGTCTTGGTTTTAGAGAGACATTAACCTGACCTTGAATTTCCTCGTTAAAAAAATCACGAGAACCAACCATGGCTAAAACTTCGCCGGTTTTGACGTCCAAAGCCACTAAGGCCGCGTTAGAAGCATTAAACTTTTTTTGATTATTTTCCGCATATTTATCTATGGTTTCTTCGGCTATTTTTTGTTTTTCTATATCTAGACTAGTGATAACTTTAAGACCTCCCTGTTCCACCAGACGTTCGCCATATTTATTAACTAAAAGTTCTTTGACGTAGAAGACAAAATGAGGAGCAATAATATTTTCTTTTTTAGGTATTATTTTTGCTAAGGTGTCCACTTTTTTCGCCTGCTCTGTTTCTTCTTTATTATAATAGCCTTCTTCAGCTAAAGCATTTAAAATATAATCACGCCTGCCAATTAAATCTTCTTGATGCGAGCCGTAGGGAGAATAATAAGTTGGCGCTTTGGTTAACGAGGCAAGAAGAGCTGCTTCATCTAAAGTGAGCGAAGAAGGATTTTTGCCAAAATAGATTTGTGAGGCCTCAGCAATGCCATAAGCATTGGAGCCATAAGGAATTTCGTTGAAGTACATCTGGAGGATCTCTTCTTTGGTGTATTTTTTTTCTATTTGATAGGCCAAAAAAAGCTCTTTTATTTTTCGGGAAAAGAGTTTTTTGGGTGAGAGAAAGGCATTTTTGATAAATTGTTGGGTTAGAGAAGATCCGCCTTGGACGGGCTTTCCTTGAAAAATGTTGACAAGAAGAGCCCTTGCCATTCCCTTTAAATTAAAACCTTGGTGTTTGAAGAACTCTCTATCTTCTGCCACGATGGTGGCATTAATGACGCTTTTGGGAATGTCAGAAAATTTAATCAGCGTTCTTCGTTCTTCATTGAATATTTCATAAAGCATGGTTTCTCCTTTTCGGTCATATATTTTTGTGGAGAGATTAATGTTGCGAGTTAAAAGTTTGCCTGGTTCTGGCAATTCACGGCTGGCAATGATAAAATTAACCAGCAGAAAAATAAAGCTGGCGGCCACAAGGAAAACAATCAAAAAAACAAAAATTTTTAAAATTGTTTTTCCCTTTATCTTCCTTTTTTCTTTGATTCGTTTCGTCTTCCAATTCTTCATATTTTTATTATATCAAATAAACCTATCTTGACAAAGGGTAAATTTTTGCTATTATTCACTTAATTAAAATTGACAAAAAAGGAGGACAAAATGGAAAATTTTCCTTTAGTTGGTCTATTGATTTTGGGGTATGTGATGGATTATTTTCCAATCATAATGATTGGATTAGGGGTCCTTGTAGTTGTTCTCGCTTTCCGTACCGAGAAAAAGACCCCTAAAAAATGATAAAAAAGAGGTTAAAATTAGTCAGGGGCTGTTTTAGAAAACAGCCCTTTTTTTTAATTTTTAATTTGCTAAAATAAGACTATGGATATTTTCCTTTTTTGTTTTCTTATCTTTTATTTTTGGCTTTCTCTTAAAAAAGAAAAATGGGCTTTATTCTTGATTCTAGCCCTCTTGCCTCTCTATCAGGTCAGATTTAAGCTTGGTTTTATCCCTTTGACTCTTTTAGAACTAATGATTTCAGTCTTGTTTATCAGTTGGTTCTTGGTAAAAACAAGAAAGAATGGCTTTAAAAATTTGATTTTGGAAAAATGGCAGGAACTTAAAAATTGGCGCCTTCTGATTATTGTCTGGCTATGCTTGGCGGCAGTGGCTGTTTTTATCGCGCCAGACAAGCGAGCGGCTGCCGGCATCTTTAAAGCCTATTTTCTTGAGCCAATCTTGTTTTTGATTGTTTTAGTCGATTCGGCGGAGAGAGAAGAAGAAAAGAATTTAGTATTTAACGGATTGATTCTTTCTGCTTTTTATCTTTCTTTGATGGCGGTGTGGCAAAGATTTTTTGGCGGCGGAGTTTTAAGTTTAGAAGTCTTAGGTCAAGCAAAAGTTTGGCGAGCAACCAGCTTATTTACTCAGCCAAACTTTCTTGGTTTATATTTAGGTCCGATTGTTCTTTTAACTCTCAGCCGATTAAAGCTAAAAGGGCAAAATAAATTTAAAAATTTATTTTATCTATTAACCATTGCTTTATCGGTTTTAGCCATCATTTTTGCTCGTTCAGAAGGGGCTTTAATTGGTGTTTTTTCTGGCTTGTTATTTTTCGGCTTAGTTTTTAATAGGACAACGCGCCGGCTTGTTTTAGCCGTCTTACTCATTTTAATGTTGTTTATTTTTAGTTTCCCTTGGTTGAGACAATATTCAACGGAAAAAGTTTTGTTGAAAGATTTATCCGGCCAATTGCGATTGAATATTTGGCAAGGGGCGATTTCTTTATTGAAAACCAGTCCTTTATTAGGTGTCGGCCTGTCTGGCTATCAAAAATTGATTCCTAAATTTCAGAAGCCGTATTATCAGTCCGGTCAGCTTATTTCGGTTGAGACCCATCCCTATCCTCATAATCTTTATCTAGCTGTTTGGTTAGAATTAGGCCTCTTAGGTTTATTGGTTTTTATCAGTTTGATTGTTAATTTTTTTGTTTTGATTTTTAAGAAAATAAAGAGGGATGTTTCTTCGCGAAGATTTTTTTTGGCTCTTGGGGCGGCGATGATTGTTTTGCTTGTTCACGGTCTAGTAGATACGCCATATTTTAAAAATGATCTTTCTGTTTTGTTTTGGCTAATCATTGGTTTAGGAATAGCAGAAGCAAATTTAAGGAAGGGTGGCTGAGTTTGGTTGAAAGCGCGGCTCTCGAAAAGCCGTAGGGTAGTGATACCCTCGTGGGTTCGAATCCCACCCCTTCCGCCAGTTAGGAAATGTCTTTGTTGGCTCGCCCTCTGCGAGGGCTCGCCAGCCGATTTTAAGCGCAAAATTGGATTTTTTGTCTTTGCTCCGCTACTGCGGGGCTGGCCAAAAGCGGGCTTCCCTCATTTTTAATTGGACTGTTTTCATTTTATTTGTTATCATATTTATGAAGGGTCAGATAAGCACCCATACTAATACTATCATACTAAGGAAACTATGAAAAGTCAAAACAATAGCGAAACAATTGGGGCTAAGATAAAACAGCTTAGAAATAAGCAGGGCTTAACGCAGGACGAATTGGCGAGAAAATCCGATCTCCCCTATACAACACTGACCAAAATAGAAACAAATGTTATTACCAAACCCTCTATCCAAACGGTTTTGAAGATTGCCAAAGGTTTGGGAATTAGCATTGATGAATTAATGAAATAATTATGACAATATCAATTACATGGTTTCCGCCGTCATGGCTACTCATAAAAACTAAAGATAAGGTCATTTATATTGATCCCGCTTGGATTCAAAAGAATTTTGCCTCATATCCGAAGAAAATAATTTTTAGCCATTATCCCGAACCAATGGACGGCTTGCCCGAACCGGATTTACCAAAAGCAGATATCATTCTCATCACTCATCACCACCAAGACCACATCAAAACCGCCACATTGAATCGTCTCGCAACTAAAAGCACGCTTATTTTTGCGCCGTCAAAATGTGCTGAATTGATCAGTAGGCCTTTTAAAGAAATAAAACCCAGCGACGAATGGAAGGTCGGAGAAATCAAAATTAAAGCGGTATACGCATACAATACACCAAGCGGACATTCCACCCGAAAAGTTCATCATAAAGGAGAATGTGTCGGCTACTTGCTTAAAATTGGCAATAAAACCATCTATCATGCAGGAGACACGGATGTTATACCTGAAATGAAAGAATTTGGGAGAGTGGATATCGCCTTTTTGCCAATTGGCGGGACATTTACTATGAATATACAAGAAGCAGCACAAGCGACCTCAATTATTAAACCAAACATCGTTGTACCAATGCATTTTTTGAAAACAAAGCCGGACACATTCAAAAAAGAAATAAAAAATGCAGTCGTGCTTAAAACCGGAGAAAGTTACGAATTATAAAGATTTTTATGAAAGATATTTTAAGCAAAATACGAAAAGATTTAGAGAAAAATATTGATCCCGCCTATCGTGAGAGGACTCAGTATGTTTTTAAAGAAAAAATAAAAATTCGTGGTGTCAGAACGCCTGTTGTTGTGAAACTTGCCATTCAATATTTTAAGGACATAAAGAATTTAGAAAAGAAAGAAATTTTTGTTTTATGTGATGAGCTGTGGCGCTCTGGATACATGGAAGAATCGTTTATTGCCTGCAATTGGTCGTATTCCATTCGTAAACAATATGAACAGGGAGATTTTGAAGTTTTTGAAAAATGGGTAAACAAGTATGTCAGCAATTGGGCTTCGTGTGACACTCTATGTAATCATACGGTTGGCTTTTTCGTAGAGATATATCCGAGCTACATATCGAATTTGAAAAAATGGGCAAAATCAAAAAATCGTTGGATGCGTCGCGCTTCAGCGGTGTCCCTTATTATTCCCGCCAGGCATGGAAAGTTTCTAACAGATATTTTTGAAATCGCTGATGTTCTGCTTTTAGACCAAGATGATTTGGTGCAAAAAGGTTATGGTTGGATGTTAAAGGCGGCGAGCCAGGCTCATCAAAAAGAAGTATTCGATTATGTCGTTAAAAATAAAAAGATGATGCCCAGAATCGCTCTTCGTTACTCCATAGAAAAAATGCCAAAGAGTTTAAAAGAGAGAGCAATGATAAAATAAAACTATGAACAAAATACTTTTAGGAATAATTTGCGGTTTAGTGTTCGGAATCATTGATGTTTTAGCTATGATTCCGCTCAAATACGAAAACAATCGCAAGAGAAATGAGGCAATGTCCTCGGCTTTTATCGAGCGATTTATGATCGGATTTTTAATACCAAATGTTAATTTAGGTATACATCCTGCCCTGGCAGGTTTGCTATTGGGATCCGGTTTGAGTGTGCCTTCAGCCATTATTACTAGAGCTTATGCGCCGATAATTGGAACAGGAATAGTCGGAAGTGTGATTATTGGATTTATTGTTAAAGCGGTATTATAAAAAAGAATTTGCCGACAAACCGAATAAATCTCGGAGTTCCGCTAAAAGCGGAACGAAAAACTTGAAATCGTCCAATCCGAAAAGGTCGCTTCCGCAGGCGGGCGGAAGGGGGGTTTGGGGGGAATTCCGCCCGCCCTACAAATTTCGGGCGAAATCAGTTCGAATTTTTTCGAACGCACACCGCCAAGACAATTGACCTATTTAGCCGAGACAACAGGGCGCCCCGAGTACATTCACAAGGCTCCCCCATGAGACAGTTTTTGTTTTTTTGCGCAAGTAATTTGAAAGAATAAAAATGACCAAATATATTTTTGTTTTTGGCGGCGTAATGTCGGGAGTTGGGAAAGGGGTAGCTTCTGCTTCCATTGCCACGATTTTAAAGGCAAAGGGATTCAGTGTCTCCGCGATTAAAATTGACCCTTATTTAAATACTGATGCCGGGACAATGAACCCAACAGAGCACGGAGAAATTTTTGTGACTGAGGACGGGATGGAATGCGACCAAGATGTAGGGACTTATGAGAGATTTTTGAATCAAAATATTTATGGGTCAAACTATATGACTTCTGGCATGGTTTATAAGGCGGTGATTGAGAAAGAAAGAAGTCTTTTTTATAATGGCCGTTGCGTTGAAGTTGTTCCTGACATTCCCAATGAAATAATTAGGAGAATAAAAGAAGCAAGCAGAAAAACAAAAGCAAAAATAATGATTGTGGAGGTTGGCGGAACCGTGGGTGAATATCAGGGTTTGCTTTTTGCTGAAGCAGCGAGAATGATGCACCTTGAAAACCCCAAGGATGTAATTTTTGTGATGGTTTCTTATTTGCCCATTCCGGACAAAATTGGAGAAATGAAAACTAAGCCGACTCAGTATGCGGTTAGGGCTTTGAATTCATTTGGTATTCAGCCTGATCTTATTTTAGCCCGTTCAAAAAGACCGCTTGATAAGATAAGAAAAAGAAAAATTTCAATTTTTTGTAATGTCAAAGAAGAGGACGTTATTTCTGCGCCAGATGTTGATCTGGTTTACGAGGTGCCTTTAAATTTTGGAAAAGACAAGATAGGAGAAATAATCCTTAAAAAGTTTGGCCTGCAGGCAAGAAAAAAAGACCTTAAAGAATGGCGAAGGCAGGTAGAAGTTTGTAAAAACGCAAAAAAGAAAATAAAAATTGGTTTAGTGGGCAAATATTTTAAAAGCGGTGATTTTACTTTTGCCGATTCTTATCTTTCTGTTATTGAAGCCTTGCGCCACGGAGCGTTGGTTTGTAAAGTAAAACCAGAATTTTATTGGTTTAATGCCGAGGAAATAGAAAAGAAAGGAACGAAAAATTTAGAAAAGATGGATGGCGTCATTGTGCCTCAAGGCTGGGGCAAGAGAGGAAACGAAGGTATGATAAAAACAATTAAGTTTGTCAGAGAAAAGAAAAAACCATTTTTAGGTTTATGCTTTGGCATGCAGATGGCGGTAATTGAATTTGCTAGAAATGTTTGTGGCTTGAAAAAGGCCTCTTCAGAAGAAATTGATAAGCATGCGCTGCACCCTGTTATTCATTTAATGCCCTATCAGAAAGAATATTTAAAAGAAAAAAAATATGGCGGGACGATTAGATTAGGCGCTTGGCCATGTGTTTTAAAAAAAGATTCTTTGCTTTACAAAATTTACAAAGAAGAAAAAATTTTTGAGCGGCATCGCCACCGTTACGAATTTAATAACAAATACAGAGAGTTAATGGGAGAGAAGGGATTGGTCTTCAGCGGCACATCTTGCGATGGCGATTTAGTTGAAGCAATTGAAATAAAGAATCATCCATTTTTTATTGCCACCCAATTTCATCCAGAATATAAATCGCGTTTCCTTTTTCCTCATCCTTTATTTAAGGCCTTTGTTAAAGCTTGTTTAAAATAAAGTTATCCACAGGTTTTTTTCTTGACTTCTTAAAAGATCTCTTTATAATTGAAACACCATAATGGTATTCTATATGAGAAATCAAAAAATTAAACAAAATCGGTCAAGCGGTTAACGACCTTATTTTGTTGCTTCAAGCAAAGCCGCTGACCAGCGGTTTTTTGATTTCTTCTGTTCTTTAACAATTTAAATTAATTTAAGAATAAGTGCAAATTACACGTCTATATTAAAAATAAAGTCAATTTTGACTTTTAAATTTTAGTTTGTAGGTTAAGTGGTGAATTAGAGAAAGTAATGCCTAAAGTGGATGCCTTGGCTTCAAAAACCGATGAAGGACGTAGCAGCCTGCGATAAGCCTCGGGGAGGTGGCAAGCAACCTGAGATCCGAGGATGTCCGAATGGGAAAACCTAAAGCGTTGGAGACGCTTTGCTCTGACCTAAAAGTCAGAGAGGGTACCCGGGGAAGTGAAACATCTCAGTACCCGGAGGAAAAGAAATCGAAAGAGATTCCCTGATTAGTGGCGAGCGAAAGGGGAACAGCCTAAACTTGGTAAAACCTAAGCTTTAGAGAGAATATACTTCGGTATAGACTCTTTGAAGGGAAAGGCGGTAGGGTTAAAATGTTTTATCAAGAGTTGTAAGATATCAACGTTCTGCTGCTTACAGAGTAGAGTAGAACTTTAGTCTTGAAATCGAAAGGCCTGGAATAGCCTGCCAAAGAAGGTGAAAGCCCTGTAGATGTAAAAGATTAAAGATTTATAGTTGATATTCTTGAGTAATACTGGACTCGTGAAATCCAGTATGAAGTTAGGCGGACTGTCGTCTAAGGCTAAATATTTTTGAAGACCGATAGTGAACTAGTACCGTGAGGGAAAGGTGAAAAGTAGCCCGGAAGGGCGGTGAAAAGTACCTGAAACTTTAGGCTATCATAGACTCGGAGCTTCGATGTAAAAGTCGGAGTGACGGGGTTCCTATTGAAGAATGAACCAACGACTTCGAGCATATAGTTTGACTAAGTTCTACGGAATGGAGTCAAAGCGAAAGCGAGTGTTAAAAGCGCGTTCTCTGTCTAAGACAGAGGGGATTATATGCTTGAGACCCGAAACTGGGTGAGCTACTCATGGCTAGGGTGAACTCCGACGAAGGTCGGAGGGAGGCCCGAACCAGTTAGTGGTGCAAAACTATTGGATAAGCTGTGAGTAGGAGTGAAAAGCTAATCGAACCCAGAGATAGCTGGTTCTCCCCGAAATAGCTTTAGAGCTAGCCTGCTTGATTGGATGTTTAGCGGTAGAGCACTAAATAAATTAAGATGGGGCGACCCACTTGATTTAATTAAACTCCGAATGGCTAATCATCTTTACAAGTGGAGTCAGACCGTGGGGGCTAAGCTTCATTGGTCAAAAGGGAAACAGCCCTGATCTCCATCTAAGGTCCCTAAATCCAAGTTAAGTGTGAAAAGTGGTGAGACGACTGAAACAACCAGGAGGTTGGCTTAGAAGCAGCCATCCTTTAAAGAAAGCGTAACAGCTCACTGGTCAATGTTGTCTTGCGCTGAAAATTTATCGGGGCTAAACTTGGTACCGAAGATGAGAATGCTGTTGCTTTGCAACAGCGTGGTAGGGGAGCGTTCCGACAGCGGTGAAGTCAAATCGTAAGATTTGGTGGAGCGGTCGGGAGTGAGAATGTTGGTATAAGTAGTAAAAAGGCCGATGAGAATTCGGCCCACCGAAAGTCCAAGATTTCCTGGGCACTGATTATCAACCCAGGGTTAGGCGGTCCTAAGAGGAAGCCGAAAGGCGTACTTAATGGACAAGCAGTTAATATTCTGCTTCTAATATTAGTTTCCGAAGGAGTAACGTTTCGTTAAACTTGGAGCATGCATTGGTTTCGTGTTTAAAGAGAAAATGGGTCTCTAGGAAAATCCGGAGATAAAAAGTTTTCTCTGAATAAAATTTTCGCAAGAAGAGATTCCAGGGGCGATGGAACCAAGAAAAACTTCTAGGGCTAAACTAATATTAACCGTATCGCAAACCGACACTGGTGGACAGGGTGAGAAACCTAAGGTGTACGAGTGATCCCTTGTTAAGGAACTCGGCAAAAAAGTGTTCGTAACTTCGGAATAAGGACTGGTCCGATGAATAATCGGACTCGCAGCGAAAGTTGCCAAACGACTGTTTAACAAAAACACAGGTCCCTGCTTAAACTGTAAAGTGATGTATAGGGGCTGATGCCTGGCCAGTACTAGAACGTTAAAAGGAGGAGTGACCGAGCACATAATTTATTTATGTGCTTGGAGGCTCTGAATTGAAGCGCTAGTGAACGCCGGCGGTAACTATAACCGTAGATCTTTGTTACCTCTACACTTTTTAGTGTAGTTTAAAAGATAGGGCGGTTAAAAAATTCGACCATATGCTGGAACCCTTAAACGCTTAGACTACCGGGTAGGTGAAAATGTCTAAGTTATAGGTAATCAGCAGGAAAGGCTCTGAATAAATAAAAACAATAATTATGGAGCAAAAAAAGATTTATTATCATCTGAAGCAATTAAAAAGGGAATATCTAAATTGGTATATAGTTGGTTTTGTTGACGGAGAAGGATCGTTTAGCGTCTCAATTACCAAACATCCAGATGCGAGATTTGGCTGGATGATCGATCCAGTTTTTCAGATCTATCAACATGAAAATCATCGAGAAGTTTTAGAACTAATTAGAGAAGTTCTAAAAACAGGAACAATCAGATTCAAATCAAAAGAAAAATCTAATACACTTGATTTCTCTGTCGAAAATTTCCGTTCTCTCAAAGAAAAAATCATCCCCTTTTTTAAGAGATACCAATTGATTGTTAAAAATGATGATTTCAAAAAATTTTGCCAGATTATTGAATTAATGGACAAGAAAGCGCATTATACTATTGAAGGATTCAAAAAGATTATTAGAATCGCTCATTTAATGAATCAGCAAGGCAAGCAGAGAATCTATTCAGAAGAATATATTTTTGAGAGAATGGAGAATAAGTTAAAAAATAAATTATTCAGAGAATCCTCAGAGACTAATACGTCGAATCCCGTAATTTACGGGAATGATATAGTCCAGACACGTTAGTGATAGCGTGAAATAAAAGCCTAAGGTAACGTAATCCCTTGCCGGGTAAGTTCCGGCCTGCATGAATGGCATAACGATTTGGCAACTGTCTCAACAAGGGGCTCGACGAAATTGCAGTGGGCGTGAAGATGCGCTTAATCCACGGTTAGACGAAAAGACCCCGTGAAGCTTTACTGTAGCTTGATATTGGATTAGAAGAAGAACTAGTTCAGCGTAGGTGGGAGCTCCGACGGAAACGTCGGGGCGCCAATGAGACACCACCCGGTTGTTTTTCTAATTCTTACTCTCTCTCATTAGCAGTGGGATGGGGACAGTGTCTGGTGGGCAGTTTTTCTGGGGCGGAATTCTTCCAAAGTGTAACGAAGAAGTTCATTAAGGTTGGCTTAGACCGAATGGAAACCGGTCCGGACGTGCAAAGGCATAAGCCAGCTTGACGGCAAGACAAATAAGTCGCGCCGATGCGAAAGCAGGACTTAGTGAACCGATGCGTCTTTACAGGAGGCGCAAAGATCAACAGATAAAAGCTACTCCGGGGATAAGCCTAAAAAGGCGTTGTCCCTTTTGCTAAGTAATTAGCAAGATAGTAGACGGCTAATAACGGCGAAGCCTAAGCTGATAAATGATCAGGGAAGGTAACGTCGTGGGAAGTTATTCGGGATTAATTCTAAATTTATATGATAACCAAAAAACAATACGAAATTGTTATTGGTACGATAATGGGCGATGTTTATATCCAGCCAACTGGTAAGAAAAACGCCAGATTAAGATTCGAACACTCCGAAAAACAAAAAAGTTATATTGAATGGAAATGGCAAGAATTGAAAAATTTAATGCAAGACAAACCTAAAAAAATTATTCGATATAATCCAATTTGGAAAAAAACCTACACTTATTATCGATGTCAAACTCATTCTTCTCCTATTTTTGGGAAGTTATACAGACTGTTTTATATTGATAGACAAAAAGTTATTCCAGAAAATTTTGGAAAATTATTTAAATCAGACCTTTCTTTAGCGGTTTGGTATATGGATGACGGATATTATTATCACAGAGATAAAACAGCTTATATCTATTTGTCAAAAGTTTCCAAAAAGGAGACAGAGAATTTACTCCAAGTATTAAACAAAAATTTTGGTTTAAATCCTAGATTAGAAACAAAACGACTTGAAAATATTAATCTGAAATTTTCAGTTGAAGAAACAAAAAAATTGATTAAATTAATAAAGGCAGAAGTTATACCTTCAATGAAATATAAATTGCCTTTACCCGAATGACCCCGTATCGACTGAGTCTAAAATAGACGAGGTGGTTACAAATTTTTTTAATAACCACAATACGCCGTCCTCCCCCGATAAAAATCGGAGGATGAAGACATAGTCAGCACTTATCGAAAGATAAGAGAAATGTGAACAGGCTAGTCAGGCCCGAGAGTTCCCATCGACGGCCTGGTTCGGCACCTCGATGTCGGCTCATCGCATCCTGGGGGTGAAGAAGCTCCCAAGGGTTGGGCTGTTCGCCCATTAAAGCGATACGCGAGCTGGGTTCAGAACGTAAATTACATTGCGTTCTATCACAGAAATGTGATATAATAAATCTGACTCATAACGGTGGAACCTTTATAATCCCGAACATTATATAAGGTAATACCGTGGGAAGATTAAATTATGCCAAAAGCAATTTCTTCTATAACTAAATCTTATATTGCTGGTTTTTTAGATGGCGATGGTTGTATTATGTTTCAGTTAATTCGTAGAAAAGATTATGTTTATGGTTATCAAATACGAGCTAGTGTTGTCTTCTATCAAAAATCAACTAATCGTCATCAATTAGAATGGTTAAAACAAATTTTCGAAGTTGGCTATTTAAGAGATCGTAAAGATGGGATGACTGAATATACGATTGTTGGCTTAAAACCGGTAATAAAGATTTTAAAATTGCTTCAACCATATGTGCACCTTAAAAAAGAGCACATCAGGTTAGCTTTAAAAATTTATAAATTATTAATTGATAGAAAATTCAACTTAGACAAATTTATTCAGGCGAGTAGATTAGTAGATCATTCTGGTGTTATTAATTATTCTAAAAAACGTACTAACACCTCGAAAAATTTAAAACAATTTTTAAGGCAGCATAATTTATATCCCCGTAACGACTGAAATCCGAAAAATCGGGTAGAGATAGAAAAAATTATTTTCTATCAAACGTCAGCTCCTCCTTAATAGTTATTAAGAGGATGAAGGTATAGTCTATGCCATTAGTAATAATGGATTAACATGCGTAAGACAGTTCGGTCTCCTATCTACCGTGGACGTTGAAACTTGAGGGGGCTCCTCCTTAGTACGCAAGGACCAGGAGGAATGAACCTCTGGTATACCAGTTGTTCTACCAAGAGCATTGCTGGGTAGCCACGTTCAGTTTGGATAAATGCTGAAAGCATATAAGCGTGAAGCTGTCCCCAAGATTAGGTTTCATAAGCTCCTAGAAGATTACTAGGTATATAGGCTTCAGGTGTAAGTCCAGCAATGGATTGAGCCGAGAAGTCCTAATAAGCTATTTTCTCTAATTTACCACTTAGCCTACAAGCCAGTTTGATTTTTATCAAACTGGAATATCAAAATCTTAATATCTAAATCCTAAACAAATTCTAAATTCAAAATTATAAATTATCACCGCCAAGCGGGACAAATAGGTTTGGAATTTAGAACATTGGAATTTCGATATTGTTTAGAATTTAGGATTTCGTATTTAGAATTTATTTCTTTCTCGGTGTCTTGAGCGGAGTGGCAACACCTGTTCCCATCCCGAACACAGAAGTTAAGCACTCCAGCGCTGATGGTAGCTCCGATTTCGGTCGGAGTGAGAGTAGGCCGATGCCGAGATTTTATTTTTTGTTCGCCAGAATGCCCGCAGTTTACTGCGGGGATAAATGGCGACTACAAAAAATAACCCCGTACCAATTTTGCCATCCAAATTTTAAAATATTTAGAACGACCAAAGGGGAAATTAATTTTCTCGCAGATCAGTCCCCGAATAGGGGTTGATTTACCGAAGGTAAATCAATGGTCTGCCATTATCTGTCTTGCAAAATTTGGTGCCGGGGTATGTTAGTTGAACAATTTTTAGAGAATGTTATAATTTAGAAATGCGTTATATCGCCGATTTCCATATTCATTCTAAATATTCCCGCGCTACCTCATCTTCAATGGATATTGACCATTTGTTTCAATGGGCTGGGCTGAAAGGCATTCAGATTTTAGGAACAGGCGACTTTACTCACCCCCTTTGGTTCAAAGAATTAGAAGAGAAATTAGATTATTCAGGAAACGGTCTTTATCAATTAAAGAATAAACCGAGAGATTCGGTTTTTTTTATTTTAACCACTGAAATTTCATGTATTTATAAAAAGGGCGATAAAACTAGGAGAATTCATCTTTTAGTTTTTGCTCCAAATCTCAACATTGTCAAGAAACTCAACCAAAGATTAGAAAAAAATTTTAATCTTCATTCTGACGGCCGGCCTATTTTAGGCATAGATGCTAAAGAATTATTAAAAATTATTTTAGATGTTTCAAAAGAAAATTTTGTGGTTCCAGCACATTGTCTTTTGCCGAACACAATTATTCATACCAAAAATGAGTTATTAAAACCAATTCAAGATATCCGTCAAGGTGATTTTGTACTTACTCACAAAAATAGATGGTGTAGAGTTAAGAAAGTTTTTAAGAGGTTCTATCATGGAAAAGTTTATGATATTAAACCACGTAATTTTTCTTTGGGATTGACAACCACTTCAGAGCATCCATTTTACGCCATAAAAACTCATAAGAATTGTCATTGGAGTAATGGTATTTGCAAACCGCCGCATGCTAATTTAGATGAGTGTAAGAAAAAATACTTCAAGAAATATAAACCTCAATGGCTAATGGCGAGTCAATTAGAGCGAGGCGATGTTTTGATTTTTCCTAGATTTATAAATGTTTTTAATGGCCGTAAAGAAATTGATTTAGAAAAAATTATTAGCCAATTAGACATTAAAACCAAGCTTAAAGGCGAATTTATTGCTCCAGTCGGAAATAGAGGAACAGCAATTAAGAAAAGGATTATTGTCGACAAAAACTTCTGTCGGTTAGCCGGCTATTACTTAGCTGAGGGTTATCTCAACAGCCGCGATCTAATTGGCTTTGCTTTTAGTAGTAAAGAAAAAAATTACGTAGAGGAAGTCATAGATTTAATGAAAAAAGTTTTTGGTTTTAATAAAAAACCTAAATTAAAAATTAGTAAAAGCGGGGGGCTTGAAATTTTGTTTTATTCTAAAATTCTTTTCAAAATTTTTCAACGGCTTTTTTACTCACCAATTGTGATTCGAAAAAATGCTAATAGTAAAGCATTACCTATCTGGACATTGGGGTTACCCCTTGATTTACAAGTAGAAATATTTAGGTGTTGGTGGAGGGGAGATAAAGGTTATACAGCTTCACGACTTTTAATGAATCAAATGAAAATTATTCTTTTAAAATTGGGTATTGTCCCTTCAATTTATGTTGATAAAAGAGATAGTTATAATAGTCGCCCAAAACATTTTATAGAAAAAAGAAAAATCAAAGCGCGTTATGATATGTATTCATTGAATAGATTATCCTTTTATGAGGATAGATTTAATCTCCTTGAAGAAGCAGAATTTACTGAAGTTGCTCAATATAATAAAGGTAAAAAATATGGTTGGATTGATAATAATTATATTTATCTGCCGATTTATGATATTGAGATTAAAGATTATCAAGGTGAGGTTTATAATTTAAAGGTCGAAGAGGATAATTCTTACGTTTGTGAATTTGCGGTAGTTCATAATTGTTGGACTCCTTGGTATGCGATTTTCGGCTCTCAATCAGGATTTGATTCTTTGAAAGAATGTTTTGAAGAATTAACTCCGGAGATTTATGCCTTAGAAACAGGTTTGTCCTCTGACCCGGAAATGAATTGGCGCGTTTCTAGTCTTGATCGATATACTTTGATTTCAAACTCAGACGCCCATAGCCCGGAAAATTTAGGCAGAGAGGCAAATGTTTTTGATTTTTCTGCTGAAGAGGGGGAAATTTCTTATCAAAAAATTATTAACTCAATTAAAACAAAAAATAATTTTAAATATACAATTGAGTTTTTTCCCGAGGAAGGGAAATATCATTTTGATGGCCATCGGCTTTGTCAGATTAGTTTGAGTCCGGAAGAAACAAGAAGGTATAAAGGAATTTGTCCTAAATGCGGGAGGCCTTTGACCATTGGCGTTCTCCACCGGGTAGATGATTTAAGTGACAGAAAAGAACCGATTAAACCAGGGGCTGCTCCTAGTTTTAGAAGCATTATTCCTTTTAAAGAAATTATTGCTCAATCTTATGACGTTGGTAAAACTTCTAAAAAAGTTGGAGAGGAATATCTCAGCTCAGTAAAAAAAGTAAAAGGAGGAGAATTCTCCATTTTACTTGATTTGGAAGAAAGAGATCTTTTAAAAATTGCTTCGCCACGGGTGGCTGAGGGAATTATTAAAGCAAGAAAAGGAGAGATTACAAAGAAACCAGGTTATGACGGCATTTACGGGGAAATAAAAGTTTTATTTGAAAAGCCTTTCACGAAAAAGTTATTTTAAAATCCAAAAACCACCCTTTTCAGGTGGTTTTTGGGAAAAATTCTTCACTCTTTTTTATATTACACTTTTCTATTTTATCTGCAGCCTTTCTTCGCTTTCTTCGCTTTTTTAGCAACTTTCTTTTTTGCCATCTTTTTTGCCATATGTTTTGTTTAAAATTTTTTTAAAAAACTTCGACCATTTCCCCCTACTTTTATTTTAAACCATTTTTTTGAAAAATAAAGACCTATATCTGTGGATAACCATAGATTACAAAATTTAGAATAAAAATTGAAATCCCGGGTTTACAAATCAGAATAATTTCTCTATAATTAAACTACCTTAGTGTTAAGTTTAAATTAGAAGTTTAATTTCAAGGTTCTGCGAGCGAAGTCACGCTAAGCGGGATGAAGCGAGCAGGTTCTTATAATTAAAGTATGGAAAAATCCTTTGAAAAAATTAATAACCCAAGCGACGAATCTTTAGATAAAAAGGTGATTAATAGATTGGAGAAAGAGGTATTACCGCGATTTGACTTTATTAAGAAATTAAAGGAAAAACATAAGGAAGCAGAGATTTATTTAGTGGGCGGAGCGACGCGAGACATTTTAATGGGCAGAGAAATAGAGGACTACGACTTTTTGGTGAGGAAAGTGGAAAAAATGGACCTAGAATCGTTTTTAGAAAATTTAGGCGAAGTTAATTTTGTTGGTAGGACTTTTGGAATTTTTAAATTTTTTCCTAAAGGACACGATTTAAAAGAGCCGGTTGATATTGCCTTGCCGCGCCAGGACTTTTCTTTGTTAACTGGCAGCCGTCATGATTTTAAGATCCGTACTGACCCAGAGCTGCCGATTGAGAAAGATCTTGAACGTCGTGACTTCACTATCAATGCCATTGCTTTAAGAATTGATGAGGGAGAAAAAAAATATCACTTAATAGATGTAAGTGGCGGTAGAAAAGATTTAGAGAATGGTTTGATAAAAGCAGTCGGCAATCCACGTGAGAGATTTAAAGAAGATTACTCAAGAATTTTACGAGCACTCAGATTTGCTTGCCAGTTTAATTTTAAAATTGAAAAAAAGACCTGGGAGGAAATGACCCGGCAAATAAAAAATCTTAATAAGATAAGAAGAGAGGTTATTTTAAAGAGAGAAAGAAAATTTTTCTTGCCCGAGATGGTTGAATATAGAGTGGTCCCTCATGAGGTGATTGCTAAAGAACTGATTAAAAGTTTTTATTATCGTCCCTCTCAAGCATTTGAATTTTATGATCAAGCCGGAGTTTTTAAAGAGTTGATGCCAGAGGTTTTAAAAATGAAGAATTGCCCCCAGCCAAGAGAATATCATTCTGAAGGCGATGTTTGGACTCACACTTTATTAGCTTTAAAAAATCTTTCTTCTTCTCTATTTAAGGAGCAGTTTGGCGAAGAAAAACCCTCTTCAGAATTGATTTTTGGCGTTCTTTTCCATGATCTTGGCAAGCCTTACGTGATAAAAACTCCTAAAAAAGATAAAACAGAAAGAATTCGTTTTGACG
>Ga0210019_1001894_pt1 | contig 21237 bp, 11 predicted proteins | sample CryGeyCG2114_020_2_FD_183969 | JGI IMG/M metagenome (GOLD analysis project Ga0210019, IMG submission 183969) | Groundwater microbial communities from aquifer - Crystal Geyser CG11_big_fil_rev_8/21/14_0.20 (SPAdes) (version 2) | ecosystem: Environmental > Aquatic > Deep subsurface > Groundwater ...
GGCATTGATCCGCTCTCGAACCAGCAGTCGAAGACATCCGAAATCCGTTTCTGGAGCGGATGAAGCGAGAGTGGGTACGTATGCGTATTTTTTGGGCTGAATGCGAGCGCTTCTCTGTAAGTGAGATTGTTCCCCACGGCCTGCATGCCGCGCACCGTTCCGGAGTGTGCGACGACGAGAATTTTTTTTCCGGCAAATTCCTCAAGCATCTTCTCACGCACATGCTGTGCACGCGCCAAGAAGTCCGAGAAAGATTCGCCGTCTTTTGGAGTACCATAATGGAAGGAGAGTGTTTTATCGTTGCTGGGCAGAGGGAATTTCTCACAGACGGTATCCAGACGTTCCCCGCCCCATTCACCGAGATAGCGCTCACGCAGTTCTTTCCATTTCGCTTGAATGGGAACACCAATCTGTTTGGAAATGATTTCCGCAGTTTCCACTGCACGTTTCATGTCAGAACAGATAATGGCATCGAATGTTTCGTCTTTGAATTTTTTTGCAGCATCGTGAGCTTGTTTCTTTCCAGTGTCATTCAGTGGAAGATCTGCTTCCCCGCCCTGTGCTTTTCCTTCCTTGTTCCAGTCTGTTTCCCCGTGACGCATGAGAACGACCTGTACGGAGTTCTCACTGGGAGATCCTTCGATCAGGATGTCATCGATGACATCCTTATGGAGATCCATTTGCGCCTGACGTGTATGGTCCCAGAAGTACGCTTTGGGCACCGCATATGTTGGCATGGGTTGCTCCACAATTTTCCCGGGATCGTCCTGCGTGAAGAAGTGGTGAATGTTATTCAGAGGGTCTCCGTGACTCACAATCACGATATGTTCACTTCTGTGCTTGGGGAGGATTTCTTCGAAGAAAGAACAAATGCGCTCCTCCATTTCCTGCCAGGATTCCCATGGACTGGTGACGTCTTCTCCGCGTGCGGATGCTTTGCGAAGGCGGCGGAACTTTTTGTCTTCATCGTGAACAACGGGTTTTCCATCGCACTCATTGAACCCTGTTTCCCGGAGTCGATCATCGACAAGAACTTGTGCTCCGGTGATTTTGCCAAGTAGTTCCGCAGTTTGTCGCGTGCGGGCAAGCGGAGAACAGTAGATGATGCTTACCGGTTCACCTTTTTGCTTCTGCAACCATTTGGCTGCCTGCTTTGCCTGTTCACGTCCACGCTTCGTGAGATCTGTTCCGGGCGGCGTGCTTTGGTAAACTTTGGTCACGTTCCCATCGCTCTCCGCATGTCGCATTGCGGTGACTTTGGTGAAGCGAAGTTTCTCGTACTGCATCAGTTCGTCACGTCCACTGATGACCGTGAGATCCGCTTGTCGCCCGCAGGATTCCCCTCCCTTGAGGGAGGGGCTAGGGGAGGGGGAGCGCCAGATAGGCAATGGCGTCCCCCAATACCGATTTCTCGAAATCGCCCAATCTCTTGCGTTTTCCAGCCAGTTTCCGAATCGTCCATCACGAATGTGTGATGGCACCCACTGTGTTTTCTGATTATTGGTGAGGAGATCGTCTTTGAATTTTTCTACGGTCACGAACCATGAACTCGTTGCGTAATTGAGAAGAGGAGCATCACACCGCCAGCAGTGAGGGTAACTGTGCTTGTGCTTTTCTGTACAAAAGATGTGATCAGACCTTTGTAGATACTCTACTATTTTTTTGTCTGTTGCACTCGGATCTTTTTTTGGTTTTACCTCAAGTCCTGCGAAGTCTGTCACCTCGTCAGTGAATTTCCCTTCCATCGTAACGTGTTGGAGAATATCAACGCCTTCATGTTCGCCAATCTCGTAGTCATCCGCTCCATACCCTGGCGCAATGTGTACGATGCCGGTTCCTTCATCTGTCGTGACGAAGTCGCCTTCGACAATACGGAAAGCTTTATCTTTGTATTCATGAGCGAAGTAGGGGAAGAGTGGTTCGTAGGTGAGTCTGAGGAGTTCTTTGCCCGAGAATTCTTTTTCAATTTCATAGTCGGTGTCTTTGAAGGTTTTTTCGAGGAGATCTTTTGCGAGGATGAATTGAGTTGGTGCTGCTTTTTTTGAAGTCGATCCCCCTCCCCTGGCCCCTCCCTCAAGGGAGGGGAACGCCGCTTGCACTGTTACGTAAGTGACATCCGGATGCACAGCGAGGAAAAGATTTCCGGGGAGTGTCCATGGTGTTGTAGTCCATGCTAAAAGGAATGTTTCCATTTTTCCCCTCCCTGAGGGAGGGGACACAGGGGAGGGGGTGTTCGCAGACTGCAGGCGCAACTTCACTGTCACTCCGATATCCGTCACGTCCTTATATCCCAGTGTCACTTCAAAGTTAGAGAGTGGCGTCACACATCGCGGGCAGATGTGCATGGGCTTGTGTCCTTCTTCCACATACTTCTTCTTCCAGAGTTCTGAGAATGCCCACCATGTGCTCTCCATGTATTCCGGATCCATCGTGCGGTAGTCCCAGTCCATGTCCACCCACCGTCCCGTACGTTCGACGGTTGCACGCCACTCTTTTGTATAACGCAGCACTGATGCGCGGCAGAGGTCATTGAACCAACCGGTGCCTTTCTCCTCAATTTCCTGTTTTCCGGAGATCTCATGTTCTTTTTCAATGAGATTCTCGATGGGCAGCCCATGACAGTCCCACCCAAAACGCCTCTGCACGTACTTCCCTTGCATTGTCTGGTAACGCGTGATCACATCTTTCACGGTGCCGGGAAGCAAGTTTCCATAATGCGGAAGTCCCGTTGCAAACGGCGGACCGTCGTAGAAGCTGAAGATCTCTGAGTCTTTTCGTTGTTTCAAGCTTCGTCGAAAAATATCCTTCTCTTTCCAGTAGTCGAGAATTCCAAGTTCCATCGCCGGAAGAGACTGTTTCGGATCGACGGGATCAAAAGGCATGGAGGAAGTATAGCTTTCTGAACCGCAGATGACACGGATTACACGCCCGTCTGCCGGACGGACAGGGATTTCGTAGTTTTTTCAGCTGCATTGCACACAGGCTCGTGCGGAGAATCTCTGTCATCTGCGTTAGCAATGGCTCTGACTTATTTGCTTCTGCAAGCCAATCTGGTAGTATCTGGAGTTGATGAGCTCAGTTGAGGACCGTTTTCGCGCATCCGTGCAGTATTTGAACTCCAATGATCGTTTGGAGGTGGAGCGTGCATTGGAGAAGGTGAAGGTGTGGCACAGAGGACAGAAGCGAGAATCCGGCCAACCGTTTGTGGAGCACCCTATCGCGACGGCGAACTATTTGGCCAAATTGGAGTGTGCGAAGTACACTCTGATAGCAGGGTTGTGTCACGACACAGTTGAAGACAATTGCGCCACGTTAGAGGAAGTACAAAGTGCATTTGGCGAAGAGGTGTCAAAGCTCGTTGATGCGGTGACCAAACTGACGAAGCTTCGCTACGAAGGACGTCGGTCTGAGAGACAGATCGCATCGTTGCGAAAAATGCTCCTCGCTGCGAGCGAAGATCTTCGTGTCATCATGATTAAACTTGCAGATCGTTTGCACAATGTAGAAACACTCGATGCATTGCCAGCGGAAAAACAGCAACGTGTTGCACGTGAGACGTTGGATATCTACGTTCCCTTCGCACGGCTGATGGGCCTTTGGTGGATGAAGCGATGCTTCGAAGAGTGTTGTTTCCCGATTGCGTTTGGCGCCCAAGCCGAAGAATGGCGCAAGGTGGTTCTGCAGCGTCGCAGAGAACTCGATGGTGCGCGCAGAGAGTGTATTCGCACATTGCATCGTGTGATACGCATGCCCGTGGATATAGAGCTCTCCTCCATGACGGATTACGAGCTCTTTTTAAAGTGTGGTGGCGACTCTCGTCTTCTCGAACACACCGCCATGTTCGATTCGATATTGATTGTGCCGAAGGACAGTGATGCGAGTCCGGAAGTGTGTTATCTGGTGCTTGGTGATGTCCATGGGGGATTTCCTGTGAAGTCCGCATCATTTCGAGATCTGATCGGACAGCCGCTCACGAATGGATACCAGGGGTTGCATACCACTATTTTCCTCTCTCACAACCACCAGCTGCGTGTGCGTATTCAGACGAAACGGATGCATGAGTACGCAGAGATGCGCAAGTATTCTTCCTGGATGCAGGACAAGGATAATGATCTGTATCGGGCACTCAATAGTTTGCACCAACGGTACTTGTCTCATGATCAGTATATTCAGGAACTGAAGAATGATGTTCTCAAAGAGAAGATATCTGTTTTCACACCTGCGGGAGAAATCGTCACGTTACCTGCAGGATCGACTGGTATTGATCTGGCGTTTGCACTCAATCCGGATTTCTTCTCCAGGTTAACGGGTGTGCGCGTGAATGGGGCGGAGCAGGAAGTCACCCGGCCGTTACATGACGGTGACACGGCAGAACTCATCATGACAGCGCAGAATGTACCGGAGGAGTACCGTGCCATCTGGCGCCAGCGTGCGGCAACCGGCAATGCGCGCGGGGCGATGCAGGAGGAGGCGGAGGCCCTTCCGGAAGATCAACTCATGGAAGAAGGTCGCACGGTTCTCACGCATGAGTGTCAGAAGTATCGTTTACCCGTGTGGTGGATGCTCCATTTGCAGCAAGTGCAACAAAAATTATGCGAAGCATGTGAGAGCAGAGATTTTCCAACACTGCTCCGTGATGTTGGGACAGGATTGCTCCCGGCACAACGTGTCATAAAAGTATACAGCGATATTCTGTCACGACCGCCGTCACTCTTTCTGCATCTCCTGAAAGTGCTCAACCTGCTGCCAACACTCCGTGTGCTGAATCCTAAGGCGACGCTTGTGCAACTGGAAGTATCGTCGGAAGACCGGCCGGGCATGGTGCATGATATTACGAAGTGTTTCGCAGACCGCGGCGTCAACATGTCCCGTTTTACGGCATATGCCATTCCCCCGAAAGATGCGCTCTACAAAATTTGGCTCGAAGTGGATGATTTTGAAGAATTCAGCGAGTTATACGATGCTTTGCTGCAAGTTCCGAGCGTGAAGGCGGTCTTGCGTGTAAAGTAGTTCTATGATTAAATATCGCGCTCTCGTAGCAGACTAGCGTATGTCAGAGAAACCTACTCCGAACGGCAATTTTCCCTATTACGACGGGCTGTCCAGAAAGTACGCTGCGTACTGGTCCCATCACGAACCGAATCAGGAACAGTACAAGCCGGTGCGCACCTCTCTGCTTGATTGGTACCGCAGACTGGTGGAAGAAAGTGGCATCAAAACGGCCGATGGTGCATTGATCATCTGCGGTCCGGGACCTCACCCCGTAGAACCCCCACAGGGTCGAGAACTCTCGGAAGAGATTGTGCAGAGTCATGTGATGCACCACCCCCAAGTCATTGTGGCGGATTTCGTTCCTGAATTTTTGCATGGCAGCATTGATTCCATCACAAAAGCATGTGGATCGTCGCAAAAGTCCAAGCGCCTTCTCGACAAAATCATTGCCGTTCGTCGAGACTTGTCTCATGGACTCAGCGTTCGGTTCGATGCTCTGGTGACGCCGAAACTGGAATGTGTGACACAGCCGGGAGAACTCTTCGAATTCATGGAGTGGATCAAGGATATCGGTGTGGAAGACATTATGAAACAGCCGTTGCCGGAAGGAAGAGAAGGGATTCATGGAGTGGATGGAGAATCAGTGCTCTCTCTTCAGGCAATTGAACAAGAAGTCGCATCTGTGCGTTTTGTCATTGCTAATTTTCTTCTTGCAGGTTGGTTTGCCGCAAACGAGCAACAGTTTCGTCAGGTTCTTCTCCGTTTGGCAGAAGAAGAGAAGAGGGAAGCAAAATCCGGATCCAGAATCCAGTTGCATAACGACGCGATCAGAGAGTTGCTTGAGCAGTGGCACCGGCCTATTCAGGAAGGAAATGAGGAAGCAGCAGTGCGATTCATCGATGACGGGATAACCGCGCATCCGGATGCACACTTCTTTATGGCATCGGATGTGAATACGAACTACGAGAACTATGGTCAGTATGTTCGTTTAGATGAGAAAGAAGTACTGAGGCGACTGAAACAGAGGCATCCGCACATCAAAATGATGACGCGAAAACAGTATATTTTTGATGATGATGCCGACGAGCCGCCACACAGTCACGGAGTCAATGTGCTGGAGGCATACAACAATGGCGAGGAGTGATATGTGCTGTCCTCCAAAATCTCCATTGCATAGGCCTGGACGTTTGCGTAGATGTGTTCTTTGGGGAGCTGCTCGATGTCTTCTTTTGTGAACCAGCGCATATCTTCCGCTTCGTGTTCATTGAGCGTCAGCACTTGGTTGACGTTCATTGGTCGTGCGAGAAAGACGAAATCCATGTGCTGATGCGCAGGTTCATTGCGCTGCTCGCTTGCTGGAATGTTTTCCAGGAGCATAATGAAGGGTTTTTTGAGCATGTGACCTTCTTCCGGTTCCGCTCCGAACACATCCGGTTGAGCATCGCCGATGATATCGACATCGAGACCGGTTTCTTCCTGACACTCGCGCTTTGCCGTTGCTTCCGGAGTTTCGTTTGGATCCACATGTCCTCCTGGCGGCATCCACCGTTGCAGGCGCTTGTGCCAGAGCATCAGTGTGCGTTTTGGTTTGTTCTCAGGTGCATCGATGACGAAAGCTGTGGCAGTGAAGTGGCGTTCCATGAAGAGTGGGTAGAAGTTATAAGTAATTTTTTGAAGGGTAGATGAGTCATGCTCTATGATAATATCATCATAGAGTACTTCTAATCACTACTCGCTACCTTCTACCCGCTTGTCTCATGGTTCTCATCAATGATAATTCCACTGTTCTCTCCATTGAGGACAAGCTTCCGCGCTTCTCCTTGCCCGCCACTGATGGCATGACGGTGGAGTCCGGTATGATCAAAGACCCCGTACTTGTAGTCGTATTTACATGCAACCACTGTCCGTACGCGCAAGCCTACGAAGGTCGTCTCATTGAGATCGCAAAGCATGTTGAGCAGGAGGGCGTGCAGTTTGTGCTCATCAACAGCAATGCTGCCGAGCAGTATCCCGAAGATTCGTTCGATCAGATGAAAGTGAAGCACAATGAAAACGGGTATCCGTTTCCGTACTGCTTCGATGAGTCGCAGGAGGTGGCAAAAGCGTTCGGGGCGCTCTGTACGCCTCACTGTTTTGTGTTTGATGAGAAAAGGACCCTGCAGTACAAAGGGCGGGTCGATGACAACTGGAAAGATCCGTCTGCAGTGACCGAGCACAATCTGCGCGATGCGATTGCGGCACTTGTGAAAGGCGAGGAGCCACCTGTTCATGAGGCAAATGCTATTGGGTGTAGTATAAAGTGGAAAGAGTAATTAATATTTTAAGATATAAAAAAATATTTTGTCAAAAGTTTAATATGTATTTCATGTAAAATAAAAAACTTGAATAAAATTTGTGTATACCAATTAACTAGCGAATTGGTATGACGGTCGTTATCTGCGTCATACCCGCTTGCCGGTAGGTAGGTGCGATTCAGGCCCTATTCAACATCAAGCACAAGTATCTCCGGCCAGGCGAGGAGTCTTGCACGGGTGAGTGATTCGCCGACGCCGCGCGTGATGGCAAGTTGTTGAGTGGTGCGAAGTCCTGTTTCGACTGTGAAGAGTCCCTGACTGAATGCATCCCCTAACTGGGTGGGAACGCTGCGGACGGGGCCGAAGAAGGGAAGGCGAATTTGTCCGCCGTGTGTGTGTCCGCTGACGATGAGGTCGGCAGCAAAACTTTCTTCCTGCAGAACGATATCCGGATTATGTGAGAGGAGGATTGTGAGGGTGGATGGGAGAATGCCGCGCAGCGCACGCGTGACATCACTGTTCTCCGACCACACATCCGTGATACCGGCGATAGCCAACTGACCGTGGGGGAGTGTCACGAAAGAGTGTTCATTTTCAAGGACGGTGATATCCAGTTCTCTGAGGAATCTTGCAACTTCCGTACCGCGGTCTTCGCTCACGACAGGTTTGCGCAGGAGAGAGAGGTGTTTTCCGATATCGTGGTTGCCCAACACGGCAAACACACCGAGTGTCGCCCGCAGGTCTCCAAGAGGAAGAAGGTCGCTGACGTTTGAAGTGTTGCTGTTGACGAAGTCTCCCACGAGAAGCACGAGGTCGGGATACATGCCGTTTGTTTGTTGCACGACGCGTTTGACGAAACGTGCGGTTTTGTACGGTCCTACCTGAAAGTCACTGATCACAACGATACGCAACTTGTCTTGTATGGGCAGTGCAACGGTGTGATGTGACACGGTGATGGTCTGCGGTTCGACGAAAGAACCGTAGGCGACAATCAGGACGCAAGCGAGAGAGATCGTTCCGAGTACAATCCACCATTTTCCTCTTCGGAAAGACAAGATACTCACAATCATGCCAAAAGCGAGCATCAGTAAGATGGCCAAGTCCCACAGAAAAATCTCGGGGTCCAGGAGGAACATAAAAAAAGTATAAAGTTACTTCAACATCTTTGCCAGATACTCTCCCGTGTAACTCCCCTTCACCTTCGCCACCTCTTCGGGTGTCCCTGTGGCAACGATCTTGCCGCCGCCGGTGCCGCCATCGGGCCCAAGGTCGACGAGGTAGTCGACAGATTTCAGCACATCAAGGTTGTGCTCGATTACGAGGACGGTATTCCCTTTATCCACGAGTCGCTGCAGGACAACGAGGAGACGCTTGATATCATCAAAGTGCAGTCCGGTTGTCGGTTCATCGAGAATGTAGAACGTCTTACCTGTGGCGCGCTTCAGGAGTTCCGTTGAGAGCTTCACGCGTTGCGCTTCTCCGCCGGAAAGCGTTGTTGCACTCTGGCCAAGATGGAGATAGCCGAGGCCGACATCTTCCAGTGTTTGCAGTTTTTTCTTAATGGCCGGGATTGAACCAAAGAATTGCAGTGCTTCAGTGACGGTCATATCGAGGGCGTCGGCAATAGTCTTTCCTTTATAGGTCACTTCCAGCGTCTCACGGTTGTAGCGTTTGCCGTGACAGAGTTCACAGGTGACAAACACATCAGGTAGGAAGTGCATTTCTATGCGCTTCATGCCGTCCCCTTCGCATTCCTCACAGCGGCCGCCTTTCAGGTTGAAACTGAATCTTCCGGGTTTGTAGCCGCGCAGTTTCGCCTCGGGTGTCACGGAGAAGAGATCGCGAACGTCCGTAAACACTCCCGTATACGTTGCGGGATTACTGCGCGGTGTGCGACCAATGGGGGATTGATCGATCACGATGGCCTTATCCAAGTACTGCAGACCGTCGATGGTGCCCACGTCTTGCGGTTTCGTGTGCGCCTTGTTGAGCGTGCGCAGTAACTCCGGCGCCAGGATGCCGTGGATCAAGCTGGACTTCCCGGATCCGGAGACGCCGGATATCCCGATGAAGGTTCCCAGCGGGAGCGATACATGGACGTGTTGTAAGTTATGGTGATGAGCGTCTGTAATCTCGATTACTTTTGCATTTCCTTTCCGGCGCTTCTTCGGTGTTTCGATTGCTTCTTTGGCGCTGAGGTACCTTGCAGTGACGGAATCTTTGCTCTGGAGAAATTCCTGCAGACTCCCTTGTGCGATCACATTTCCACCGTATTTTCCTGCCCCGGGTCCGATTTCCAAGATATGGTCTGCAGTGCGAATCGTATCTTCATCGTGCTCAACAACAATCACGGTATTGCCAATATCACGAAGGTGGTGGAGGGTGTCAATCAGGCGGGCATTGTCTTTCTGGTGCAGGCCAATACTCGGTTCGTCCAGTACATACAGTACTCCCTGAAGCGCGGAACCGATCTGCGTAGCAAGACGAATACGTTGCGCTTCTCCTCCGGATAACGTGTTTCCCGCACGGGAAAGCGTCAGGTAATTGAGACCGACATTCTGAAGAAACGTCAGTCGTGCGAGAATTTCGTGCAGTACTTTCTTCACAATGGTGTGTTCGTGAGGCGAAAGTTGGAGCGTTTCAAAGAATATCTTTGCTTCATCAATACTCATTTTCGTCGCCTCGACAATACTCTTTTCACCGATGGTGACCCCCAGAACATGCTTCTTCAGTCGGTTTCCTTGGCAACTGGGGCAGGGGAGTTCGAGCATGTATTCCTCAATCTGGGAACGCATGTAACTGCTCTCCGTGTCCGAATGTCGACGTTTCAAGTTTTCCACAACACCTTCGAAGCGCATTTGATATATACTGTCTTGCTGTGCAATGTCTACGGAGAGCACTGCATTATGTCCATACAAAATGGCATGACGGTGTTCTTGCTGTAACTTTTTCCAGGGAGTGTTGGTACTGAATCCAATCTCTTTTGCCAGTGCTTCAAGCACCTGCATCATAAAGTTCATACGACTCGCAGACGTTGCCCATGGGTGAATAGCACCTTCTGCTATGGACAAGTTGTCATTGGGAATAATGAGTGATTCGTCTACTTGCAGGATGTTTCCGAGTCCATGACATTCCTCGCAGGCGCCATGCGGGGAGTTGAAGGAGAATTGCCTCGGTTCTAATTGAGGAATATCAATGAATGGGTGATTCGGACAGACGAAGTTTTCGGAGAAGCGTTGCTCCTCGCCGCTGTCGATACCGAGGACGAAGAGCGTACCTTCTCCCTTATTGAGACAGAGCTCTACCGAGTCTGCAAGGCGAGTGCGTTCGGGCGTGCCTTTCTCTCCTTCTTGCAGTTGCATGTTCTTGATCACCATGCGATCGACCACGATATCAATGCTGTGCGCTTTTTTAGGATCTAATTGCACTTCTTCGTCAACGGTGACGATGTCGCCATCGATGCGCATGCGAACGAATCCTTCTCGTTTGATGGCAGCGAGAATTTTCATGTGTTCACCTTTGCGGTCTGTCACGATGGGAGCGAGGAGCATGATTTTTTTGCCCTCTTCAAAGGAAGCAATGGTTTCGACAATCTGACTGGAAGACTGTCTCTCCAAGAGGTGATTGCATTCTATGCAGTGCACTTTTCCTATTTTTGCCCAGAGCAGTCGCATGTAATCATAAATTTCCGTCACTGTGCCCACGGTGGAACGGGGGTTGCGTGGTGCCGTCTTCTGATCGATGGAGATCGCCGGAGAGAGTCCTTCGATGCTCTCCACGTCGGGCTTTTCCATTTGCGCGATGAACTGTCGTGCGTACGCAGACAGGCTTTCCACATACCGGCGCTGGCCTTCGGCGAAGATCGTATCGAAGGCAAGAGATGATTTTCCCGATCCCGACAGCCCTGTAATAACAGTGAGCTTATTGCGGGGAATGGTAACGTCGATATTCTGTAAATTGTGCATTTTGGCACCTTTTACGATAATATTTTCCATACGTATACAATATGCATATACAAAAACGCGCCGCAGATGCGCCGCGAGAGGCTCGAGCGTACCAAGAAAATTCCCTTTTGTCCAGGGTTAATCAACTTTGCTGTCATGAGGTGGCATAGTACAATTCTAGCCGCTATGAAGGTGATATGCTCTCGGCGAATCCTTTCTTTTTACGCAGTCACCATGGGGTGTCTTGTTGCAGGTACAAGTCTTGCGGCGATCTTTCCGGATGTGCCGTCGGAATTCATCTACCAAAAAGAAATCGAATACCTCGTCGGAGAACAAGTGATCAATGGCAATCCTGACGGGCGATTCTATCCCGATCGACAGGTCAATCGCGCTGAAATGCTGAAGTTGCTGTATCGTGCTGCGGGGCGTATGCCCGAAGGGAATCGTCGGCTCTGTTTTACAGATGTGCAGCCGGGGAGTTGGTATGAATCCTACGTTTGTGACGCAGCCTTCAACCATATTGTCGAAGGGTACAACGATGGGTTCTTTCGTCCGGAACGTCCCGTGACGCGAGTGGAGGCACTGAAGATGATTGCAGAAGTATTCCATTTGACTGTGGAAAATCTTACACAGGAAACGCGCGACATTGTGAAGTTTGTCGATGTTTCTCTGTCGGCGTGGTACACGAAGTACCTCTACCTTGCGTTCTCCCGTGGCATTCTTCCGATTGCCGGACAAGGCAGTCCCCGGTTTTATCCCGATGCTCCGCTTCTGCGCGGCGAAGCTGCTGCCTACATTTATAATGTTCTGCGTCAGCAGGGTCGTTTACCTCTTGATACAACAACTACTGACGTAGTAGATGAGGATGAAGGTCTGCAGGGAAGCAGCGTATCGTCCAGTTCTTCGGAAGTGCAGGAGAGTACGGCGCGTGTACGCGAGAGAAAGGAAGGAGGGGGGGATGAGTCATTTCCTGCTTCGCCGAAGACTCAGGATATCAACGTCCCGTTTGACGGAGGCGGAACATTTGACGGGAAGAAGCCCGCAATTTTCAAAATGGTTCTCACACGTGACAGTATGATTACGGTTCTTGCAACAGCGAAGACCGGCGATGTGAGTTGTCGTTTGTACCGACTGGAGGATGGAGGGTTTTCGAATGAGTATTATTTGGGTGTAGAGAGTGAGGGCGGTTGTCATGTGCGTGCAGCGCTTGCACAGGGGGATTATCAACTGGAGGTGCGTCCGACATCCGCGGATGCGCGGTACACACTCGCTCTGCAGGAGACGGTAGGGGATGGAAATGATGGATTTATGGAGGCGCGTGGTTTAGTGCGTCGCATTCCGCGTACGGCAGTTCTGGAAGGTGAGGATCTGATGGATTGGTATCGTTTTGTCGTAAAAGAAGACACGGATATGTTCGTGCGGTTTACGACGGATGGAGGTGAAAGTAAGTGTATGATTTACCCGATGGGGGATGTGGATCTTTACGGATTCAATGGCCCAGAGTGTAATATTCTCTACAAGTACACCCCTGGAACATATTATATTGGAGTGCTCAGGACGAAATGGGATGGCAATAAAGAAAGTTACACAATCCAGTTGGAGTAGTCCGCACCCCGGATTATACTTCCCTTCCATGTTCGTTTCCATCCCCCAAGCTCTTGAGACATTCCGCTCCGGCGGCATGCTCATTATCGTTGATGACGAGACGCGTGAAAATGAAGGTGATCTCGTGATTGCAGCAGAACATGTGACAACAGAAACGATGGCATTTCTGATTCGCTACACGGGTGGTGTGGTGTGTTTGTCGCTCAGTAACAGAGTTGCAGATCAGTTGGAATTGCCGCCAATGGTAGAGCGTAACACGTCCAAGATGGGTACGCCGTTTACCGTAAGCATCGAAGCGGCAGACACTGTTTCTACGGGAATTTCTGCGCAAGATCGCGCGCATACGGTACGTACTGCAATAAGTACGGTTGCGAAGCCGGAAGATCTGACGCGGCCGGGACATGTATTTCCTCTGCGTGCGCAGGATGGCGGCGTACTCGTGCGCTCGGGACACACGGAAGCAAGTGTGGATCTGTGTCGTCTTGCAGGACTGCGTGAGGGAGCGGTGATCAGTGAACTGATGCACGACGACGGATCGATGATGCGCAGAGAAGCATTGCGTGAATTTGCACGCACACACGGTATTCCCATTGTGGCGATTGCAGACATCATCGCGTGGCGAAGGCGACATGAAACGTTCGTGCGGAAAGAGGCGGAGAGTATGTTGGAGACTGCGTTTGGAGAGTGGCACATGATGGTGTTTGCAGATACGTTACATGCAAGAGAACACGTTGCTCTGATGTACGGAACAGTTGAACCGCTGCAACCAACGCTCGTACGTGTTCATTCAGAATGTCTCACCGGTGACGTGTTCCATTCGTTGCATTGTGATTGCGGTGCACAGTTGCATTCTGCGATGCAGCAGATTCAGCATGCAGGTCATGGCGTTGTGCTCTACCTTCGACAAGAGGGACGGGGTATCGGTCTTGCAAACAAAGTGCGTGCCTATGCATTGCAACAAGAGGAAGGTTTGGACACCGTCGAAGCCAATGAGCGGTTGGGGCTTCCTGTCGATCTGCGCGAGTACGGCATTGGTGCGCAGATTTTGAAAGAAGTCGGTGTCGGAAAAATGCGGCTTCTCACGAACAATCCCAAAAAAGTGATCGGACTGGAAGGATATGGATTGGAAATTTTGGAACAGGTTCCGCTTGAAGTGGAACTGCGTTCAGAGAAACAACAGAAATATTTGCGTGTGAAAAAGGAGAAGATGGGACATATGCTTCGACATGTGTAAAAATGAATACAAAATATTTTGTTATTTACGCTGCACGAAACTTCTTCACTTCTCTTGCAGATTTTCTACAATGTAAACCTGTATTTATATCTTTCCCCCGTTCATATGGCTAAAAGAAGAAAAAAGGCAGCTAAGAAAGTTGCAAAAAAGAGGAAGACAGTACGTAAGTCAGTGAAGAAAGCAGGCGCGAAGAAAAGGAAGTCTTCGCGCAAAAAGAGGAAATAGTAGTCTGTAGGAAATACCGGTAAAAAGACGGCACATTGGTGCCGTTTTTTTAATGAGTTTCTGAATGAAGTGAGACGTCCCACCGGGACGTCTCTTACTCGATGACGATTTTTTTATCCTTCACATCCACTTTCACCGTGTCACCTTCAGTAATTTTTCCTTCGATGATCTGCATCGAGAGTTCATCGAGAATGAGATCCTGAATGACGCGTTTGAGTGGACGTGCACCAAAGACGGGGTCGTATCCCCGCTCAGCAATGAAATCCTTTGCGACCTTCGTGAAAGAGACGATGATATGACGTTTTTCCAGTCGCTGTATAACGCGCTGGAGTTGCAAATCGACGATGTCTGTGATTTGCACTTTAGAAAGTGGTTGGAAGATGATGGTGTCATCAATGCGATTGAGAAATTCCGGCCTGAAGTGCACGCGGAGAAGGTCGTGCACAGCTTTCATTTGCAGTACGTGGTTGTCCGCATGTTTGGCAATATCGGTACTTCCAAGATTTGAAGTCATGACAATGACGGTATTGCGAAAATCAACTGTGCGGCCTTTGCTATCCGTTAACCGTCCGTCGTCGAGAATTTGCAGAAGCACATTGAATACATCAGGATGTGCCTTCTCGATTTCGTCGAACAGAACGACTGTATAGGGGTGACGACGGACAGCCTCGGTGAGTTGTCCGCCCTCCTCGTAGCCAACGTACCCGGGAGGAGAACCGATCAGGCGCGCGACTGCATGTTTCTCCATGTACTCGGACATGTCGATACGCACCATGAGGTGTTCATCGTTGAAGAGGAATTCAGCAAGCGCTTTTGTGAGTTCGGTTTTTCCGACGCCGGTTGGTCCGAGGAAGATGAATGATCCGATAGGCCTGTTCTCATCCTGAATGCCCGCACGACTGCGTCGCACGGCATCGGACACTGCCTTCACTGCCTCTTCCTGTCCAATGATACGCTTCTGCAGCTCCGATTCCATGTGAGCAAGTTTCTTCGTTTCCTCTTCCAACATTTTGCTCACGGGAATACCGGTCCAGCGTGAGACGACATGCGTAATGTCTTCTTCAGTGACTTCTTCTTTCAAGAGAGAGTGTTCTTTCTGCAGTGCGGCAAGTTTCGTTTCTGCTTCTTTCTCCTTCTTCTCCAGTTCGGGAATGAGTCCGTAGCGAATCTCAGCGACGCGTTGCAAGTTGCCTGAGCGTTCCTCCCGTACGGATTCTCCTTTTAGTTGGTCAATGTGTTTACGTGCGTCTTTGATCTGGTCAACCACGCCTTTTTCATTTTTCCACTGGAGATCGATCTGCCGTTGTTTTTCCTGCAATTCGGCGAGTTCCTTGTCAATCTCCTGTAGTCGTTTTTTAGACTCGGCATCTTTCTCCTGTTTCAGAGCTTCGCGTTCCACAGTGATTTGGCGAATCTCACGTTCGAGGCGATCGAGTTCAATGGGTTTGCTATCCATGGCAATGCGTAGCGTGCTTGCGGCTTCATCCATGAGGTCGATGGCTTTGTCGGGCAGAAACCGATCGGCAATGTAGCGGTCGGAGAGTGTCACGGCAGCGCGCAGAGCACTGTCGCTAATGCGGACGCCGTGATGCACCTCGTACTTCTCTTTAATGCCGCGGAGAATGGAGAGCGCGTCTTTTACCGATGGTGGTTCGACCATCACGGGTTGGAAACGCCTCTCGAGTGCCGCGTCCTTCTCAATATATTTGCGGTACTCTTTGAGCGTTGTTGCTCCAATGGTGCGGAGTTTCCCTCGGGCGAGTGCGGGCTTCAGCAAGTTCCCCGCATCCATTGTTCCTTCCGCGGATCCTGCGCCGACAATCGTATGAAGTTCGTCAATAAAGAGAATGATCTGTCCGTCGGAGCTTTCAATTTCTTTCAGGAGCGCTTTGAGGCGATCTTCAAACTCACCGCGATACTTGGTGCCCGCGATCATGGCGCCAAGGTCGAGTGCCAGGAGCCGTTTGCCTTTGAGGGAGTCCGGCACGTCGTCATCAACGATTTTCTTTGCGAGGCCTTCGGCAATGGCGGTTTTTCCCGTTCCCGGTTCGCCCACGAGGACGGGGTTATTCTTGGTGCGGCGCGACAGGATTTGCATGATGCGGCGGATTTCTTCTTCTCGTCCGATGACGGGGTCCACTTTTCCTTCACGGGCCATCTTCGTGTAGTCCTGCGTGTATTTTTCCAAGACTTGCATCTTCCCTTCCGGCTCAGGGTCGGTCACCTTCTGACTGCCGCGAAGCACAGCAAGTGCTTTCTCGACGTCGCTCTTCTGCAGCGGAAGCATACTCCGAATGTGTTTGTCATCGAGAAGCGCAAGGAAGAGATGCTCAGTCGAGATATAGTCGTCACGGAGTTTTCCTGCTTCCGATTCGGCATTCTTCAGTATCCGTTTCATGTCTTGTGTCAGGTATGCTTCCGATCCATCGGACACAGTTGGCAACTTCTCCAAAGCTGCGTGTAGGGTTGCAGATACATCTTCTGGTTTCTGTTTCAGAGATGTCAGGAGAGAGGGAATGATTCCTCCGGACTGTTCTACGAGTGCAAGAAGGAGGTGTAGGGGTTCGATGGCCTGATGTTGGCAACCTTCGGCAGTTTGTACTGCCGATTGAATAGCTTCTTGCGATTTAGTGGTGAATTTATTGAAATTCATGGGAATTATAAACAAAACTAGCACTTACTAGTATAGAGTGCTAATGAGGGAGAGTCAATTGTTTCAATACCCACGCGTGCGCAATTGCGTCATCCGTGTAATCTGCGTAATCTGCGGTTCAGACGATGGTATGGAACCGATCAAAGACTATTTGCTCATTGGCGATCTTCATACGGCAGCTCTCGTCTCCAAGACGGGATCCATAGACTGGCTCTGCCTTCCGCACTTTGATTCACCGAGTATCTTTGCGGCGATGCTGGATGAGAAAAAGGGGGGTGCGTGGACTGTGGAGACGAAAGGGTATGCAGTGGATGCAAAGTACATTCCCGACACAGCCATTGTTGAACTGCTTTGTACCGGAAAGAAATCTGCATTTACCATTCATGATTTCATGCTGCCGCAACCGAAGGAAGATGTGGTGCCTCACTTTATGATTCGGAAAGTGACGGGCGTATCCGGCGGATCAACCGTGAAGTTTTCCCTGTGTCCTCGCCCGCGGTATGCCAAGCAAGAAGCTGCCTTTCGTAGGAAAAGCGCGCGACTGTTTCAGGCGCGCATTGGCGAGAGGAGTTTATGGATTCATGTGCCTGTCGGCGCACGCGTGCGCCGACGCAACGGAGGAGGGAAACTGGACATTGCGATCGATATTCAGGAAGGCGAGTCGAAAGCGGTGATCCTCGAGTATTCGTACGAGTCGCGGTTGCGTTTTCAGGATCGTGATCTGGAAGGTGAGACGAAGAACTTCTGGCAAGATTGGGTTATGAAGGGGCGGTTCTTCGACTTCTGTCGTGCTGAGCTGGTTCGGTCTGCAATCACATTGAAACTCATGCAGTTCTATCCCAGTGGTGGCATCATTGCCGCCCCGACAACATCACTGCCCGAGGAAATTGGCGGATCACGCAACTGGGACTACCGCTATGTATGGCTGAGAGATGCTACGTTTACACTGTACGCACTGTTTGTTCTGGGGTATACGGAAGAAGCGCAAAAATTTTTCCGGTTTGTGGAAGATATCGCTGCGGGGTTCAGTGAGTGTGATGATGAGCAGTGCGACGTATCGATTCCAATCATGTTCACGATTTGGGGGGAGCATCTGTATAAAGAAGACATTCTTTCGCACTTTGGTGGGTACCAACAGTCTCGTCCCGTACGTATCGGGAATGCCGCATCAATGCAGCAACAACTCGATATCTACGGTTCTCTTGTTGATGCGTACTACTTCATGATGAAACTGGGGCTACCGCTTTCGCAGCGCGCAAGGTCCATCATTTTGCTTCTTGTGCGAAAAATCGAGGAACACTGGAAGGAGCCGGATAGCGGCATCTGGGAAGTACGCGACCAACTGCGCCATTTTACCTATGGCAAGGTGATGTCGTGGGTGGGAGTGGACCGGGCTCTCCGTATGGCGGATCAGTTGGGAATTTCCGACGAGAAACGAAAAAATCTGGGAACACTGCGTGAAGAAATTTCTCGATGGGTGTGGGAGAACTGTTTTGATAAGCAGCGTGGAACATTTTTGCAGTCTCCGGATGTGCATGCGCAGGATGCGACCAACTTCCTGTTTGTTCTCCTGCAATTTCTCGATCGCCACGACGATCGCACGAAGCAAGTGATTCAAAGCACGTGTGAAGAGCTTTGCAAGAACAATATCTATATCTATCGGTATCAGAATGAAGATGGACTTCCGGGTGGGGAAGGTGCATTCATTCTCTGTACGTACTGGTACATCGCAGCACTTGCCGCTGTCGGGGAGCATCAGAAGGCGTTGCAGTATTTTGAAGAATTCAATACAGCTATTCCCGCACATGGACTGATCGCGGAAGAAATCGATCCAAAGTCCGGAGAGTATTTGGGGAATTATCCGCAGGCGTTCTCACATATTGGATATATCATGGCCGCGTACTACATTCAGCGGTATAAGCCATCAGGCGAAGATGTGCCTATTCCACCAAGTGCGTCATGATAACGTTTTCTGTATGTCTGTGCGGGTTTGGGTAATGTGGTTTTGGAGAACGATCATACGTTGCAGGATAATGTCTTCCTTGTTTACAAGATATGGTGTTTCGAAATCGAACCAGTTTCGAAGGAAATCATTGATGGGCCAGGAGCATTCATGACCCAAGGCGGGGTCCTGAAAGTGGATATTTTCATCGTCTTCATCATCGATGCCCGTGACGACCGAGTAGTGGCCATCGTCGCCAGACCAGTAATCTACGATGACCGGCATCCGTCTATTGTGGATGAAGGTTCTTATGTCATCGATTGTCGAGTGGTCGCGTATGTGTGCCTCATGAAAGCCATACTGCTTTGCAGCGAAAATCAGTCCTTCACCCGTTGTACCGTATTCTTGCGTCGCTCTTGCCAGTCTTGCTATTTTTCGCTCGTGCGAACGTTTACCCAGATACTGCATAACCATCTTAAGACCCATAGGTCCGCAGAGCCAATTCTCCGTCTGCGCCGAGGATCTCACAGGCAAACGATCCATACAGTTTCACAGTATATATTTTTATACACAGTACACCAAATACCATGTAGCTCAACTGAGTTGAGTTTTTGCCTGCAAAAACGAACCAATAGAGGAATTGCGTGACGCTCTTCCAGATGTCACGATATACTCGCATCAACCTGCCCGCGTAGCTCAACTGAGTTGAGTTTTTGCCTGCAAAAACGAACCAATAGAGGAATTGCGTGACGCTCTTCCAGATGTCACGATATACTCGCATCAACCTGCCCGCGTAGCTCAACTGGATAGAGCGTCTGGCTTCGGACCAGAAGGCTGAGGGTTCGAGTCCTTCCGCGGGTACCAATCACACATCTTATTCCATGCGCAAGGTATCGATAATCCTGCTACCAAAATGAAGCGGCTGATGCAAGTTTTGATACAGGGATTGAATGGTGTCTCGTAAATAGTGAAGTTCTTCTTGCAGCGTATTGAGTTCTTTGCGAATAGTATGAGGAGTTTCTCGAGGAGCGGATCTGGGACCTACATAGACAGTAATCAATCCTTCATCTTGACCATTGTACGATTCCAGTGCAAATCCAATCGAGACTTCCTTGTCTCTTGCACGTCTTCCTACACCTGGTCTCGAAGAGATGGTAATAGGATCTCCGATACGTATAGGTCCGTTTTCCGTTACCACTCGTGTAGGAATTTGTCCTACAAGCCCAACAAGCACCCGTGTACTTTCAGTGAATTCTTCTAGCCGTTTATGCTGTGCGGCGAATGCCGGATTTGTAGAAACGATGCCGATCATAGTGTCCGTATGGTCTTGCGCTGAACGTATATGGAATGCACGGCTCGTATCTAAGGATACGATTGTACCATAGGGCATGTCTTGTTCCATGCTTGCGAAGTACTCAGCATAGTCAGCGCCACCACCGCTGAATGTACCATCGGCAAAGACACTTCCATCTGCTTCTACACGCATAACAGTGTTTTCGTTGCTACCGTGATCTGACAGCACTTTGAAGACATCCGTATTGCCGGACATTTCCGAGTCAACAACCAGCGTATTGCCGGTTGACGATGCAATGGTGAGTGAGCCGCTGGATCTGCGGTACATTGCCACATCGAATGCTCCGCGATATCCAAAGAGAATGTGTACAGAGCCGGATGCTGCTGACGGTCCTGCATAATTGTCGAGTGCCACCAGTGGGGCGCCTGTAGAAAAATTTTGGATATGTACACCAGTGCCCGTTACTCGTTGATAGACGATGAGAGACCCTGTCTCAAATGAATTATATGATTCTATAAGTGCGCCGGAATGGAGCTTGAGATACCTTCCGCTCATTGTTCTTGTTACACCAAGATCGCCGCTGATATAGAGATCATCATCAAATTTGAATCGTCCGGCTGTACGCTGGTAAATGAGGGATTTATTTATGGTGTCCCCAAAGGTGAGTTTGAGATCCGCAGATGTGTCCTTATCATCGATTGTCTGAAATGCTTCTGTATTGACGAGCAGAGTAGGATCCCATGAAGAGGCTGAAGTCAGGGGGGTGATGCTGAGCAGGAACATGCTGAGTATCACCAGGGTAGATACTGCGTTTTTCGCCTGTTTTTTGCGCAAATATGTGTATTTTTTGAGCATCCCCCGCTGAACTTTGAAATGCACCACTTGGGATGAGGAACTACCATCCTCATTCCTATGGCACATCATCACTTCACAGCAGCCGAACGGCTGGAAATCAGCCTTCTGAAGAAGAAGGGCTACAGCAACAGGGCTATTGCCAACGAGCTGGGCTGTTCCCACACGAGCATCGGCCGTGAGCTGAAGCGCAACGCGATGG
>Ga0210019_1001895_pt1 | contig 21233 bp, 24 predicted proteins | sample CryGeyCG2114_020_2_FD_183969 | JGI IMG/M metagenome (GOLD analysis project Ga0210019, IMG submission 183969) | Groundwater microbial communities from aquifer - Crystal Geyser CG11_big_fil_rev_8/21/14_0.20 (SPAdes) (version 2) | ecosystem: Environmental > Aquatic > Deep subsurface > Groundwater ...
TTGAATACGTGGAGATGTATTACAACCGCAAAAGGGCGCACTCAACGCTTGGATATTTAAGCCCTTTTGAGTATGAAAAACAGAAAATTTTCTCTTAACAATTAGTCCACTGAATGGGGGAAGGTCATATTTTATAGAGCTCCTGAGGTTACTAAATAGGAATTGGTAAAATTAGAGTTAATAGAGGGGCGAGGGGATCATCTCTCAAATTTACCAGTAGCTATTTGCAGAGAGTCGTTTTTTATTAAATATCACTACCCGTCTTTAATAAAATATGCCATTAGCTACAATTTCATTGACATCTTGTTCTTCTATGTTATAATTTACTATATCCGAATATTGTGAAATAAGGAAATATCATGCAAGAACTTGCCTATAAAATAAAAGCAGATTTTTTGAAAGCTTTATCTCATCCTGTGCTCCTTCAAATAATTGAACTTCTTAAAGATGGCGAAAGGAACGTAGGTAGTATTATGAAAACTTTAAGTATACAACAATCAAGCCTTTCGCGGCATCTTACCGTTTTAAGAGAAGCAGGGATATTAAAGTCAAGACAACAAGGCACAGTAGTCTACTATAATATCGAAGACCACAATATTTTTCATGTATTGCGTCCTATAGCTGAGATGTTGCGCAAGAAGCTTAAGAAGACTGAATCGGTATTAAGCAGTTTGGGTAAAGAAAAATAAAGCTTTGAAGAAAAAGCGGGGCAAAAAAATAGCAGATATTGGGGCTCTGGAGAGCTAAAAAGTAAGCTTGAACCAGGAGAATGGTTTTATTTAATATAGATTAAAAACCTCTGATACTACGTAAATTTGCAGTTCCTCCGCTAAGGCTTCTTTCAATAAGCCACTTTTTAAATTAAAGTATTTTTATTTTAAGATGATTTTTATGTGAAGTAGTAACATTTTGTTTCTTGAGGATAAGATAAGACTTGTTATTGCTGATAAAAATAAGATTTCAGAGATTATAAATCAGATAAAGGAAAGGACAGATGCTCCAGTTTCAAGGTAGAAACATAACTAGTGAATTTGATTTATTGAAGGTTAAGGTTCAGGCGATTGATTTTATTAAACCTATCAAATTTCAGAATTCAGATCTCGAGAAATTAGCAGATTTAACATTTGAATTAGCCAAAGAGTTAATTTTCAATCAAGTGGATGCCTATATCTGTTTAAATTTCTATAATTTCCAGCGGAAAAAAGGTTTAGAGATGTATGTATATAACAAAAATATGTCTTTAGATAAAGCGCAAGAAGCTTTAAATAATAGTGGTTTTTTAAGCAAGAAAGGCATCTCTTTAGATAGAAATTCAGGATTTTTAGATAAATTTGAGTTAAAGAAAGAGGTAAAGTCAGGTATAGAGGTTAATATTCTTAAGTGGTCAAAATTATAGAAGTCTTTAAGGGCACAAAATAAACTTTGTCAAAGGATGGTAATAAAAATGTTTGAAGTTGGCGATAAGGTAATTCATAGTTCTTACGGTCTTTGCGAGATTGCCGCAATTGAAATGCAAGGTACCTATTACGGCAAGCAGGAATGTTATATTATTTATATGGATAAAACCAAAATAATGATTCCCGTCACTCACTCTGAAATGCTGCGTTACCCAATAAAGAAAGAAGAGGTTGCAAAAGTTTTAGAAGTGCTTAGTAATTTCAAAGAATTGCCAGATGAACTATCTTTCAAAGAATGGACAAACATATGCACTGAAAAACTGATAAGTAATGATATTTTAAAGTCCGCCGAAGTTTTAAGAAATCTGGCTTTTTTAGATACTGTAGATAAATTGAAAGGATCGGAAAAGAATCTGTTTGAACGTATCAATAAAATATTATTTAGTGAAATTTCCTTTGTTCAAAAAATCAGTAAATTGGATGCGCAGAGGCTTATTCAAAGTTGTTTGAAAAAGATTAGAGTGAGTGCAAAATGCCAGAAGAAATAATATTAAAAGTAGCTGATACAATAGAATGTTCAAATGGCCAAAAGGGGATAATCGAAAAAATCAGAATAATTTCAAGCGGCAGATTTCTGGAAGAATACGTTTATGACGGTCGAGGTCAAGATTTAGTATTAACTTTGCGTGGTAATAATAGCCTGATTAATCTTTGGGTTAAAGATACACGCATCCATAAAGTGTCGGGGGAAAAGAAAGGATAAGATTATGTCTGCCTTTATACGGACTATTCAGGGGGAAATTTTTGGTATAGACCATAACAAGAAACATTTTTCTTTGGTCGTTAAAGAATTTCGGGGCGGAATAAGCCAGAACAAAAAGATAGATTTTTTATTGGATGCTAATGTGGGGATTACGGATATTTCTAATCAACAGATCAAGCTTGTGGGTTTAAAAGCCGATGACAAAGTAGAAATCGGCTATATAAGGGATAAATCCCAAAGAATTGCTCAATCTATAAAAATTATTAGTTGATAAAGTTATCAGTAATCTGGTTTTTATAAAACGAGAATAGGAAGGTTAAAAAATAAAATGGGTTATAGGATTCTAGATGTAAAAGTAGCTAAGGTTAATCTTGGGGCAAATAAATTAATTATCAAAATAAAAAAAATCGGAACAAAGAAGGTAAGGTACCTAAAAAATGTTTTCCTACTCCATGCTGGCACTCTTATTACTAGTTCAGAGAATCAAACTGTTCAGCTTTCAGAAATAAAGGTAGGCAACAGAGTAACAATTGATTTTATAAAGACTCAAGACAAGAAATTGCTAGCAAAAGGGATAAGTATTCTTAACTAAGGGGTATTTTTGTTCTCCTTAAATGTCCAAAAGTTTTTAAGATGAACAAAAAGATTGAAAGAATTAATAATGTTTCTGTATTAGATATTGAATTAGCTTTAGGGAAACTTACGGTATGGCGAAAAAAAATTGAGTTCGGGAGAGCGGTGGATGTATTAACTACTTTTTTTGTTGCAGAAACTGTTCAGATTAAAGATGTATATGGCAGTAAGTTACCTTTTTTTAAGATTAGGCCAGGAAGCAGGGTTAACGTTGATTATGTGAAAGAAAAAGACGGCAGATTTATTGTTTTAAATGTAGTGGTGATAACTAAATTATATAGAAGGAGGTGAGTAAGATGGCATTGGGTAATTTTTCTAAAGTTAAAACTAGCCAAAGTTTCCCAAAGATTGATGACGCTAAAATGCAGCAGATGATTAGTGGAACGGCTTATCACATATGGGAGCGAAAAGGAAAGCCTTCTGGTAAAGATTGGGAGAATTGGCTTCAGGCAGAAAAACAAATTCGTGTAAAATATAGGTAGGGTAGAAAGTTGCAACTTTCTACAATTGGTTATAAATGTCCGCCTCTCAAGGGCGGACATTTTGTATTCATTTATCTCTCAAGCAGCTACGTAATTTCTAGCCAAGAAATACCGGACAAAAATGGACAAAATTTCAGGAATGTTGTCCAGAAATCGAGGTTTCGTGAGGAATTATCTCTCTTAATTCGGAAAATTCTTGATATAATAGGGTAATAGGGATATAATACGGCTTGTAAATACAGAGAGGTTTCCCCTTGGCTCATAGGAGAGGGACCCCAGTAATATTGTTCTCCTCGTAGAATGGGAGAGTTTAAGGCTTATGATCTGAATGTAGATCATAAGCCTTTTTAACTGGCGTGGTTCTTAGGACTTAGGGGTTGGTATTCCGGCCCATGGTTATGGTATCCGGTATGAATATGGGATTTTTAACCAAAAAATAATAAATGGTTACCAGGTGGAATATCCTGATGCCTGGCTTAGTAAAGGTAATCCTTGGGAATTTCCTAGGATTGAGCGTACTGTGAGGGTTTGTTTTGGCGGCCGCACGTTGATGTTTAACGATGAATTGGGAAACCTGCGGGTTAAATGGGTTGATACTGAAGATGTTCTGGCGGTACCATATCATACTCCAGTTGTAGGGTATAAAACTGATATTGTAAATACATTGCAACTTTGGTCTGCGCGCAGCAGCGCTGATTTTGATTTAAACTATTTTAATGAAGGTGATTATGAGCATGCAGTTTACAGCAAGGTTTTTTCAGAGAATATTTCCAAGATCCTTTATCCCAGAGATAACAGTAGCCAGGGTAAGGAGCTGCGCTTAAGACAGGAATACTTTTTTACCGCTGCCTCAATCGCGGATATTATCCGTCGTTTTAAGGAAGAGAATTCTGATTTTACAACTTTTGCTGACAAAGTAGCAATTCAGCTTAATGATACTCATCCCGCTTTGGCAATAGTTGAGTTGATGCGTATTTTAATTGACGAAGAAAATTTAGATTGGGATACTGTTTGGGATATAACCGTAAGGACATTTGGCTATACAAATCACACGGTAATGTCAGAAGCCCTTGAGTGCTGGTCTGTTCCTATGTTTGAACGTCTTTTGCCTCGGCATATGCAGCTGGTTTATGAAATCAACATGCGCTTTTTGAAAGATGTAGCTAAAAGATACCCTGAAGATGTAGATCGCCTAAGAAGGATGTCGATTATTGACGAGGGATATCCTAATAAAGTCCGCATGGCCAATTTGGCTATAATCGGAACACATTCAATAAACGGCGTATCTGAATTACACTCCAGGCTGCTTAAAGAACAGCTCTTTAAGGATTTCTATGAATTCTTTCCGGAAAGGTTCAATAACAAGACCAATGGCATTACCCAAAGAAGATGGCTGCAGAAATCTAATACCAACCTCTCTGAATTAATAACGGGGGCAATCGGCAATAAGTGGGTTACTGATCTCTATGAATTGGAAAAACTTACTGCCTTAAAAGATGATAGTGATTTTTGCAAAAGTTGGCAGGAGGTAAAGAAAGCAAACAAAAAACAGCTTATCGAATATATTTATAAAAATACCAATATTTGTATAAACCCGGATTCTATGTTTGACGTACAGGTTAAAAGATTTCATGAATATAAAAGGCAATTTTTGTTTGGGCTTTACATCGCTTCGCAGTACCTAAGGGTTAAGAATAATCCGAATGCTCGCTTTATCCCAAGGACTTTTATTGTTGCTGGTAAGGCTGCACCCGGATATTTCATGGCCAAGCTTGTAATTAAATTTATTAACAGCATCGCCGATGTAGTGAACAGCGATAAAGCGATTGGCGATAAATTAAAGGTAATATTTTTGGAGAATTATCGTGTTTCTTTGGCGGAACGTATTTTTTCGGCCAGTGACCTTTCTGAGCAGATTTCGACCGCAGGCACTGAAGCTTCAGGTACGGGGTGTATGAAGTTTATGATGAATGGTGCCCTGACTATCGGGACCTATGACGGAGCAAATATTGAAATAGCTGAAGCTGTGGGCAAAGACAATATTATTATTTTTGGCTTAAGGCTTGAAGAGATCGAAAAAATATTAGCATCCGGATATAATCCTCAGGATTATATTAAGCGCTCTATGGTGCTTAAGGAGATAATTGGGCTTATCCAGAATAATTTCTTTTCACCGGATCAACCCAACCTTTTTGCCCCGCTCTTAGATAGCTTATTTTGTGGCGATCGCTACTTTGTCTGCGCGGATTTTGATGATTATTGCGCAAAACAGGAAGAAGCTTCCCGGCTTTATGCAGATAAAAATGAGTGGACAAAAAAGTCAATTATTAATGTAGCTAAATCAGGTAGATTCTCAAGTGATAGAACAATAAAGGAATATGCCAAAGATATTTGGAATGTTCCATGCGTGCATCCCTAAGGAGGTGAATATGATGAGTAAATATATCAGAGGATTTAGTATATTGGTTTTAGGAATTGCCATTATTTCACTGAGCGGCTGTTCTACGTGCGGGACACCATACCGCAAAGAACTATCTAGTAATCCTAACTTCAGGGAGGCTAATGACAGCTATAAAAAAGCCATAAATTGGCTGAATAAGGCGGAATGTGCTTCAGTACCTTCAGAAGCGCAGAGATCCTATAGAACTGCAGAATCTTATGTTTCAGACGCTATTTTTAAGTTAAAAGAAGAGGGAAACAATAATAATATTGATGTTTCCGAAGACGTCTATTATTGCGAAAGGATAAAAATAGAAACAGACGTTAAGATAGGCCAGGCTGACAGCGCGAAGTAATTCCCATCTAAATCCAGAATATTATTGATATGTTAAGGTATTGCGCATATAATTAGGATAATAAATTCAGAGAGGTTTCCCTTCGGCTCATACGAGAGGGGCCCTGATTTTGCTAGGTTACAAATACATGCTATTACCATGTGGGATGGATTATCTAAAGTGAGGAGGTGTTATGGAAGTTAATTATTCATTTAAAAAACATCAGAGAGAATTAACGCAGAAAAAGAAAAAAGAAGCAAAGCTGCAAAGCAAGCTGGCTAAAAAGAACGCACAGGCGAGTACAGGCCAGGAACAGGCTCCGATCAGTTAAAAATCTTGTTCATAATTTTAGAAATATCCTTCCAAGTAATCAAGATAGGCTCTTCCCCAAGAAGTTAGATCGGTTTTATTAATTCTTCGGAACAAAAAAGGTTTATTAGAAAATGGCATTAATCAGTTTACAGGAAATTAATCTTGCCTTTAGCGGGCCGCTTATTTTTGATTGTTTAAGCTTGCAGCTGGAGCCCGGTGAACGTATCGCTTTGCTGGGCCGTAATGGTGCGGGTAAAACTACCTTAATGAAAGTGATGAACGCTCAGCAGCAGGTTGACGCCGGTAACGTTATTGTGCAGAAAGGAATTCAGGTTGCTTATTTGTCGCAAGAAGTACCTGTTGATATTACGGGAACTGTTTTTGATGTTGTCCTTTCAGGACTGGGGGCTCGTGGCCAACTATTAAGCCAACACCATCATCTAACCCACCGCCTGCAAACGGAGGCTATCCCGCAATTATTAAAACAGCTTGATGTGTTGCAAGATAAACTTAATCATACCGATAGCTGGGATGTGAATAATCAGGTCCAAGAGGTTATCACTAAGATGAAACTTGATGCGAATAGTGATTTTTCCCTTTTATCCGGAGGGCAAAAACGCAGGGCGCTTTTGGCCAGGGCGCTAGTGTTAAGGCCTGAAGTTTTGCTGCTGGATGAACCGACGAATCATTTAGATATCGACTCAATGCTCTGGCTGGAAGAGTTTTTGCTTAATTACCCGGGCAATGTTTTTTTTGTTACGCATGACAGGATGTTTATGACTCAAGTTGCTACGAGGATTCTTGAGCTTGACCGGGGTAAAATTTATAGCTGGCCATGTGATTATAAAACATTTCTCCAGCGTAAACAAGCGGCGCTGGATATTGAGGAAGCGCGGTGGGATCATTTTGATAAAAAGTTAGCAGAAGAAGAGATTTGGATTCGTAAGGGCGTAAAAGCCCGCAGGTGCCGTAATGAAGGCCGCGTTAAGGCGCTGGAGCGTTTGCGGGAAGAAAAGAAAATGCAGCGCAAGGCAATTGGACAGATCCGTGTACGGGCGCAGAAAGTTGATCCTTCAGGCCATCGGGTTGCTAAAATTTCGCAACTTGGTTTTGGGTATGGAGAAAGATGTTTAGTTAGGGATTTTAGTACTCAAATAATGCGGGGCGACAAAATCGGCGTGATTGGACCTAATGGCAGCGGCAAGACGACATTGTTGCGCCTTTTGTTAGGAGAGCTTAATCCTCAAAAAGGCAAGGTAACTCTCGGGACAAATCTTCAGATCGCTTATTACGACCAGCTGCGTGAACAATTGGATGAAGAGGCAACCGTTGCCGAGAATATTAATGGAGAGTCTGATACCATCATGATTAATGGTAAGCCCAGGCATATCATTGGTTATTTACAGGATTTTCTTTTTACTCCTGATCGGGCGCGTACTCCGGTTAAGGTTCTCTCAGGAGGTGAACGTAACCGCCTTATTCTTGCGCGGCTTTTTTCTAAGCCTTCGAATGTTTTAGTGATGGATGAGCCGACCAATGATTTAGATATCGAAACTCTTGAACTTCTGGAAGAATTAGTGCTTGAGTATCCTGGCACGCTTCTTTTAGTCAGCCAGACCGGGCTTTTCTTAATAATGTGGTCACTTCGACATTAGTCCTTGAAGGAGATGGCTTGATCAATGAGTATATCGGTGGTTATGATGATTGGTTAATCCAGAAAAAACCAGCGAGGTTAGGGCCCGTAAAGATAAAATCAGTAAAAGAAATTATTCGGCCCAAAAAACCTGTAATCGCGCGAAAGCTTAATTCTAAGGAGCAGTGCGAATTCAATAGTATTCCCTCGGTAATTGAAAAAATGGAAGTTGAACAAAAACAAGTATACGCGCTTTTGGCAGATTTTAATTTTTACCAGAAGGGTCCTGAGGAAATCGCAAAAACTGAAGCGAGGTTGGAATTTTTGTCAAATGAAATCGAAAAGGCATATGCGCGATGGGAGTATTTAGAGGAGTTAGCTCTTTAAATTCAGAATATTTTTGATACCTCAAGGTATTACGCATATAATTAGGCCTATAAATTAGGAGAGGTGTCCCCTTATGAAATACGAGAAAGATCATAAATTTCCGCTGTTGTTGTCGAAATTCACTTTTCATATCCTTTGGTAGCGCTAAAGCCATTGATTTATCGTCTCTGATATGCTACAATTTCTAATTATGTTTAAGAGGTTTCTCCAGAAATTTTTCCCCTTTCTATTCAGCACCACTACTTATCTTGCTTTTGGTGTGGAAGAATCTCCTAATAAATATCCTCTGGATAAGGCGCGATATCTTCGTATAGCTTCCTATATACACCAGGAGTATTTAAGCAAAAAGAGGCCGCTTAAGGTTCTGGATATAGGCTGTAGCGAAGGCATGATGCTTCTTTATTGTAAGAAAAACAACTCAGAGGTGGATTTTTACGGCATAGATATTCTTGAAGAGCGTAAGAATAAGGCCATGGCGCGGGGGTATAAGGCTGTTGCATTGGAGGATATAAGGCAGTGTGATTTCCGTAAATATGGGGAGGATTTTTTTGACATCGTAATCTGTAGCCATATTCTCGAGCATCTTGAGCATCCGGGGGATATTTTAGAGAAGATAAAGGATATTGTGAGAGATAAAGCGCTTTTAATTGTGGGGGTACCGATAGGCCTTTTGCCCGGGATGTTGTGGGCAGAGCATATTATACCAATTTTTAATGCGAGAAAAAGGAAAGAAGAAGTGCTTAAGAGGTTTGGCCATGTTAACTTTTTTACTTTACCTAAGTTGAGGGAACTTTTAAAACATCACGGCTTTGTGATGGAAGAGGCTAGGGGGGATTATCTTATTCGGTCAAGGAAGTTCTTTTTAGAGAATTGTAGATGGTGGTTTGAGCTTAACCAGTGGTATGGGAAGCTGTTTCCTGGAGTATTGGGCCATGTGATGGCCAAGGCCCGCCTTAATAAAAAAAGTTAAAGGGCTACATAAGAAAAGAAACTTAGCAAAGGTAATGAAAGGGATCTATGAACACAGAGTTTAAGAATTTAGAGATGGGTGATTTAAGAATAGAGCTACCGATTATTCAAGGCGGAATGGGGGTACGTGTGTCTTCTTCTTCATTAGCTTCGGCAGTATCTAATGAAGGTGCTCTTGGGGTGATTGCTGCGGTGGGTTTGGGAGAGGAATGTGGCAATGAGCAACGTGATTATAAGATGCGCTCGCGCGCGGAGCTGACAAATATCATCCGCAAGACCAAGAGCATGACCAAGAATCCATTTGGCGTAAATATTATGTGTGTACTTACTAACTATGATGAGTTAGTGGAGGCAGCCCAAGCGGAATCTGTGGATGTGATTATTTCCGGGGCCGGGTTACCGTTACGTTTGCCGGCTTTGATTAAGAATAAGAAGACTAAACTTGTTCCGATTGTTTCTTCTGCGCGGGCAGCACAGATTATCTGTAGTAGCTGGGCAAGGAGATATAAACGATTGCCCGACGCTATTATTGTTGAAGGCCCGCTTGCCGGCGGGCATTTGGGTTATAGCTTAGCTGAGCTTGCTGATGAAAAGAATTTTTATCTGGATAAAATTTTGTCCGAGGTCCTGACAGTTACACGCACTTTTGAAAATGGTAAATCGCCTATTCCTGTGATTGCCGCCGGAGGGATCTTTGACGGCAAAGATATTGCCAGGGTTATGCGTTTGGGCGCCAGCGGAGTACAGATGGGCACGCGTTTTGTTTGTACGCATGAATGCGATGTATCTTTGAAATATAAAGAGGCCTATATCGCCGCCAAAAAAGAGGATATTGTAATTATTCAAAGTCCGGTGGGGCTGCCGGGAAGGGTTATCCGTAATGAATTTGTGAAGAAGGTTACTGAAGGAGCGCATGTAGCTTTTGGTTGTGAATATAAATGTTTGTATACTTGCGATGCCAAAAAAGTAAATTATTGTATTGCTAAAGCGCTTTTGAATGCTTCCCGCGGGGAGCTGGATAAAGGTTTTGCTATGTGCGGCAGCAATGCCTATCGTATTGAAAAAATAGTCTCAGTAAAAGAGCTGATTACAGAGTTAGTCACAGAGGCAAAGCGTTGTTTAATTGAATAATCAGATGGTGCGGTAGTAGCCGCATGAATGCTAAATGAAAAAAGTTATTAAGCAGTGGGGATGGTATAAAGTTTTGGCAAAAGGAGATGGATTTAAGGTTAAGTTATTATATCTTAAACCTTTTGGAAAAACAAGTTTACAGCGACATCGGCAGCGAAGAGAGATCTGGGTATTTTTGGGCAGCCAGAAAGTAAAAATAGTAGAAAAGCGCCAATGGCATCAATTGAGTAATGCCGGCAATAAGGGGTTAAGTTTGATAGAGGTGCAAAGAGGAATATGTCAAGAGAGAGATATCCAGAGACAAAAGATATAGCGGGAAATAAATACTATGAGCAGTAATATTAAGAAAATAGCTTTTATCGGTAATTATCTGCCCCGGCGCTGCGGCATTGCGATTTTTACCTCGGATCTTTGTGAGACGTTTGCGGTCCTGAACCCGGATATTCAATTATTTGTTATTCCCGTTACAGATACTAAAGAAGGTTACGATTATCCTGAACGCGTCCGCTTTGAGATTAAGGAGCAGGATATCGTTTCTTATAAAGCTGCGGCGGATTTCCTCAATCTTAACAATGTTGATGTTGTCTGTCTCCAGCATGAATTCGGTATCTATGGCGGGGATGCCGGCAGCTACATCTTGACGCTGTTGCGGCAATTGAAGATGCCTATCGTAACCACTTTGCATACGGTATTGCAAAATCCCTCCGCGCGCCAGAAACGCGTAATGGATGATTTGATTGAATTGTCTGACCATGTGGTGGTCATGACGCAAAAGTCCATAGATATTCTTAAGGCTGCGCATAAGATAAACGAAGCAAAGATAGTATTAATCCCGCATGGAATACCTGATGTTTCTTTTATTGATCCTAATTTCTATAAAGATCAGTATGGGGTCGAAGGCAAAACCGCGCTTTTAACATTCGGGCTGCTGGCTCCGCATAAAGGCATAGAGGTTGTCCTGCGCGCCCTTCCTAAGGTTATCCAAAAATATCCGGATACGGTATATATCGTCGTCGGAGCTACCCATCCCAATTTGTTAAGGTACGAGGGTGAAAAATACAGGCTTTTCCTACAACGTCTTTGTGATGAGCTTGGCATTTCCAGGAACGTTATTTTTCATAACCGGTTTGTTTCTCTTGAAGAGCTTAAAGAGTTACTCGTGCTTGCGGATATCTATATTACCCCCTATCTTCAGGAAGCCCAGGTAGTTTCCGGAACATTGGCTTATTCTTTCGGCGTAGGAAACGCGGTTATTTCAACCCCATATTGGCATGCGGCTGAACTACTTAGCGACGGAAAAGGCGTGCTCGTGCCGTTTAATGATTCACAAGCCATGGAGCAGGCGATTCTTAGGCTTATCGGTAATGAAAACCAGCGCAATGCGATGCGTAAGAATGCTTATCTTTTAGGCCGTGAGATGATCTGGAGTAATGTGATATTAAAATACGCGTCTATTTTCGAAAAATCCATGCTGAATCGTTCTCCGGTCATGCGCAATAAAATAACAATGCATTCTCTTGAACAGGTGCTTCCTGTATTACCTGAGATTAAGCTCGACCATTTGATAAGAATGACTGATTCTATCGGGGTTTTCCAGCACGCCATGTTTAATGTTCCTAATTTTTCCGAAGGATATTGTACAGATGATAATGCACGGGCGCTTATTCTGGCGGTAATGCTTGAGAATTTAGGCGCGGTGGATCTTTTGACAATTGATGATTTGGCGAGCCGTTATCTGGGATTCGTCAGGTATTCATGGGATCCTGCTGTTGAACGGTTTAGGAACTTTCTGACCTTTCAGCGAAATTGGAAGAAAGAGATACCGAGTGAAGATTCCCACGGAAGGGCGTTATGGGCGATCGGTATTTGTATCGGCCAATCCAAAAATGAAGGGTTTGTGCAGATGTCAGTTGAGCTTTTTGAAAAGGCAATTTCTTCTTCATCGGCATTTACTTCTCCGCGCGCCTGGGCTTTTATTTTACTCGGTATACATGAATATCTGCAGCGTTTTCGAGGGGACAGGCTTATCCGCAATCGTTTGCAGACAGTCGCCACGCGGCTTTACGATCTTTACAAAGCAAATACCAGCAAGGAATGGCCATGGTTTGAATCGTCTTTGACATATTGCGGGGCTAAATTGCCTCATGCGCTTTTAGCAAGCGGGCATGATCTTGATGATGAAGCCATGGTGAAGGCGGGGATAGACGCTTTAAGTTGGCTTGTGAAAATACAGACTTCAATTCATGGTCATTTTCAGCCGGTAGGCTCGGATAATGCGTATCAACGCGGCGGGATAAAACCTGCTTTTGATCAGCAACCGGTAGAAGCCTATTCTACTATCTCAGCTTGTCTTGAGGCTTACCGCGTTACAAAGAATAGGGCTTGGTATGATGAGGCGGCAAAAGTTTTTCAATGGTTCCTCGGCGGAAATGACCTGGGTATCCCGCTATATGATCCGATAACCGGAGGATGTTGCGACGGGCTCCACATTGATAGAGTAAATCGTAATCAAGGAGCTGAATCTACGCTCTCATTTCTTTTGTCATTAACTGAATTAACAGATATGGTAAATATTATGGAAAGCCTTAAAGAGCCTTTAGGGGAATGATAAAAAATACCGATATATCCATTATCCCTGAACGTGAGCGTGTGATCATCAGGCCGTTTATTCCTGCTGATCAATCTCGCGTATCAAGAATTGTCTGGCGGGTTATGGCGTTAGATAAATCCGCTGCCGAAAAAGAGCTAAAGCAAGTCATGGGCGATTTTTCTCAGCGCCATTATAATTTTGAGGCTATTCTTGAACAGCAATTTGAGGCTGTGCGCGTATATCTGCCTTCTGATTTTCTGCCTTCTGAAACGCGTAAGCAGTTAATCGGAGCGTGTTTTATCGGCGAGCGTTCATATGAAGCGGCAGCACTTTTTAATCCTGCTATTGTAGCGCATCCGGATCAGGCCGGGATCGGCCGTGGTTGTTTGCGGGTAATTATTTCTTTGCGCGCCACAGGAGAAGGGCATATATCTACATTGACATTTCGCTCAGGAATAGTCGGCAAGGACGGATCAGTATCGCTTGATGAGGATTCTCGTTTTGCTTGTGCCGCCGAACCAAAATTAGGCGCGCTTTACGATAAGGTATGTTTCATGGGTAAACTTTATGAAATGGGGCTGGAGAATGATTGTTCAAAATACATTACCGACCCTCTGGCGGATGGGTTTACGATGGAGCAGCTGCAGGATAGAATTAACGCTTACACTGTTAATCATGATCCGATGGCCCAGACAGATAAGCTTACCTGTGAAAAGATCTTGTGGCTTGCGCGATGTAATTACGAAGTTACTTTTGATCCGCGGTTTGCGCTTTCCGAGAGGGTTATTTTTCCGCTTTCACCTAGCGAGCAGAACGGCATGGAGGATGCGCGCTTTGTTTTATTTAAGAACGATGACGGAAGTAAAAAATATTATGCTACTTATACAGCTTATGACGGAAAAGTTATCCTGCCGCAGATAATGGAGACAGAGGATTTTCTCCATTTTAAGATGATTACCTTAAACGGCAGAGCAGCACTTAACAAGGGGATGGCTTTGTTTCCGCGCAAGATAAACGGCCGCTATGCGATGATCTCCCGCAACGATAATGAGAGGATTTTTCTTATGTATTCCGATGATATCCATTTTTGGCATGAAGCCGTTGCGATTATGGAGCCTGTGTATCCCTGGGAATTTGTGCAGATCGGGAATTGCGGTTCTCCTATCGAGACTGAGCGCGGGTGGCTTCTCCTGACTCATGGTGTCGGTATGTTGCGTCAGTATGCTATTGGTGCGGCTTTGCTTGACCGTGATGATCCCTCTCGTGTAATCGGACGATTGCGTCAACCGCTTATTCATTGGAATGATGAGAGCCGCGGTGGATATGTTCCCAATGTCGTTTATTCTTGCGGCTCGATGGTGCATAACGGGACATTGATTATCCCTTACGCATTATCTGATCAAAAGACGACCATTGCCTTAATGCCTTTGCGTGAGATTCTGGACAAGTTGTCTAAAAGCTAAGGCACGCTTCCAGGTTTTTGTTAACAAGGAGTTTGATGAAGATAATTATTACCAGCTTCACGCTTCTTTTATTTTCTCTTACCGGCATGCAAGGATGCGCCTTCGTTACTCATTATCAACAATTAAATACTCTTAAAAGCATCGCAGACAGCCAGAATGAAATGCAGTCATACATAGCTGCTCAGGAAAAATCGTTTAATAAGCTAAGGGATGATGTTTTAAATAACCGCTTAACTAAAGGCTTGCCAAAAAAGAAGATCTTATCTTTATACGGCGAGCCTATTTTTTGCAAATCACCAGACGATAAAAATAATATAACGCAAATCTGTCTTTATCGGCATCCCGGCCAGTATTTTTCTTCGGATATGATCTATCTTAATTTTGGGATTGACCAGCGCCTTGATTCTTGGGAGTTGATTAAGGCAGATAATTCGGGAAATTAGCAGAAAGGAGCAATAAATGATCGCCCTATTTGGTTTATTAATAATCATTATCATGTCGATTATCGTCGTAAGAATAGGCGCGATTGCTTTAGAGCTTACCGGATTGTCCTCTGAAATAGCTTCTTTTCAGTCGCAATCAGCGTTCTCGGGAGCGGGGTTCACTACTGTTGAGTCTGAGGCTATTGTTACGCATCCGGTGCGTAGGCGCATTATCAAGGTTCTTATTCTTTTGGGAAGCGCAGGAGTTACTACCGCGATTGCTTCCCTGGTTTTAACATTTGTCGGGCCGACAGAGGCAAGCGTTATTACCAGAGGAGAGGTATTATTACTAGGGCTTTTATGCATATTTCTTTTTGCCCGGTCAAAATATATTTATAATGTAATGAAAATCATCGTCATCAAAGCCCTTGAAAAATGGACGACGTTGCGTATTTATGATTATGAGCAGCTGTTTGGCTTAGGGGAAGGTTATGCCATCGCCAAGATTACGGTTAAGAAAGATAATCCTTATAGCGAGATGTCCCTAAAGGATCTGAAGCCGCAATTGGAAGGAGTGCTGATTCTGGCTATTTATCGCAAGGCCGGTAGAAAAACACATTTTATCGGGGCTCCGCATGGCGATGTGGTGCTTAAGGTAAATGATGAATTAATATGTTATGCCAAAGAAGATATTATTAGCAAGATCTTTTCTGTGCCCAAGCAGTAAATATAAAATGCAAAAGACCAAAATAATCTGTACTTTAGGCCCGGCTTCAACTAAAGAAAATACTTTGATTAAAATGATGCGCGCCGGAATGGATGTGGCAAGGTTAAATTTTTCTCACGCCACCGCAAGGGTTCATTTGTCCCGAATAAGGCTGATCAGAAAATTAAATAAGAAATATCATTTAAATATCAGAATATTAGGGGATTTAGAGGGGTATCGCATAAGGGTGGGCAGATTAAAGGGGGGCCGGGCCATTAAGGTGAACAAAGGGCGGGTGGTTTGGTTAACTCAAGAGGATATCTTAGGAGAAGGCAGTCTGATACCGTTTGATTATAGAGATTCTTTGGCGGTGATTAAAAAAGGCCAGCATATTTATATTGATGATGGTAATATCGCCCTTTTGGTTATTGGGCAGAAGAAAAATAGGGTGAAGGCCAAAGTAGTTGTCCCCGGTTTAATTAAAGAGCACAAGGGAATCAACATGCCCGGTATCAAGCTGAACTTTAAGGGATTGACCGCAAAAGACAAACAGGATATCCGTTTTTGCATAGAAAATAAAATTGATTATATAGCTCAGTCTTTTGTAAGAAGCCAGGATGATATTCTGACGATTAGAAAATATCTTGAGGATTATCCGCGTAAATATCAGATTATCGCAAAGATCGAGAATCGAGAAGGCATCAACAATATTGATCAGATAATCAAGGCTTCTGATGGGATTATGGTTGCCAGGGGGGATATGGGCGTCTCTATTCCTATATATGAAGTACCGATAGTTCAGAAGGCGATAATTCGAAAATGTAACCGGGCAAAAAAATTTGTTATTGTTGCTACTCAGATGCTGGAGAGCATGACTGAAAACCGTATTCCTGAGAGGGCCGAGGTTTCAGATGTGGCTAATGCCATATTGGACGGTGCGGATTATACAATGCTTTCTGCAGAGACCGCAGTTGGTTTGTATCCTGTAGAGTGCGTTGATATAATGCGGAAAATCATTAAATTTACGCAGAACCATGAATACTCTTGATATAATAAGTTAATACGTATATAATTATTTTTGTCAGTAAGGTAAAGTTTTTTTCGGTTTATAGGAATAGATCAAAGTTTTAAAGGAGGAGGGGGGATGTTGCTATGTTTTTGAATTTATCTCAAAAGATAGAAACATCCCCTGTCTTATTTAAGGAGAACTATGATTGCTAGAATACTTGAATTTGTTGTAGAGCTTTCTCAATCTCTTAGATTTGTTGATTTTATTGATATAGGTATAATATCTATTTTTGTTTATTTAATTCTTGTCTGGATAGAGAAGGCCCGGGTCAGGTTTATTCTGGCAGGGATGACTATTTTGGGTGTAATCTACGTTTTAGCGAAGATTTTTGGACTCTATCTGACTACAATGGTATTCCAGGCGTTCTTTGCCATTTTCTTGATTATGATTGTTGTTATTTTCCAGGATGAGTTTCGCCATTTTTTTGAGCGTGTCGCTATGTGGGGAATTAAACGCCGGCAGCCGCAGGTGGCTTCGCAGGAACATGGTATTGCCATGTTAACCAGCGGGCTGGCTAATCTTTCCCGTAAAAAAATCGGCGCTTTGGTTGTCGTACAGGGGCTGGACCCATTGGACCGCTATCTTGAGGCAGGTATACATTCCGATGCTTTATTGAGTCAAGTACTGATCGAAACTATCTTTGAGCCTAATAGCCCTAGCCATGATGGCGCTGTGATTATTAAAGGCGAGCGGCTTGATATATTTGGTTGTCATCTGCCTCTGTCTACAAATATCGATGAGATCGGCCATTTAGGCACGCGCCATGCTGCGGCATTAGGACTGACAGAGCGCACCGATGCACTCTGTATTGTGGTTTCAGAGGAGCGGGGCACGTTTTCCGTGGCAGAGGATGGAAAAATAAAGCAATTAAAAGATATCGGAGAAGTGAGTGATGTTTTAGCGAAATTTTACCGGAAAAGATTTCCCGTAAAACAAAAGGTGTTTTCAGCGGATTTTTTAAAAGGGCATACTTTAGAAAAAATTATTGCTGTTGTTCTGGTTTTTGGTTTATGGTTTGTATTCGGCCATCGTACTGAAACCATCCGGCGCGATTTTGTTGTTCCTATCGAATACCGTAATCTTGCCCAAGATAGGATTATTAGTGAGGCCAAGCCCAAAGAGGTAACGGTTACTTTGAGCGGTTCAGAGCGTTCTTTTAATCTTCTTGATGCCAAAGAGCTCAAATTATCAATGGATATGCTCAAGGTTAAAGAAGGTGAAGATAAATATTATCTTGAGAAAAATATGGTGCGCAAGCCCGCCGGGCTCTCGCTAGTAAATATCGAACCAAAAGAGATCTCGCTTAAATTATTCAAGATGATCTCTATCAGTATTCCGGTACAAATCAAGGCCGAGGGGCGCCCTCTTTCCGGGGCCATGATTAAAGAGATAAAGATTGAACCTCAAAACGTAGCGGTGCGTATACCCGATACAGTTGACCGGAATAAAATTTTGATTACAACAGAGCCCATCGATTTAAAATCAATCACTGAAACAACAACTTTAACCCCGAAGCTAATTATTCCTGCTGAGATCCGTTTTCCGGATGACAAGCTTCCGGAAGTAAAAGTAACCATCAAGGTTTAGGGTTACTTTTACTTGTGGGCTGGTCAAAAAATTTATTGATGAACAAGGAGGCGCGCTATGGGCGTGAAAAAAATGGAGAAAAATACCGCTGTAATGGGTAAATCAATTAAAGGTAGCAAGACAGAACAGAATTTATTAAAGGCATTTGCCGGAGAATCTCAGGCGCGTAACCGGTATACTTATTTTGCAAGTATCGCAAAAAAAGAAGGCCTTGAACAGATCGCCAATATATTTATCGAAACCGCGGAGAATGAAAAGGAGCACGCCAAAGTGTTTTTTAAGTATCTTGAAGGAGGGGAAACCGAAATTACCGCCGTTTATCCTTCCGGGATAATAAAAGATACTAAATCTAATCTTGAGGCGGCGGCGGCCGGAGAGAATATGGAATGGACAGCCTTATATGCGGATTTTGCCAGAACTGCGAAAGATGAAGGCTTTACCGGGGTTTGCCGGTCCTTCGAACAGATCGCTAAGGTCGAAAGATTTCATGAATCAAGGTACCGGAAGCTGATCAATAATATTGCTAATCAAGAAGTTTTTGGGAAAAAGGCCAGCGTTAAATGGCACTGTATAAATTGCGGCTACGTTGTAGAAGGCGCTGAAGCGCCTCAAGAATGCCCGGCCTGTAAACATCCGCGGGCATATTATGAGGTTCTGGCTGAGAACTTTTAATCAGGCATCTTGTCCTAAAAAATACTTGAACTAAGGCGGGTTTTAGTTTATAATAAGTAAAATTTAGAGATAGGCGTAATCGTAAATTCTTATTAAGGATTAATCATTGCTCTATGCGTAACTCCTTCAAAATAACCGCAAGTTTAATCTTCGCATTATTTTTTTCTTTTCCGTTTATTTTTGCACATGCTGCAGGTACAGATACTGCGCCTTCCGGAGCCGAAGCCGGTCCGCAAGCCGAGCGTTTTAGGATGGAGGCTGAGGGTGAGCGGGATAGATTAGAAAAAAAAGCCAAGCCACCAAAAATAGAAGTTCAAGAGGAAAAAGCGACTGCGCCGCAGGGGCCTGCATTTGTTTTAAAAGGCGTAAAACTCGTTGGTAATACTATAGTTACGACTAAAGAGCTCGAGGCTATTTATGAGCCGTACCTTGGTAATAAAATAACCTTTAGTGGCCTTGATGCGATTGTAAAAAAGATAAATAAAGTTTACGAGCAAAAAGGATACCTCACTACTCAGGCTTTTATACCCGAGCAGGATATTAAGGACGGTATTGTCCGGATCAAAATTGCAGAAGGCACGATGGGAAGCTTGAGTGTCGAGGGCAATAAATGGTTTCCCGCCGATTTTTTCGAGAAATATTTCCACATCAAAAAAAAAGACCCCCTGAATGTCAATAAACTTCAGAGAGATATTCTGCGCCTTAATGAAAACCCGGATACTTTAGTTAAAACCGTTATCTCTGCGGGAAAAGATCCGGGATCTTCAGATATTACGCTTAATGTAAAAGATAATTTTCCCTGGCATGTGGGGTTTGTCGAAGATAATTTAGGAACCCGGCTAACCGGGAAATTCCGCTCATCTTTTACCCTGCGCGGAACTAATGTTACCGGAAACAATGATCAATTATTTTCCAGCACAATTTCTTCAACCAGTTCTTTTGGCCAATTCATCGGCTACAGTATTCCGTTAGATACATTTGGCACCAAAGCCGGCATTGATGTAACTTATTTTAGTATGAAGCTGGGCAAGGAATATAAGGCCAATGATATTACCGGAGTAACCCAAATCTACACACCGTATTTAGCCAAAGAATTATATTTATCTGATGATTTTGAAAGCTCGGCAAAAATCGGCATGGATATTAAATCAATTAAAAAAAGGACAGCCGGAACAATTACCTCAAGCGACCAGCTGCGCATACCGTTTTTTGAATTTGATTTTATTTCCAATGATAATTATGGGCAGTCTCATTTTTCGCCAAGATTTAATTTTTCTACTCAGAATTTTTTAGGCGCATCTTCCCGTAATCATCCCACATCAAGCCGGGCTGGAACCGGAGGATTTTTCTTTAAATATGAACAGCCTTTTAGCCGCACCCAGCGGATGCCTTTTAGCAGTTATTGCACCTTGCGTTCCGGTTTTCAGTTTGCTACGCACACACTTCCTTCATCAGAGCAGTTTCAGTTAGGCGGGATGAATTCGATCCGCGGTTATCCTGAAGGTGATTATCTTGCTGATACCGGAGGAAATTTAAGTTTTGATTGGGTGTTTCCCATGTATCCGATACCTGCTTCATGGAAGCTGGGAAATTCGCCGGCTCCTTTACAACGCCAGATTCAACCGGTGTTTTTTGTGGATATTGGCGGTGGAAGGAATAGGAAGGTTTTGACCGGAGAGCTAAAGGATAAATTCCTTATGGGAATCGGCGGCGGTTTGAGAATGAATTTTAATAATAATTTTAATCTCAGGCTGGAGTGGGCAAAGCGCTTGGGAGATGACCCTCAAAGCGGTTCCGGGCCGTCTACTTTTTACTTCACGCTTCAGTGCGAAGTATAAGGGATAAGTATAAGGGACAGCGACTATTTTTAGTAAAAAATAGTCCCTAGAATTTAAAAAATAGTCTGTTCCTAATTAAGATATTGTAAATTTTCAGCATTATGGTATACTTTTGTTAGGTCGTGGCTGACAGTATATATAAGGTAAGGGGAATGCAATGAAGAGTATTCGAGTAACATCATATATAATCCTTTCTGTGGCTGTAGTTGTGGCTGTTTTTAGCGGTATTAGCTTTGCCGCTGAAGCCACTGTCCCAGCCTCTAACGAACTCCCCGTATTAAGCGATGCTTCAGGCGCTCAAGTCGATATCAATCAAGCTAACAATTCCATGACCATCACTGCTCAAAGCGCCTCCAGCGTTTTGAATTTCTCCTCTTTTAATATCGGCTCTGACGCTTCAGTTAA
>Ga0210019_1001899_pt1 | contig 21204 bp, 21 predicted proteins | sample CryGeyCG2114_020_2_FD_183969 | JGI IMG/M metagenome (GOLD analysis project Ga0210019, IMG submission 183969) | Groundwater microbial communities from aquifer - Crystal Geyser CG11_big_fil_rev_8/21/14_0.20 (SPAdes) (version 2) | ecosystem: Environmental > Aquatic > Deep subsurface > Groundwater ...
AGAGTGACAACGAATTTGCACTCAATATGCAGGAAGCAAAAAGAGTGCTTTTCAGGTCAATTTAAAAGCAAAAACCCGCCATTATTGAAAATCTATTTCAGGGGACATCTTAGGATTGGAGAATACTTCATCTGTTCACATAATTTCACAAAGTGACAGATGATTTCAGAGACAACAAATTATTACCGAATACGATAATTTAGTTGTTTTACCTGTGATTGAAATCAAAACACCAAATACGGCTATAAATAAGAACATTTCTGACTTTCCAGACCTTGACTTTTAAGCCAAAATATGCTATTATAGTATTAGATAAACAAAACCCGTCATAGGGTCTTCAAATTGAAGATCTTTGACAAAAAAATAAGGAACAAAGTGGATACTAAACTGATAGTAAAAATACTGATAGTTGTTGTGACAGTCATTCTGATCGCCGTCATATTGCGAAAAGAGTTATGGGGATTGGTCATTAAGTTTTTCCCATTTCTATCACGAAAAGCAGAAGAGACAGAAAAGGAAGAGCAACTCGCTGATGAGAATGTGGATTGGGAAGGAACAAGATTACCAAAAATTCCCAAAGTACCTAAGCTGCTTTCTTTTGAGATACTAAGTTGTCCTCCCTATCCCGAGCAACCTCCAGATCCTAAATATGTCTTGGGTGACACAGGTGATATATCTTTCGGAAATCTTGAAAAAGATATAGAACCCAAAAAGTTGAAGAAACTTGATGAAGCGAGGCAGAGATTCATGGATCGCAGAACTGAGTGGTGGAAAGTCGTAAATGAGTGGGGGAAAAAGCAATTTCATGCTCTTCTCCTATTGTCACTCGGGGCATTTATATTTCTCGTAATGGCAGGATGGCTCGTACCAGTCGAAATCTTTGGTGTAAAAAGCAATCTGGGTATAATATTTGGTTTACTATTTTTTCTTTCTCTAATTTCTCCGCTAAACTGGGAAATTGTAAGATCAGAAGAAATAGGGATGAAATCCATATTTGGAAGAATGCTTTACACGGTAAACTCAGGTCTATCGTTTGTGCCAATCTGGCTCAACACCAGAATCCAAAAAGTGAATCGTGACTATAGATTCATAAAAATGCCGGGATGTCATCAAAAAGAAATCCTTAATGGGGACAAGAAAACCACGGTAGCAGTCCTCGACAACGTAACATTCCTTGGAAAAGGGAACGGAAACGAAGAAGGCTCCACAGACAGAGAAATCTTGTCGCTTCGGGCTGTTGCTGGAATTACGACAGAACCGATTTTCAGGATAAGAGAACGCACATTCGGAGATTTCATAATGTATCTCCGGACACCGGAAGAAGGAGCTGTTCAAATCGGAGCATTCCTTGAGAACATTCTCAAAGGATTTGCATCGAGAATGACAATAGAGGAGTTCCAAAGAAATCTTTCGAAGCTAACATGGCACGTCGAAAAGTTATTGGACTTCCAAGTCTTCATCTATGGTGTTGACACGAAAGTTCCTATACACGGAGTGCTGATTGATGGAGATTTGAAAATCGCAGTCAACAGTGTCCCCGCTGCAATGGGCGCAAGTAAGGTTATAAGAATAAATGCCGATGCCAACCTTGAGAAGCGCAAAAAGGAAGCCGAGGGTGAAGGAACCTTTGAGAGAGAAACTCGTGAAGGTATCGCCGCTGGTATGGAAGAATTGCGTAAGGTCCTTGATCGTCAAGGAGGACACGTTGTTGCAAATGTCGAGATTGGTAGATTGTTGGCACAAAAAACCGAAAATACCTTAGTCATGTCAGGTGGTAAAAATGGCGAAGGTTTGGACACCTTAGCCAATATAGTAATAGGTGCAGGATTTGCTGCGAAAGAGACACTGAAGGGAAAAGACGAATCTGATAAGAAGGAAGGCAAAGAAGCCGACCCAAATAACACAGAAAGGACAGGAAAATCATGAACTTAATAGATTGGTTGGTAACAGCGATAGTGGCTGGATTCTTGGCTTGGTGGGTAATTTCCTGGTTTAAGAAATTTCTCCCCAAGAAGATCCAGGCACATCGAGACCAAGGACAACCCGGGAAAACGCAGATCTTCTTCCAGAATCACTGGAAAAGGATTGTTTATCCAGTACTCGGAGCCATTTGTGCCATAGCATTATGGCACTTCGGGATTGTGCCGGTACTGGGGAAATTCTTTCCTCAAGTATCGGGACTCCTTAACACAACCGGAGCTCTGCTTACGGTTGCAATATTCGGTGTCCTACTCGTCATATCACGGGCAATCAGGGCACTATCACCAATTTTGGTGATAGTCGGTCTCATTTCTTGGTTTGTGTACTACTGTGCTACAAACCAAGAAATCGACGGACCGACGAAGGTGTACGTAAGAATTCCCAAGTGGGAATACGTACAGTACAAACCGGCGGATTCGGTTCAGAATTCGAAAGGTAAAGGGATAAGCTACAGGGTTCGCGCGGAAGTATCGTACGAATCCAAAGCGGTTCCACCGACCTTTACTTTCAAAATTCACACTCGTCCCAGAAATTCCGTCTTCGCATACGCGATAGGGGAAGAAGATGGGAAGTGGGATCAAGAAAAGAAATCCGGGTCTTGGAACTTCGTCGCAGACGAAATTCCAGCTCCAGATAAGCTCTTACAAGCTCCAGTAATCGCTGGAGCGGCTTGGGATTCCGATACAGTCGGATATTTCGAGCTAAGGCAAATCGATTAGTTCTTTGTGCAATATTAGTCTAACTAATATTGCGACCAAAGCGGCACACATTGTGTGCCGCTTTATTTTTGTCTCCAAACCCAGACAAAAGAAAAAACACCTTTCGTACGTCTCGAGAAGGTGTTTTCTTTTTTTGAAACTACAGACTCTTTAGAGTGTTTTCTATAATTTCTTGTATACCGAGTACCGATACCATTATCACAAGTCCGACAATCCCCCATAACATATGCTTAGCTCCGGTTTTCTTACCCTCCTCACTGTCGGCGTGCATTACAAATTCAAACGCACCCCAGACAAAGACGAGCAAAGCTACACCGAAGAGCAAAACTATAAGAGGATTGACTATCACTTCTACTACTCTATTGATTAACATACAGGAAGTTTTTCTCTAACTTAGAATAGATTTTCTCTAGCTCCTTGGAATATATCGTCTTTGCCTGATTGACTAAATGCGAAAGTATTGGCAAGGATTGCAACAAGACCCCAGATTGAGAGCATAAGGAAGATACCGACAATTCCCCATACTATATAGCTTCGAGCTGACTTTCGCTTTTCCTCGTCTGCACCCGCTACAATAAAGCTCAAGATTCCAAAGATAACAACTAGCACAGCAAATCCGACAATGAAAGGAACGATGTCATTTATAAGACCATTTAATCCTTTCATAAGATCGGATATGGTCCCAGCCTCTCTACCTACAACTCCCTCATTTACCTGTGCCAATGCCAAAACCGGAACCATCAACACTGCAAAACTTGCAAATGTCGCTAAAATTTTCTTCATATTGCTTTTTATTAAACTCATAAAAACGACCTTTCTTTTACCTTGGATTAAGAAGTTCATTCTTAATCCAAGATTATCTACATAGGTTAATTATATAGCCATATTCCCACTTATCAAGCCCCTGGTGGGGATAGTTACTTATTTACAATTCTGTAACACGATCCTCCTTCGCAAAAGCTTCGGCGGGACACAGTGCGAATCATACAAATCCGCGACGGCGGACTAATCCTAAAAATACCGATTCTGTGTTCTTGCTTTATTATTTGAAATTTTATTAGGTGAATTAGAAATTAGATGAATTAGGTGAATTTTCTCCCTTTCTTTTCTCATGTTACATGACTTTAGCTATGTACCCGAAACCGGAGTCTGTACCTTCGGAATATCTCCACTTTTTATATCTGCACCGGAGAAGGTAAAAGTATTTACAAGTATCGCAAGAATTCCCCAGATGGAAATCATTATAAAAACTGCAATTACCGACCATGTTACATATTTGCGAGCTTCGGTGCGTTTTTCTTCATTCGCAGCTTGAGCGATATATACAAAAATATTGAATATTATTATAAATACCGCAAGTCCTACCAAAAAAGGAAAGAGGATATTTAGCAAATCGTTTATACCGTCTATAAGACATTCGATATCGTCGTAGCCTTCTTTGCAAGCACCGTTAGCACTTTTAGGAGCTAAAATAACAGGAAGTATAAATAGATATGACAGATACTTAAATATTTTTTTTGTTTTCATTTTAATTATTGTAAATTATACCGCACGAGAAAAACAAATTCTCCTTGATTAATTGTTTTCCGAATCAAAATTACCTGAATCATCTTCAAAAGGAAAATAATCCGGATCTCCCCCATGTTCGCTCTGGGTATTGCCAGTGTAAAAAGTCTTTGGAAAAAAAGTATTATGAACAATCGCAACTATTCCCCAAACTGAAATCATTACAAATATAGCAAGGAGTCCGTATAAAATTATGTCTTTTGATTTCTTGAGCTGATCTTCACTACCCCGCGATCCGACAAAACGAAAAACTCCGACAGCCGCCACAAATACGGCAAGCCCTATTATAAACGGAATCAATATGTTTATAATTCCGATTATATTATTTACAAAACCACCAAAAGTCTCAGACTTAAAGGTTATACCATCTTGAGCCAAGACGGTAAAAGTCGGTATAAGAGATAGCGTGATTGATGTGAAAAACAGGCGAAGCATATTCTATTTACTTAGTCTTAAGTTCATCTACAGTGCTTTCAACAAGTTCGGATATCGCCACAGCACCGAGAAGTACTGCCGCACCGATAACCGTCCACAAAATAGCGGTTTTTGCTCGCTTTAGCTTCTCTTCATTTCCTTGAGCAGTCACAAATAGGAAACCGGAAAATATCAAGAAAAATGTAACAATGACAGAGCCAATCGGTACAACAACATCACTTAGAATCTTCCTTATAAAACCTTCAAAAGTATCCGTGCCTTCACCTAAGGGGTTTGGGATAGCTCCGGAATTTGTAGGTTGTGCAGAAACTAAAACAGGGACAACCAAAAACACCACGAAGGCACAGATGTGAGGCAGATATTTTTTTAGCTTTTCTCTTCTTATAAATTTCATAATCACAGATCTCCTATCTCATCTATATTTTTAAATGAATCGTCATCAATGAGAGCTGTTTGTATAAAGTATACAATAAGCCAAGCCGATAGTATAAGAACAAGTCCGATAAAGACTTTGCCAAATATTTTGTGTGCCTTTTCGATTTGACCGGGGCTTCCCGCCGCCGTGACATACAAGAATCCCGCCCAAGCAAATATTAGAGCAGCGAGTGCAACCGCCAAAATTATAAGAAGGTCGGTGATATTCTTTATTCCAATAATAAGATGATTGAAATTACACTCTTCGATACAGTCGCCTGTATTTTTTACTGAACCGTCGCCATTTAAATCAAAACCGCAAGGGACCAGGGAGTCCTCAGGCGGTTCGCTACACTGTCCGGCAACATCTGAATCTGTCGGTAGAGCACGCAATTCTAAAGGAGAGACAAAAAAACTGAAAACTACAACAGCAAAAAGTGTAAAGATAAAGCTTTTTGAAACTGTGTCCCGAAAACAATCGTTTTTAATTATTTTTTGCATATTTATCGCCTGGCGGCATTAGTTATCTCCTGTGCTACTCTCGATAGTGCGCCCGAAAGGTTCGAGCTTCCACTTGAAACCGCATTTACCATAGTGGCAAAATAACTTTCAGTTTTCTTTGGATCTGGGTCCATCCATCCTCCAGACTGAAGTGCTGCCTCGGCAAAAACAGCGGCGGCGGCATTGTCAGCTTGAATTCCAAGCAAACCTCTATGTGGTGCAGGTACTGATGTCCTCTCTGAAAGTCTTAACAATGAATCTTTCGATGTTATACGACTTATAGTAGCAAAAGCACCTTCGAGATTTCGAGAAGAACGAAGAAGTGATACTCCGTACAAAGTACCAAAAGTTTTTCTTATGCGTGAATCCCGTAATTGTGGGAAAGGAGCGACCGAAAAATTTAAGTTTGGATTCTTGGTACGAATATCTGAAAGCTCGCTGGCAAATCCAAAATACACAGCCAAGTCACCCGATATAAAATAGTTCTTAGACAGAGGCAGAGATCTGTTCCATGAGTATATCGATTTTGAAGGATTGGCAAACTCACTATAGAAGCCGAGTACGCTCTCCGACGCACCCGAATTGCTTAAGGTGCTTACAAAATTACCGTTTCCAGCAATCATCGCTATACTGCTACCTCCCTGCAGAAACATTGCGGATAGTATCTCTTTTGCATTGGTAATATTTTGATATTCTCCTATAGCCACGGTACTTTGAGTAATATTACCGGCATCATCGCGAATTGTAAGTTTACGCGTCAATAGAAGAAACTCGTCCCAAAATTTGGGAGCCTCGGCAATTCCGGCAGTCTGGAATATGTCTCGATTCCAGTACATAACAAGGGGGTCTATACTTATAGGTAGTGCAAGTATACCGTCATTTCTTAAAAACAACTCTCCTTCCTCAACAAAAGATTCGGTAAAATTACGCGCAGAATAAGACTCATAAGGGATAGGGACTATTTTGTCGGATAAACGCCAAAGGTATTTATGTGGATACAAAAGTACATCAGGTCCAGTTCCCGAAGCCAATTTTTCAACCACTTCCTGCAAGAATTGGTCTTCTGGTATATATCTATATATTATCGATATCGAATCATCTCCTTTTGATATTTCACCGACAAAAGAACCGAAAACTTGCTCGCTTAGAGTACCCCAAATCAAAACAGGGTCTCCTGTCCCGACACTGTCTCCCGATCTAAAAGTCGAAAAAGCTATAACTCCTCCAATTATAAATGCTACGAATAATCCTAAAACTATATATTGAAAAGTCTTTCTTTCTTCCATAAATTTATTTGTTTCTTTAAAACTAAAGGTGGTTATAATTTATATTCATATCCTAAAAGGTTTATATTACTAAAGCTTTTTGGATCTGAAAACCAGACCGTAATGATGATCACCCGCAGACACTTCCCTTTCAAGGAAAAAATTGTTTTCCTCAAAAAGAACTCTCGCCTGTGAAGACGAGAAGACACTACCACTATGAGGACCAAGTCCTCCAAATGAATCTGTCCAATCTATCACCAAAAGTTTACCGCCGGTTTTTAAAATTCTTTTGACTTCAAGTGCGAATGTTTTTTTATCTTCTACTTGGAAAAGGACATTGGCGACGATTACTGCATCAGCGGAAAAATCTCTAAGTTTTGTACCGCCAATCTTTTCTAAATCGCCCCAAATTACTTCTATATTGCTTATATGTTCATTTGCCAAATTGTTCTTGAGCTTTGAAAGTAGATCTTTCTGAACATCCACGGCATAAACCACACCATCTGGTCTTACAGCTTTTGCCGCTGGTATCGAATATGAGCCAGCACCGCATCCAAGATCGGCAACATTCATTCCCGATTCCAACTCAAAAAGTCTTATTGCCTCCGATGGATCATTGAACATAGATATATGATAAACCGACAACCGACAACATACAACTAATAACACTGATCACAAATTATGTAACGTGTAACTTATAACATGTAACACGAGAAGAGAGGGGGAGAAAATTCACCTAATTCATCTAATTCCCAATTCACCTAATAAAATTTCAAATAATAAAGCAAGAAAACAGAACCCGCACTTTGAGGATTAGTAGATATTAGCAAATTGGCATTTCATTTGTAGATTGGATTAAGTCCCTCGTTACACGTTACATGTTACACGATTTATATTACAAGCATGTAAGGGAAGCGATGAAATCCCCTTCTCTCATTTTCATAAGACGAACCCCTTGAGTTTGTCTTCCGAGCTCAGGAACATCAGTCATTGAAAGCCGAATAACCTGACTTTTCTTTGAAATCGCTATTATTTCTTCACTATCTTTTGATATAACAACTTTAGAACCTATAAGTTTTCCTGTCTTTGGAGTTACCTTTACGGTCTTTATACCCGATCCACCCCGATTTTGGACCTTATAGTCAGAGAGATCACTTCTTTTACCATAGCCATTTTCCGTGATTACAAGCAAAGAACCTTCTTTATTGTCTTTCTTGACTATATCAGCCCCGACAACAAAATCATCTTTTCCAAGTTTTATAAGTCGTACTCCTGCGGCACTTCGCCCCATTTCTCTGACATCTGATTCTTTAAATCGAATTGACTGACCTGCACTCGTTACCAAAAACGCTTCGTCTCCCTTTTCAACAAAAGATGCTGATATAAGCTCGTCACCCTGAGACAATTTGATAGAAATAAGCCCAGATCTTCGGACATCGTGGAAGCTCTTGGCAGCGACTTTCTTACCATTACCCTCTTTGGTAACCATAAGCAGAGAAAGGTTATCAACCTCACGAATAGTCTTCGGCATCGGTAAAACCGAAGTGACTTTCTCGTCACTCTCAAGCGACAAGAAATTCATAATCGATTTTCCCTTTGTCGCACGTTTACCTTCCGGTATTTCATACATTTTTATTTGATATACCTTACCTTTGTCAGTAAAGAATAGAAGGTCGTTGTGAGTGGTAGCAAATGTAAAATTAGTTACAAAATCCTCATCTTTAGTATCGAGATCGACAACACCGACTCCACCACGTCTTTGTTTCCTATACTCTTCCGGATCGGTACGTTTTATGTATCCACCTTTTGTAAGCACCAAAACACTTTCCCCATCAGGTATGAGGTCTTCTTCCGAAAATGCTTTCGTGTCTTGTTTTACAACTTTGGTTCTACGATCATCGCCATATTTCTCCAGAGTTTCGTTTAGCTCACCCTTCACAACATCAAGAATCCTCTTTTCACTGCTTAAAATTTTCTTGAGTTTCTCAATAAGAGCCTGCATCTCCCTAAGTTCATCTTCTATTTTCTTCCTTTCAAGACCCGCCAATTTCTGCAAGCGCATTTCGAGAATCGCAGTTGCCTGTTTGTCAGAGAATTTAAATTCCTTTTTAAGATTTGCATGAGCAGTCGGAGTATCCTTCGATGCTTTAATCAACTTTATGATCTTGTCGATATGATCGAGAGCTTTTTTAAGCCCCAATAGTATATGTTCTCTGGCTTCCGCCTTACGCAATTCAAACTCAGTTCGCCTTCGAACCACATTAACCCGGTGTTTAATAAACTCTTCCAGAATAGTCTTAAGGGAAAGAGTTTGTGGCACACCATCAACTAAACCGACAATATTGAAATGAAAAGTCTCTTCAAGCTGGGTGTGCTTGTAAAGCATATTTAGTATCTTCTCCGGGTAACTTCCCTGTTTGAGCTCTATAACAACCCTTATATCTCTGGTTGACTCGTCGCGGAGGGCTTTAATACCCTCGATTTTTTTATCACGGTGCAATTCAGCAATTCTCATTATAAGCTCGGCTTTGTTTACCCTGTAAGGAATCGAACTTATGATTATCTGGAACTGACCGCTTTTAGTTTCGATTATTTCCGCTTCTCCTCTTGTTACGACTCCACCTTTGCCGTTTGCATAAGCGTGGTGAATATCCTTTGCGCCGTAAATTATTCCACCAAGTGGAAAATCGGGACCTTTGATATGCTGGAGCAAATCCTCGGTCGTAGCGTTATCATTTTCTATAAGGTGTACCGTGGCGTTTACCACTTCGCGTAAATTGTGTGGAGGAATATTGGTAGCCATACCGACCGCAATACCCAAAGTACCGTTTAAAAGAAGGTTCGGAACGACTGCCGGCAAAACTTCTGGTTCTTTTCTGGTTCCTTCGTAGTTTGACCTCCAATTAACAGTATCTTTTTCGATATCACGCAAGATTTCTCCTGAAATACGTGACATTTTTGCCTCAGTATAACGTTCTGCTGCTGGTGAATCACCGTCAACAGAACCCCAGTTTCCCTGCCCAATTATAAGAGGGTACCTGTATGTAAAAGTTTGAGCCATTTTCGCCATTGCATCATAAATCGCGGTGTTACCGTGAGGATGATACTTACCCATAGTATCTCCAGTAATAGCTGCTGACTTTCTGGTCTTTGCACCGGCATGAAGCCCCATTTCATGCATCGTATAGAGTATCCTCCTTTGTACAGGCTTTAGTCCATCTCGGACATCAGGAAGCGCTCGAGACGTGATAACAGACATAGCGTAATCGAGATACGCAGTCTTCATTTCATCGGTTATACCTTGAGGTATTATGCCTGTATGAATCGGTTTTTCTTCTTTATTGTCTTGTTTTTTATCCATATAAGTAGCTGGATTTGATCAGTTTGACCTCGCTGAGATTTTAAACAGTTTCTTAGAGCCCATCAAATAACCCATCGCAACCTGAAGCACTTCAAAATTCGAGAGAAAAACGGTGAAGACGATGGGAGTGTACCGAGGTACTCTGACGGAGGATGAGCCGTTTTTTGCCGAATTTTGAAGTGCGACGGTGCGAAACAAAACTTGTTTTTCTTGTTGTATCATTTTGTGGTGGGCTATTTGATGGGATCTTAGTTAACACAATCAAGTATACTACAAATCCATATTCCTTACCATAATTTGTAATGCTTTTAATTGCCCTCTTGATTATCTATCTCTATTGTACCAAATCCACTTACACCTTCCTTTATATTGGCAATCGTATCTCTTATCGAGCTCGATAGCAGACCGAAAGCACTTTTTACCTCTGAAATCGAACGTTCTTCTTTCAAATCTTTATCGGACTTTTCGTAGATTATGTCCCCTATCCTTAAACCCAAGGTTGCAAACCAAACAACGGCAATTATGGCAGTAGTCGAAATTGCCACCACCGCTACGAATTTCCTACGATCATTTTCAGGTTTACTTCTTAATTTTTCTATAAAATAAAGCATACAAAGCTATCCAAATTGGAGTAATTTGCAACAGACTTAAAAACTATCACCTATCGTGGTGAAATAAGATTAAGACTGAGGAGAAAGTACGACAATATCTCCATCTTTACCTTCAATATCTTTTCGCTTGAGTGTCAGTTTATCAACCGGTTTTACCGATTCGGCTCCACCCTCCTTTAAGAAAGTCTTTAGCGACTCTTTGCCACCTTCCCTATCGTACATCGGGATAATAATTTTGGGACCGAGCTTTACCGCCATCTTGTAAGCATCTTTGGGACCGAGAACTTCACTTTCACCAACCGGAACAAATAATATGTCTATATCACCATCCGTTACAGTTTCAATCGTTTTTGATTCAAGCTCAGTACTCGAAAGAGCTCCTAAAAATACAATGTTCATCCCTTCAAGAGTTACATTATATATAGTATTTATTTTTTCTTCGCCTTCACTCCCAAACTTTGTTACTGAAGGTACCCCGGTTATAAAAATCTCCTTTATTTCATACTCTCCTGGACCGGTTATTACAAAAGGTTCTTTTCCTGAAGATACCACCTGGTCAGTTCCATTTGTGCGTGGATCATTTACTGAGACAAGAGCTATGTCAGCACCAAAACGACTGCTTTTTTCTTTTGCATCTTTTGAAATCGGATCAAAAGCAATAACAGTATCACCAAAAGATACTTTGAAACATTGGACTCCGTGGTAAGTAATTATCATAATTTAGAAGTATATCAAATAATGTCTGAAATTAGAAATAGCATCAGAATAGCTGTTAGCTTTTAGGTGTTAGGTTTCAGGAAAGAAAAAACAGTACGAAATACAAATGTGGTACTAAAATACGAATAGGTAAATCTTAAAAATCTAATCTAAAACCTCAAATTCAAAACTGAAGCAACTTTGGAATTTTGTTAGATGAATTAGGTGAATTAGAAATTAGATGAATTATCTCCCTCTTTCTAACAGCTAAAACCTAAAAGCTAAAAGCTATTTTGTGTTGGACTTTTCCAGCTTTTTAAGTATAATTCTTAAAACCTGTCCATAAGCTTTGCTTACGGATGCCTCTATAAGATAAAAGCAGGCATAACAAGGTATTTATAAACGACGTAGGGCGAGAGAAGTGGGAGAAATTCTGATTTCTCACATTTCCGAGCCGAGGAGTTTATATAAGACGGAAGTGATTTTATAAACCAATTCACAGGAGTAAACTTGTTTTCGGGAACAAATGTAAGATACCAGGAAAATAAGCCCCTGTGATTAAATTAAGATGGATACAAATCAAAAAGACGATGAAGTAGTAGTGGTAGAGGAAAAGGACTCTCAGAAGGAAGAAATGGCCTCTAAGAGCCCTCAGATGCTCAAGGTTATGGCGGACACTCCTAATCCGCCAGTAGAGGGAGATTTAGTCGAAGGAAAAGTTATAGCGGTAGAAAAGGCAAGAGTTTATGTGGACTTGCCTCCTTTTGGTACTGGTATAATTTTCGGCAAAGAATACATAAATGCCCGAGATGTTATAAAGAAAATAAATATCGGAGATAGTATTGATGCAAAAGTTGTCGATACCGAAAACGATGAAGGTTACATCGAACTTTCGCTCCGTGAAGCGCGACAGGCCATAATTTGGAGTGAGGCTGAAATTGCGATAGCTGAAAAGAAAATTATCGAACTTACGGTCAAAGAAGCCAACAAAGGAGGACTTATATTGCAATGGCAAGGTATTGGAGGATTTTTACCAGCTTCACAGCTTAAAGCCGATCATTACCCTCGGGTTACAGACGGTGACAAAGACAAAATTCTTGAAGAGCTCAAGAAACTTGTGGGAGAAAAACTTTCGGTTTCTATAATCGGAGCATCACCAAAAGAAGGCAAGCTCATATTCTCTGAAAAGAGCCCCGAACAGAAGGATAAAGATAAGATTATCGGTAAGTATACAGTCGGAGACGAACTTGAAGGTGAAGTTACTGGTGCTGTTGATTTCGGTATATTTGTAAAATTGGAAGATGGTCTTGAAGGACTAGTCCACATTTCGGAAATCGATTGGGCACTGGTTGAAGATCCAAAAACCCTATACACCTCTGGAGATAAGGTCAAGGTCAAGATTATCGAAATAAAGGATGGCAAGATATCGCTTTCAATCAAAGCGCTTGAGCCAAACCCTTGGGTTGAGGCAGCCAAGAAGTACAAGAAAGACGATACTGTGAAAGGCGTTATTATAAAGTTCAACAAGCACGGAGCACTTGCTTCAATTGAAGAAGGAGTTGCTGGTCTTGTACACGTAAGTGAGTTTGGTTCTGAGGAGAAACTTCGTCAAGCTCTGGAACTCGGCAAAACCTACTCGTTTAAAATAACTCTATTTGATCCCAAGGATCAAAAGATGACATTGTCATTTGCCTCAAAAGAAGAATAATATAGCGATCAAACCAGATCAGACAATCAAATTAAAAGCCGCTTCCCTACGGGAAGCGGCTTTTAATTTGACCTGTCAATGACAAATCATTGCATTGACATCCCCTTGTCCTTACCAAAAACTATTATATTTTCAATAGTGTAAGAGACTTTCTTTAAAATCGTCTTTAATACCTCTGACTCCGATGGCTTAAACTTCTTCACTATAAAATCATCGGCAATTGAGCTTGCGTTGGGCTTTTTTACGACACCAGATTTTGTAGTCGGACTGATGCCGATTCGGATTCGGACAAAATTTTTCGTGCCGATTGATTTTATTATCGATTCAATACCTTTGTGCCCTCCTGAATTCTTGCCGAAAGATACTTTGAAATTACCGATACCGATATCCAAGTCGTCATGAATTATCATAAGCTTCTTAGCCTTCGCTTCACCTTTTACAAACTCGGCGACTGACACCCCCGACCTGTTCATAAAGGTTTCCGGCTTAATAAGAGTGATTTCTATGTCCTTCTTTTTGTTTTTATCCTCAATCGAACCCCTTGCAATCAAAGCTTTCCCCTTTTTATCTCCTTTCCAGTCACTATCTTTGACCCCAATACGTTTCGCAAAGTATTCAACGACCATAAAACCCGCATTATGACGAGTCTCTTCATATTCATCTCCAGGATTTCCAAGTCCTACTATGTAATACATCTTACAATTATAAACCAAAAGTCCTTCTTAATGAAATTATCGACATACATCCGCCAACCGACACTCTTATTTACCAACAAAAAATATACAAAAGACAAGTATGTCATTTTTTTGTAAAAAATTTTAAAGAAAAAATTTAAATTTTATTTTTTAAAAAAATAAACCTCGGTAATTTCTAAAATCATCAACACAAATTGTAAAAACGCTTGTGTCAAACGTATGTCTCTATTACAATTAAAAAAAGAAAGTTATGGAAAGTGAAAACAACGAAACAAAAATTTCCAAAGTGCCGAAACAATTACCAGAAGAGGAGGGAGGCACTTTTAAAGAACTATTCAAGTTCGCTCTTATTGTAATAGTCATAGTCGTACCCATAAGACTTTTCGTCGCCCAACCTTTTATAGTAAGTGGACAATCAATGGAGCCTAATTTTAAAGACAAAGAATATCTGATAGTGGATGAATTGAGCTATAGATTTTCCAATCCAACTCGAGGCGACGTAATAATATTTAAATTTCCAAGCCAACCTAAAAAATACCTAATAAAACGCATTATAGGTCTTCCAGGAGAAACAGTATCGATAGAAAATTCATCTGTTATCGTAACGAACGCTGAAAATCCCGGCGGTTTTGTCATTGAAGAGCCATACATTGAAAATAAAACCGACAGCGAAAATTTTACCTTAACATTAAGTGACGATGAGTACTTCGTCTTGGGAGATAACAGGCCGGTAAGTTCCGATTCAAGAGTCTGGGGTGCCTTGTCGGAAGATATGATAGTCGGTCGTCCCTTTCTTAGACTTTACCCTTTTTCATTAATTTCAATTTTCCCGGGAATTGATCAGGTGGTTTATAATAACTAATTTTAAAAATACTTATGACTACCCTAACAAAACGAAGATTTTCAACCTCACAACAGGACCTTAAGATACCTGGACATCCAATAGCTTTCCATTACGGTTTTGAACCGATTCCCTCTCCCGTCGTGCGCAGACAAGACATATCTTTGGTGAGGGAAATCAATAACGATAGTTATAAGAGATCAAACAAAGTATTTTTTAACCCCGAAGAAAAAGTAGCGCTGCTTAGAGAAGTCAGGGATATTTATGGATCAGACGACGATGCTCCTCTTTTCCTCTATCATGAAAAAGATATAGAAACGCCTAGTTTCGAGACTTCCATCAATCAAAAATCATCATCAAGACCTTCAAAAAGTATAAGACTCGACATTATTGGGACTGAAAAGAGTGTTGCTGAAGCTATCTTGCTTCAAACTGCCCTTCATATACTAAGCGACGAGGGTCACAAAGATGTTACTGTTTATATAAACAGTCTCGGTGACAAAGAATCATTAAACCGATTCTCAAAAGAGCTTACTGGTTATTACAAGTCACAGATGAATGAACTACCGGCAACCTGCAGAAACGCACTAAAAGATGATATCTTCTCCCTCTTGTCGTGTGTACAACATGATAAATGTTCAATACTCAAGGAAGATGCTCCTAAATCAATAGCTTTTTTGACAGAATCAAGTCGAAAGCATTTCAAAGAAGTGCTTGAGCATCTGGAAACATTTAATGTCCCCTACAAAATACACAACTATCTTGTCGGCAATAAATCATTTTCAAGTCGGACACTGTTTGAAATAAAAAGAGTGAGCGATAATTTGTATGAGACGCCCCTCGCTTGTGGAATGCGTTACGACTATATCAGCAAGAAAATGGGGTTCAAGAAAGATATGCCTTCCGCTGGTATTGAAATTATTTTACCAAAAAAGACTTCGATAAAAACACTTGCAAGACCGAAGCGTCCGAAAGTCGGCTTTGTACACCTCGGATTCGAAGCTCGACTCAAAAGCCTTTCTGTACTGCAAATGCTTCACGAAGCAAAAATACCGGTTGCACACGAACTTACTTCAGACAGAATCGGTCCTCAATTACTTAAAGTCGAACGTTTATCCTTGCCTTTTATGCTTATAATGGGGCAAAAAGAAGCTATGGAAAAAACCATAATTGTAAGGAACTCCATTACCCGAGAACAAGAAACTTTACCGATCGACGATATAAGACGATACCTTGAGACGGTGCTTTGAAGAATAGCTGTTAGGAGGAATCATGTAACGTGTAACTTGTAGCATGTAACAGAAGGCACAGGATGTGAAGAGTGGATCAGAATAGTTTGTAAAGTAGAAAGTTAAGAGAAGGATAATAGCTTTTAGCTGCAAGGTGTTAGCTTTTAGGATTTGAGAAAAGGTAATTTTTAATTTTCAAACGAAAGCATCCAGACATCCTTTTCTCTTAAAGTCACCTATTCGAGTTTCATTATTTAAAAATTGTAAATTGAAACATTATTTACAAAAATTCAAAAATTACAAAATTTAAAAATTGCCCTCTCCTAAAGAGGTTGCCCCAACCCTTTTTTCGTGTTACATGTTATACGTTACATGCTTCATGCTTTACCCTAAAAGCTATTTTCGGTTGCATACTTAAATACCCTATGTTATAGTTCTACCCACTATGGCAACAAACGTAGAAGTCTCAAAAAACAGCAACGAAAACAATACCGGCATAATTCGTCGTTTTACTAGGCGAGTCCAAGGATCTGGTATTCTTCCACGTGTCCGAAGTATCCGATACGCTGGCAGAAATTTGTCAAAGTACACTCGAAAGAGACAAGCTCTTAAGTCGATTCGACGTAAAGAAGAAGTCGAAAAACTAATAAAGCTTGGGAAAATGGTTGAAAAGCAAGGACGACGTCGCCGATAATCTTGAGAAATCCAACCACTAATATCTATAACTATATGAGTTCAACATTTTCGGTAACTCATAACACAAAAGGCAGTCCTTCACTTATAAAAGGACTGCATTTTGTTGATATAAAAAATGAGGTTTTAGGCAAGGATTACAAGCTTTCACTTGTTTTTGTCGGAACAAAGCGAATGAGCACAATCAATCGTACTTACAGGAAAAAAGATTCTGCTACAGACATTTTAAGTTTTCCGCTGGAAGTTGATTCGGGAGAAATTTTTATTTGCCCTCAGTATGCGGCAAAAAAATCAAAGGAGTTTGAGCGACCGCTTAAGAATTTCTTAACTTTCTTGTTTATACACGGACTTTTTCATTTGAAAGGTTTGACTCATGGTAGTACAATGGAAAGGAAAGAACGTGAAATTAGGGGTAAGTTTGGTATATAGATTCCTTTCCGTTTCTTCGCGATACACCGCATGATATTTTTTCGGTTTCTAATCTAATAATTCAAACTTTAAAATGACCAGATCCTTATCTGTAGGTATCGATATTGGCACGTACCATGTAAAAGTGGTTGTCGCGCAAAATCAAAGAGAAATCGACAAAGGTTTGCCTCGAATTGTGGCTACTGGATTTGCCGAATCAAAAGGTCTGCGTCACGGCTACGTCTTAAACCATACCGATGTAACCCAAAGTGTAGAGCTTGCAGTAAGACAAGCTGAAAAATCAGCCGGCATAAAGATACGAAAAGCTCATGTTTCTGTTGGAGGAATAAGTTTATCGGGTTCAGTTTCGACAGGATCAGTGGTTATAACCAGAGCAGATGGAAATATAACTGACCGAGAAATCGATGAGGTTAGCGAAGCAAGTCGCGGATCATTACCTCAAAGCGCTTCACAAAATCGCAAGATAATACATACCATACCGATTCAATACAAGATTGATGGAAAGGTTGCACTCGGAAATCCTATAGGTATGAAAGGTTCGAAACTCGAGGCAAAAAGTTTGTCCATAAGTGTCTTGGAGCATCATGCTGATGAAATAATTTCTGCAGTGGAAAATGCCGGAATAATTGTTGAAGAACTTGTGGCGTCTCCGATTGCCGCGAGCATTGTAACACTTACAAAAACCCAGAAAATCGCTGGATGTCTGCTTGCAAACATCGGCTCAGAAACGGTTTCAATCGTAGTTTACGAAAACGGAATCCCTGTCTCACTTGAGGTTTTCCCTATTGGCTCAAACGATATCACCAATGACATCGCCCTCGGACTTAAAATACCTCTTGAGGAAGCCGAAGAAGTTAAGAGAGGCAGTCTTATAGGTGCATCTTATCCAAAGAAGAAACTCGATGAGATAGTTACTGCACGTTTGTCAGATATCTTCGAGCTTATTGAAGCTCATTTGAAAAAAATAAACCGCAATGAGCTTCTACCAGCAGGAATAGTTCTAACTGGTGGCGGTGCCAGTATCGAGACAATAGCAGAATTTGCAAAGACCACACTTAAACTACCCTCTCGTATTGCCCCCATATCGCTCGGTGATAAAAACAAAGCCCCCATAAGAGACGCTTCTTGGTCTGTAGCTTACGGCCTTTCAATAATCGCTCTGACTGCGGATGATGAGAGTGAAACTCTATTCCCTGCTGTATCAAAGACATTTGGTAAGATCATCTCTTGGATCAAACAATTCCTACCTTAGTAAGGCTTGAATGGCGTGTTAAAAGCTATATTTAGTCAAGTATTTTGTTTTTAAAGGCTTTCTGTTATCATAGTCCTATAAACTTAATATAAAAGACTGTTTATAAGACAGTTTACAAGCCCTAAATTCTTATTTAATATGCCTCAAGTAAAACCAGAAGTAGAAGCGTTCGCTCGAATAAAGGTCCTCGGAGTTGGTGGTTCGGGTAAAAATGCCATAAATCATATGATCAATTCCAAGGTCCAAGGAGTTGAATTTATAGCTATAAATACTGATGCTCAGGACCTTCACAATTCTCTTGCCAAAAAGAAAATCCATATTGGAAAAAACGTAACCAGAGGTCTCGGCACAGGTATGAATCCAGAGATGGGTAAAAGAGCGGTAGATGAGACGAAAGAGGAAGTGCAAGAAGCTGTAAAAGGGGCTGATATGGTATTTATCGCCGGAGGTTGTGGTGGAGGAACTTTTTCTGGTGCCGCTCCGATTGTTGCAAGGACAGCAAAGGAGCTCGGAGCTCTTACTGTTGCAGTAACCACAAAGCCCTTCTTTTTCGAGGGTCAGCAAAGATCACGTATTGCCGAACAAGCTCTTGATGAACTTAGGAAATCTGTTGATGCGATTATTGTTATTCCAAACGACCGACTACTTGCTACCATCGACAAAGGAACCACAGCAAAAGACGCTTTTGGGATGTGTGACGATATTTTAAAACAAGCGGTTGAGGGTATTTCAAACCTTATTACCGTTCCAGGTATTATCAACATTGACTTCGCCGACATCAGAGCTGTTATGGAAAATGCAGGAAGTGCTCTTATGGGTATCGGTAGTTCATCAGGTGAAAAGAGAGCTGAAGAGGCTGCTCAAGCTGCAATCAACTCTCCCCTACTCGATCTATCAGTTGCTGGCGCCAAAGGCGTGCTATTCTCGATTGCGGGTGGTGATGACCTTACAATGTTTGAAATACAAGATGCCGCAAAGATCATAACTGAGTCAATTGATCCAAATGCCAAAGTAATATTCGGTACAATAAGAGATGACAAGCTAAAAAAGGACGAAATTAAAATTACCGTTATCGCCTCTGGTTTCCCGGAAGGAATGCCTAAGAAAACATTGTTCCAAGAAGAAAGCGAGACAGCGAACAGTCGAGGAGATATTCATAAAACAGTTCCAATAATCGGCAAAGATATCCCAAAAGAAGAGAAGAAGTCGACAGAAGACGATGATGATGATTGGGGTGCAGTACCAGCATTTCTTCGGAGATCTAAGAAGTAAGACAGATTCAAGATTTATGATTTAAGATTCATAAGTCAAGAATTAAATGACAAAATAAAAGATTTACAATACATTAGTAATAAAGAATTCGAAGACGCTATCATTAAATCAGAAACAACGCATAAACTGTTACAAGGACTAATAAAGAAATTGAAAGAATTCTTGAATCCTGAATCTTAAATCATGAATCAAACAAATGACTTAACAATTATCGGAGGAGGTCCAGCGGGAGTTGCCGCAGCGGTTTACGCCTCAAGAAAGCGACTAAAAACTATATTTATCGCAAAAGAATGGGGTGGCCAAAGCATAGTATCGGACGGAATTGAAAACTGGATAGGTACAGTTAAAATACCAGGAAGTGATCTCGCTAAGCAATTTGAATCTCATGTAAGAGCGTATGCCGGTGATATAGTTTCAATAAAAGTGCCTGAGGAAGTTGTCGAGATAAAAAAGGATGGCGATAATTTTACAGTAAAGACCGACAAAGACACCTACACATCAAAAACAATCCTGATCGCAACAGGGTCTCATAGGCGTAAGCTTCAAGTCCCTGGAGCAGAACGTCTCGAGCACAGAGGCATCACATACTGTGCCTCTTGTGATGGACCTCTTTTTTCTGATATGGATGTTGCGGTTATCGGCGGAGGCAATGCCGGTTTTGAAAGTGCGGCACAATTGCTTGCCTATACAAAAAGTGTAACCTTACTCAACCGACGCGACCAATTTAAAGCTGATCCAATAACAGTAAAAAAGGTTCTGCAAGACCCTAAAATGCGAGCTATCACAAATGCTGAGCTTTTAGAAATAAAAGGAGATAAATTTGTTGAAGGTCTTACATACAAAGACGTCGAGTCTGGTGAGATAAAAGAGCTGACGGTCAAGGGTATTTTTGCCGAAATCGGCTCTATTCCTACAAGCGGGTTCGTCGAGGACTTGGTTGAACTTGATGAGTACAAGCGAATCAAAATAGATCCTTGGACCCAAAAAACAAACTTGGAAGGTCTTTGGGCGGCAGGTGATTGTACAAATATAAGATATCATCAAAACAATATTGCGGCAGGTGATGCAGTAAGAGCGCTTGAGGATATCTATGTTTATCTAAAGGCGAGGTAGATTTACAACAAAAACAAACGGCTCAACGCGTTGAGCCGTTTGTTTTTTACTTATCACCATCCTCGCTCGAAGACTCGCTGTGCGCGCTGAGGAATTCGAATCCCCGGCCTTCTCAACGTCAATGAGACGCTCTAACCAACTGAGCTAAGCGCGCGCATATATCTACGTCGCCAATGATACCACAAATTAAAATTTCTCGACAATGTTAGTCTTGTCCAATCCCCAATGTCCCCTGAAATGACATATCGGTTTAACGCAAATGTCCCCCAAACGGGGAACATTGCAAAATTGCCGTTCTTTTCAATACTGGTGGTCTATGAACATCACCATGAAAAACGACAACTTATCCACTATAGAGGATTTAGAGGTATTTCTGCAAGGAAATACCGGAGTGAGCATTAAGATAAAGGGACGAGAAGCAAAG